>Ga0075163_10003905_pt1 | contig 20007 bp, 32 predicted proteins | sample JI1023141ADNA_FD_71478 | JGI IMG/M metagenome (GOLD analysis project Ga0075163, IMG submission 71478) | Wastewater effluent complex algal communities from Wisconsin, to seasonally profile nutrient transformation and Carbon sequestration -... | ecosystem: Engineered > WWTP > Effluent > Algae... | reverse complement strand
TATAATAGGTTTTGGATATTTAATATATCTCATTTGATATTTAAATCCATTATAAGGAGTAATTACTTCAACAACTTTTTGATTATCAATTTTTGAAATATCAATTCTCCATGCTACACTATTATCAGGTAACTTAAAAGGATTTTCAATTTCAATATTGTATTCATCATGTGTTTTTGGTTCAACACGTATACTTTTGTTATTATCACAATCAGTTGAAACTAATTTAATTTTTTCTAAAACAATTAAAAACGTTTCATTAGGTATAGGAATAAATTTAGAATTTGAATTTAAACCAGATGTACTGGTAATAGTAGTAGAAGTTTCATAGTTTTTAACTATTTCATTTAAATCTCTTCTACGTTTTTCTGAACCTTCAAAACCTTTTTGCTTTCTATTACTTAAAGAATCATAATAATTTTTAATTATTTCTAATTGTGCTTTAGTAAGATATGTTGATTTTTCAAATATATCTAGATCAGGATTTGATTGACCAGCTATATTATTATAGTAAATGTCAAATTCATTATTTAATTCCTGAACTGTCATAATTTATTTTTTAGCTTTATTAATTTTTGCTTCAATAATAGTACGTACTTCTTGGTTTTTAGGATTATCTAAATACAAAACTGCATTATCAAATGTTGGAATTTCACCAGCATTACATAAATCTAAACCATCTGCGGTTGTATACTTATTACCATTTTTATTTACTACACCTGAATCAACTGCTTGATTAAGTAATAGTTTAGTATAAAAAGCTTTATCATTAATTGCATTTACAAACAATGAAGGGTATGTATCAAGAAATTCTTCAGTTTTATGTTGTACCCATTCTAAAGATGAATCTTTTGAAATAGGTTTATTAGTAAGAAGTTTAAGAACACCAATAAGTTGTTCTCTATCATCCATAATTTTACCATATAACATAAAGGCTTGACGTTTAGAATCATATTTAGTTTTAGATTCTAACATTTCTTCATCTTCTCTTGCAATTGCAAATTGATAAGTTTGTTTAGACATTCTATCTGCCCAATTAAGAGCAATATCATCTTTAAGAGATTCTAACAATTTAACTGAAATATAATCCATTGGATTACTCAAATCAAATCTATTATTAGCATCTTCTTTAAATAAAGATACTCTAAAGTCTCTCCAGAAATCTCCATATACAGAAAGATTTAATCCTGTCTTTTTTTCTAAAAAAACTTTTTCATCTTCTGTAAGAACATTTTTAACCGAACCATTACGTTGTAGTGGTGCTGCAAATTTTCTAACTGAGTTAGATAACATACCTCCTGCAATAACGTGTTTAGCATCTACATTAGCTGCCATACCTTTACGTCTAGGAATGTATTTTACCATTACTATTTCATTAGGTAATGTAAATGCACTATTACCTTTAATTTCTTTTGTATTTTCCATTCTTCTATTTTTTTAAGTCTTCTTCCGAAAGATTTTATTTTAAACAAGTTGTAAATTTATATTTCCTTGTTTTATTTGATATGATAAAGTTGCTATTGGAATTTTAAATATCCTAGCAGCATCAGATATTGAATCATAGTAAACTCCTGTTTCAGGATCTAGAACAGGTTTTGTTCTAGAATTATTTACTACTAATTTCTTTTTAATTTCATCTGAATGTGTTTTACCATACATTGGATTATTTTCTCCAGATTGAGCTATTGACATTTTTTCTAAAGTTTCAATTGAATGTTTACACCCTAAAAAATGTTTTGAAGCATTTTCTGAAAGTTTTCTTTTATGTTCTTCGGATTTTTTCCTTCCTTTTTGAACTTTAGACATATTTTGTTTTGCTTGTTCTGTATGTTTACGACCTAACCAATTCTGTCTTAATTTTTCTCGATGTGCTTCTGAAAATATTTGATTAATTAATCCATCACCACCATTAGTCATATTAACAAGATTACCTAGTCCTAGGTCTTTTCGACCATACCATGAGATTAACGCCTGCTCTAATTCACAGGCGTCTTCCCATGATAAATCTGTTTTAAGAATTTCAACTTCATATCCACATTTATTAACAATTCTTTTCCAATAAATATTTCTGTCTTTCTTGGAATAAGCACGTTTTAATTCTTTACCTATTCCGATATAAAATACTTGATCATTGTCTAATCTTGTGTGTCTATATATTACTGCCATATATTTGTTTTTTACAAATATAAGGTAAATAAATGAGAAATCCTAATTTTTTACTAATTATTTTAGTCTATGATGCTCGGTTTTAGGGTAGCGGTTCGACTTGGATCCTTTACGAACGCTCCAATACCTTCAACAAGTGCTGTCATAGTAGCAGAGTCTTCCATTGTTTGCATTTCACCACCTCTACGTCCAGTAAAAGGATTACGAATACCAGCTTGGTAACCACGAAGTTCATCAGAACCTTTAACTTTTACTTTTTGAATATTTGGTTCTTCCATTGAACCGATGTATAAGATATCATATCTGTAAGATTCAGCTACACCACCATCAGGGTGAAGTACTTTATTTCTTACTTTATCATCATACATTGGATCTACTTCCAACATTACGTGAATGTTGTTAGGAGCACGATATTCTGTGAATTGGAATCCAACTCCAAATGCATTATCATGGAATTTAGATTGAACTTGTTTGATTGCATTTTGATTTGTATTATCAAATCCAAGAGCAGCCCAACCAGATGCAATTTCAGCTACAGCTCTGTGGAACTGAGCAGCTCCTCTTTCACCTGTACGTAGCATGAATTTTCTTTCACCCCAATCAAGTTTACCTTCTGAAAGTTCAGAAAGCATATCTTCCAACAATCTAATAGAGAATCTATTATATGTGATTGTATTAGATACTTCCATTTGTTCACGAATACCAGAACCAGCTTTGATTTCGATATTAGAATTACCTTTATTCAAGTAACGTCCGTTTTCATCACGGTTTGTTTTACCAAACATAACTGTACGTGATTTAATACGAGACAATGCTTTTTCAAATTGCCAGTAAACCTCTTGCATCCAAGTTGTAGAACTATGAACTTTTCCTGTATTAGGATCTCTTGTTTCAATACCTGTCCAATAAACGGGCTGTACTTTACAATCAATCATAGCACCAGAAACTTTATGCTCCATACGGATAGAAGTAACTGAGTTTCTCATTAAATAAGGAGAAGTAAATTGAATACCAGCACCTTGAATAGAAAGTTCATCTTCAACAGGAGCACCCTCAATAGAGAATCTCATTGTTGGTAAAAGTTCATCTCCAGGAATACCTGCTAACGATTCTTGACCACCCCATACTTCACAAGTATAAACATAGTTTTGTCCTTCTTCATAAGGCTCTTCTAAGATACGCATTTGATATACATCTGGTCGGTGACCAGCAATCAAGTGCATTTTAGTAAACCATTTTTCACCAAAGACCAATTCAAATGTTGAACGTGCAGCTCCAACACCAGTAGTGTTAGTATCTACAACAGCACCATTATAACGTGCTTCAACAAGAGGAATGTTTCTCTCATCACTACCAACTACTTTCCATACGAAATCGTCCGCAGTAGGTAAGATTTTTTCAGGGAACAAAGATAAAGTAGTATCTAAATTCTTCATACCTGAATTTTGAAGTAATACTGTAGTTAAAGGAGAGATAAGATGTGGTTGACTACCAAACAAGGCACCAATATGATTCTTTAGAGTGATACCACTCCAAGCCATCCCCTTTGTCATTTGAAATTTTCCAGTCATTTTTTTGTTTTATTATTTAAATTATATGTTCAATTCAACCCCTACTCCGCCGTAACTATTGTTATCCTGCATCCATATTGGAGTTCCATTGTCTTTTATTTTAGTTTGCTGTGCAATTTTTTCTAAATCTTTAACAGCAGTTGATTTTGCAGATGTGGAAATCTTAGAAAAGTCTTTAAAACCATTTGTAAGTTCATAGAACATATACATACGTGTTTCAAATTCAATAGGATTTTCTCTACGTTCTTTCATGAATTTGTTTTCAAAATATCCTTCTGGAGATTTTCCTACAATTTCATTAATAGAATTATATACTTTATCTTGAAGTGCTTTAGTTGGTTTATAACCGTTTATTAAATCTTTAGATTCATAAATAGTTTTTTTCAAATTAGCATCAAGTTGTGCTTGAGCTAACTTTTCATTTTCAATTTGTTTTAAAGTATTTTCTTTTTCAGATTCTATTTGACGAGTGTTAAATTCTTTTAAACTTAAAAGTGATTCTGCAGCATCTTCCAATATTGCATCTTCTCCTAAATCAATTAAACGTTTTAACATTCGTGTAGCTTTTGTTTCATCTAATCCTTGATTAAGATAATCATAATAGATAATTTTTTTAGCTAATTCAATATTCTCTTTTAAAGAGTCTTCTGTAATAGTATTTAAGTCTTGAATATTTTTCTTAGATTGAGCAATCTTTTCTGTATCAATATTAGATACAAATTCTTCAAATTTACTTTTAGCCCTTAATTCAATTTCATTGTTAAGAACATTAGTTAAATCTTCAGGTGTTTCAATCTTTGTTTTTTCGATGTCCAGTGAAGGTAGAAATCCTTGTTCGTGAACAAGAGCAGCTACAGAAGAAAAAAGATTGGAAGAAGACGCATCTGCGTTATCTCCACCTTCGATCTGTTCATCTTCTTCACTATCTACTTCCTCTGGAACTTCATCCTCGACAGTTTTATTTATATTTTTTAGAGGATCTTCCTCTATAATTTCATCTTCTGGGTTATCATCTGGATTAGGAAAATTAAATTGAGTATTCAATTCAAATCCATTTCCGAACAATCCCATATCTAAATCATTTACTTCTTCCATTGTAAAATTTATTATGTTATTCTTCTAAGTTTGCAAATATAAACTATTTTATAAAAAATTCCAAACATTATAAACGTAAATTTACAATATTTGGAATTTCTGTAATAGCTTTTTATGTAGTTGATTTTTTCTTAATTCTTGAAATTTGATTAGATTCTTTCTTTAATTTTACATCATCTTGATGTTTAATCATATCTTGATTAAGTCCTCGAAGTTTAATTTCATAATCTTTTCTTGCTTTTTCAACATCCAATTCAAACTTATCTCTATCTAAAGGATTTTCAATTCCATCATCAGTTTCAGTAGTTTCACCACCTTTACTTAATTCTGCAATATACCTTTTAGTATCATTATCTCTTTGATTTTTAGTATCATCAAGTTGAAGTTTTGCTTCTTCAAGTTCTCTTCTATGTTGAAGTTCTTCTTGAGCAATTTTATTTTGTTGATCTGCTTGTTGAGAATTACGTTGAGCTATTTCTTCTTCAGCATTTTCAAGTTTTCTACGCATTTCTTGTAATGATGGACTAAAATAAATATCCATAATTGTTGACATAGAACCACCGTTTTGAATAAATGCTTGAGCATATTGTTTAATAGCTTGTTCAAGTTCCATTGTTTTAGGAGTAGATGTTACAAGTAATCCATAATCAGATTCTGCAAAATCTTCACCTTCCATATTAAGAACTTCAATCGTTTGGTCATCAAGTATATATTGAACTTTTTTATTCTGTGTATCTTTTAATGCAATTTTAGCTGTTTCAAGAAAAGCTTCTAATACTCTAATCTTAACAGATTCATGTTGCATAAACCAGTATTCAGTAATATGTGAACTTTGATTAACAGAACGTTCTACACCACCAACAGTTTCTCTATTTTCAATTTGACCTTCACGTTGTTTAGATACACCACAAAGTTCACCCATTTCCATTTTAATGAATTCGAGTAATTGAATATGTTGTTGAATATAACTACCAGTTTCCATATCAATAGAATGCCCACCAACAGTATTCATAGAACCTGCAAGTTTACCAGTAGCTGCACCATGAGAACCTTCTTTAAATGAATCTACTACAGCAATTTTATTAACTACTGCAAAATGCATCCATTTTTCAATTTCCCAATTAGCAGGTATTTTAGCTAAATCTAATTCAAGTATTTTACCATAATTAGTAGAAATTGCTTTATTTAATCTATCAAATATAGCATCATACATATATTGGAAATTTTTAGCTCTATCCATAAGTGATACAGCTTTTCCTTGATTTGTATTATATATTTGACCAATTATACCTAAGTGTCCACGAGATGGATTATTAGCTTTAACATATTGAATAGGTAATGGTCGCATTTTAAGATAAATATCTCTACCTAACTTAATACCTTCCCATCCTTCGTTAATCCAAAATATAGTTTCTTCTTCACCCATATTCTTATCTGGAATATATTCTTCAGATTCAAATCGGAATTGAGTTTCACCATATTCATCATAGTATTTAATTTTCTTTACTTTACGTAAAGATTTCCATCTTACTCGAAGTTCACGAATGTTTCCGTTTTCATCAGTATAGTTAGAACCAAAGTAATGACCATTCAATTCAGCAAGATGAAATACAGTATCATACATTCCATGTATTTCTGCATGATTATCCCTAAATAAAGTGTGGTTATCCCAATCTTCAGAATATCCACCTTTAGAACGTACTGTACCATATTCTAACAAATGATCTATTTCATCTGTCTTAAGTTCATCATAGTATTCATCAACCAATTGGTTTGGTGATTTATAATCTTCTATAATAATAATAGATGAATCTTCAAACTTATCTGATCTACCAGATCTTACAGCATGAACCTTTAAAGGATTAAGTTTTTCCATTACTGGCTCATTGTGAGAAATATCTAAAAGATAAATTTCTTCAGCCATAATAAGAGCATCTTTAAATCCTTTACTAAACTTTTCTGCAAACTTTAGTTCTTGCCAATAATGTTTAAGAATTTGATTAGCCATTTTCTCACGAAGATCTTGCCAACTATATTTCATATACTTACCAAGTTCATCCATTTTAGCTTTCAATTCATCATCTTTATAATTAGCTTCTAATATAGATGTAAGTTTTTGAGCCAAGAATTTTTTCTTATCTTCTTCTTTCTTAGTAATTGCATCTGCATTAGTTACAATTACTGACCAATCAAATCTACGTTTAATTTCTTCACCTACAAGTAAATCAATTTTAGGTACTACAATTGGGTGGTGAGGAATATTATCAGGAACATAACTTGCTTCCAAATGATTTGGATTAACTACATTAGTTAAGTCTCTAACATCTACAATACCATTGTATAGATTAAGATTGATACTTTTATTCTTTAAACTTTTACGAACTTCTTCATTATGATAAAACGAGTGTTTGTCAGCAAAATCAAGATTGTCTTTACGCCATTCCTTATCTTTCTCTTTATAAGAAAGTCTTTGCCTTGGCATCTGAATATTATTTATTCTTCCTAGCATTTCATATTAAATTTATTAAACTTTACAATATACAACATTTTTTCCCTAAATCAAAACTAATAATAGTTTATTATTATATAATTGGATTTTCTCCAATAGCTTTTTGTGAATAAGATTTATAGTTCTTTGTAAAGAAATTATCGTTTGCAAGTTGATGTACTTTTTCATCTTGATTTTTTATAGCAGATTGAGTTCTTTTATACTTATCTTCACGTAGTATAAATAACATAATACCAGAAGACACCCTATCAAAGTTACCATCACTATTCCATTTCATACATTCTTCAATATATGCAAGTCCTCTAAGTTTATGTAAGTTAAGTCTTGGATCATCTTCTTCACCATAAGCTTTAGTAAGCATCCAGTCAGCTTGAAGTAATCTACCCCATTTATTTACTCTTTCATTAGCCAATGTACCTTTAGCTTTATTACCATAAAGATTAGTAGCTTTAACAAATTCCATATCTCTAAGTATTTGTGGTACATCACATAATCTATGTAAGGCATTTTTTTTATCAAAATAAGAAAAGATACCTTTAAGATTTTGTTCATAATTAGCTTGAGCATTATAAAATTCTAATAGACGAAGTGCTTGTTCATATGCTTGTTCAGCTAATTTAGGTCTACCAGTATATTCAGCGACAATTCTATCTGTAAAAGTATCCATTAATTGAATACTAAATAAAGATGTACCAGCATCAGCATCAATAGGGTCAATACCTGCAATATATCTACCAAATGGTATTTCACCATTAGCATTTTCTTTAGGCATTTCAAATATCTCTATACACCCTTCTCTATTAGCAGTATCTTTATCATAACTTCTTAATGGAAACTTATCTCCATTAGGAACCCATTTAATCTTTCCATCATTACCACGAATTAAATCACCTACATAATGTTCAGCTAAAAAAGATTCTTTATTAACCATAACACTTTCAAGGTATTCTTTCAAATCTGATACAGGAAATACTGTTCCTTCAGTACGCATAATAGCTTCCTGTGGAGTAATAGGCTCTTCAGCTTTTTTCTGAGTAATTGCAGATGGATCAGATGAGCTGTATTTAACTTCAAATCTATCTAATAAGATTTCTACTAAAGCTTTAATAATATCAGGTTCACCAACTTGTTCATCATAACAATTCTTTCTATTCAAATATGCTCCCCAAAAGAATCCACATTCAGTTTCTTCATTAGAATTTTTATCAAATACATTTGGTATTCCATATATATTATAACCACCTGGTCTATAAAATAGTTTTTCAGATCCTTCAAATGAACCACCTTCGACACCACCTGTACCCATAGCAATCATGAATCCAAATGTACTATTACCATCCTCAACAGCTTTTCTATTTACACCCCATGCTTTTTCAAGATTAGGAAACAAACCGTCTTCTTCATAATGAATTAGAGGTCCACGAATACCCCTAGCTTTATCAGGATTATCTTTTAATGATATACCATGTACAGAGGATAATAATCCCTGACGTGAACCATATTCATCTTTAAATCCTAATTGTATTTCTAACGTACTACCAGCTCTATCTACAGTTCTCATACGAGGTAAAGGTGTATGTTCTGCAATCCAGTCAAGATTATCTACAATTTTACCCCATATACCTTTATCTCCAGATAAGAAACCTTTATCAGATGCTAAGTGAAAATTAGGATTACCAGAACCTGGGTGTACATACATATTTCTTGGACTCCAACCAGCAGCTTTAAATGATGCACCAATACCACGAGTCTTTAACATCTTACCATGTTTACCACGACGTTTAGCTTGTTCAACATAATGGTGAAATAAATAGTCACCAAGCCAAGGATTACCAAATGTATGAACCCTTTCTGCTTGAGATTTATTACCACTTTTAGATTGAGTTTCAGTATCCTCTACAATCCAAATAGGTGAATAGTTCCAGTAGTAATATAACTCACCAGGAATCCATTCACCATCAATTGGTCTAACTAAACCATATTTCCATCTACGAAGTTCTTCTTTCCAGAATTCTGCATATTCAGATTTAGGATTTGCATTAGGTGTAAGATGTGTATACTTACCGTGTTTATTAAAAAATAATGCACGTTCTCTAAAGAAATCAATATCTTCTAATATATGAGGATTAGTAATTTCTACTTCAATACGACCATCATCAAAATCTTCTGATTTAGTTCTATCTTTAGCATAACCACGATTTTCTTCTTTAGCAACAATTCTTTTGATAAATTTAACAGAATCTAAATATCCTAATAAATCTAACCATACTTCACGTGGAACACTATTTTTTAATTCTTCTGTTAAAGGTGTTTGATATTTATTAAATTCATATCCTTGTATTAGTTCTGATTCCATGATAATTCGTGTAATACAACAGCTTCTGTGCTAAGTATAGTTTTAGCTACTGATACAGCATTTTCTAATGCACATCTAGTAACTTTAAGTGGGTCTATAATATTTTGTTCAAACATTGATTGTTTATCATCAAACAATGCTCCATTATTTTTAATAGTTAAATGAGGTTCAAACAATGAACTAAAAATCATTTTATCAACTTCTGTTGTAGATTTATCATGTATTCTAAATAATAATGCTATACCGCCACCTTCAACAATACCTTCTTCTAATGCACACGCTACAGCTTTTACAGCATCATCATATCTATCATAACGCTCTTTCATTTCAAGTTCAGTTTGTCCGCCCACTTTAATAATAGATATTTCACTTCTTAAATATTCAATACGTTTTTGTAATAAATCTTTTTGATGTTCTTCAATATCAATTTGATTTTTTAATTCTTCCAAAGATAATATTCTTTGACTAATATCTACATCATCATGTTTAACAAGAATTGTATGATTTGGTGTAATTTTAATAGATTCTAATTTACCAATATATCCTAATAAAGAAAAATTTTTGGATACTATTGATTGAGGTTGAGCGTCTGTAAATACAATTAAATCTTTAATTAAATCTCGTCTAAACGATCCAAATCCTGGAGTTTTAATAACTGTCAAATAAAGATTACCACTTAATACATAAGCTTCTAACTTACGTAAAACTGAATCATGTATGTCTTCACACATAATAACTAATGGTGTATCTGGATTTTGAGCAGCTTCAATCTGTGATTTAAAATTATCCAGTTTATCCAGTTTACCTTCTAAAAGTAAAAATGTAGGATTTACTAATTCAGTTAAAAAGTTTTTACTAAAAGAAGTAATATCTAACTTCATCCCTGAAACCAATTCTAAATAATCTTCTGTTGATTTAGATTCTTCAATCTTAACTATATCAGAATGATTGAAAGCCGATTGAATAGTATCACCAATCTGTATATCATTATTAGCAGATATACTTGCAACATATTTAATGTCTTCACGTTTTAATTCCCTTGAATTAAGTTTTAATTGTTCTAGTACTTTAGGTATAATTTCATCAAATGCTTTGTTTATATCAACTGTATTAAAGTCTTTAAGATTGTTTACAAATGCTGTAGCAAGTACAGTTGCGGTTGTAGTACCATCACCAGCTTCTTCTACAGTTTTATTTGCAGCCTGTCTAAGTAATTCAACGCCAATATTTTCAATTGGATCTTTAAGTTTAATACTATTGATTACACTAACTCCATCTTTTGTTACTTTATAAGTATTATAAGATTTAGAGTTTGGTATAATAACAGTAGTTCCATTTGGACCCATAGTTGATGCAACAGCTTTATTAGCTTTATTAATACCTTCTATTAATTTTTCTTTTCCTTCTGTATTAAAATATATTTCTTCCATGTTTATTTATCAAATTGAAGACCTTGTTCAAACATTCCCATTTCACGAGAACCTTTCATTCTTCCTTCAGTCTCAACTTTTTCTTTAATAAGTTCTTTTTCAGCAGCTTTTAAATCCTGCATAACAGTTTTAATCTTACTAATACCACCTACAATAGTAGCTAAAGTATTAACAGGTTTCCCATTATTATCCCTTTCTTCAAGTAATTCTCCTGTTTTAGTAAGATATTCTGATATATCATTTGCTGCTTTTAATGCATTTTTATAAAGTTTACCAATAACAGTTAAACTTCTTTTCTCATAAAATTCAATTGCTTCCTTAATAGTATCATCTAATTTATAATCTTCAGGTAAACCAATATCTTTTATAATTTCTGTTAAACGTTCTTTTTCATCCATAATGAGATAATCAGATTTGATATCAGCATAATAATATACTAACAACATTTCTTTCATCGCCATATCTTTATTTCTAGATTTATCACGTTTAAGTATTTTCTTAAAAGGCAATAACCCCCACATGTCATCAGAGACAGTGAGGGTGTGGTCCTTGAGTATAAACCCATTCATTTTTATTTTCTTCGTTTAGCTTTTGTAGGTTGTTCTACATCAGGTTGTTCACTTACTACTTTTTCTTGAACTTCAAGACGATTAAGTAATGATCCATTAATACTATGTAGTTTTTTAATTTCAGTTTCATGTCTATTCTTTGCTTCAGTAAATAAAGTTTGTACTTGTAAAAGTCTAGCTTTAACTTCTGTAGATTCAAGTTTTTGAAAAAACCCATATAGAGTACTTAATACAAATGCACTAATAAGTCCTGCAATTACTCCATCAATTTTACCAAATACCCATGCTGCTCCTAATCCTAATACTGTTATAATTCCTGCTACTAATGTAAATGTTTTATTCATAATTATTTTTTATTTGATTTAACTTCAGTTTCTTTAGATTCTAGTTGACTTACAACCTCTTGTTTTAATATTGATATTGCAGTAAACAATGTTGCTGAATCTTGAAGATTAAATACTCCTGCTTTACTTGCAACATTTAACGCTTGTTCTAATACTTGTAATGCTTGTTCCTTATTCATTTATTTCTAATGGTTTGTTATTAATTCTTCTTGCACTAATATATCTATCCTCAATTAATGCGTACATATTATCATCATCATCAAAAATTGGTGTAAATTTAATTTGTCCCAATTGTTCATCTTGATTATTTGGATTAGGTCTTGTAACCATTAGTTTTTCCAAATCAAGTAATACTGTATCACATACATCATACGTATGTACATGTGGTCCTTTTGCAATAATAAATTGTTCTTCTGACATTGTATTATCAGATAACACTAATGTACCATCTGGCTCTTCTCGATTCAAAGTAACAATTACTTTATTAAATCCTGGTTCCCAAGGAAAGTTTTCACTAATCCTCACTACATCTTCCCAACTCAAATTCTCTTTGTCTTCCATCTTCTTTCTTTTGATTTATAATTTTGGCTTTATACGCCTCTTGTATTTTCTTTTTCTTTATTATTTCACTATCTGTATATAACTTACCAATATACTTAAAATAGAAATTTGTTTTTAAATTATCTATTTCATCATCGGTTAAATCATTAAATGATAGTTTTCTTATTGTTTCATAAGCAAATCTAAACTGTGCTTCTACAATCTCTTTAACTTGGTCATCAGTAAGATTATTATTTAATCCTATACTATGAATAATTCTTTTAACTTTTATATCTTCAATTTTATTATTCTTCATATAGTAAACTAAAATTAAAGGTTAAACTAAATTGTTTAGCAGTTTTAGATAACTCAGGTATATACACAGGAGATATTTGTTTATCAATAATAACATTCCTAACTCTTAATTGACTAAGTAAGTTATGTAATGCTTGATCTCCTATTTCTAATTCATCAGCTATTAATCTTTTAGTATCATAATCAAATACTTCTTTCCATAAAATCTTATTATTAGTAATTTCTTTCTTTAGTTTATAATGATAATATAAAAGTAAAGCTAATACCTTCTGTTGTTGATTAGTTAACTTATGAAAGGGTCGTGTAAATTCGACATATCTAAAAAAGAAATTCTTAATCTTAACATTGAGATTTGCTACTTTAATATTTTCCATTATTCTTTTTCTAAATAATTTATAATTTCTGTTAATATAGGATTTCTATGATTAGCTGTTAATGTTTTAAATCCAACTAAATTACTTTTCTCTAAAGATATAACTTTATGAATACAACTATTCTTACCTATACCTTTATCAATTTGTTGTAATGAACCACAGAATATCATTTTACTATTCTTTCCAAGTCTTGTTAAGATAGTTCTAAAATCATTATAATCCATATCTTGAAATTCATCTACAATAACTACTGATTTCATAAAAGAAACTCCTTTAGCTACTTCAATAGGCATAATTTTAATTAAACCTTCTTTAAGCATTTTATCTGTTACTTCTTTACCTTGACACACTTCTAAATTTTGAATTAAAGGAAATGTATAAGGTGCCATCTTTTCTTCTAATGTTCCTGGTAATGCAGCTAAACTATTCTTTAACATTGGACGTGTAATCCATATACTATCAAATTGTTTCTTTCTAAATGATTTTAATGCTGTATGAACTGCTGCAAGTGATTTACCACTACCAAAATCTCCTAATAAGAAATTCACATCATACTGATAGAATAATTCTACAAAAGCTTTTTGTTCATCATTTAAATCTACCAATAACTTAGGTTCTGTTTTCAATGTTCGTTTCTCTGTATTAGGTGTTGCCATTTATAAACTTGTTATATTCATTAATATTTTTAAATTCTATTAATTCATTTGTACTACCACACCTAAAACAAATATCATTCATATCATCATCTGTTCTAATGTGAAGACTTTTGCAATATTTACATGCTACAACAGGTTCATCATCATAATTAATTTTATCTTCGTTTTCCATTTCTTTAATTCGTTTTTCTATATCCTTTACCCAATCTGTATCATAAACTGGAAAAGGTGCCATCTTGTTATAATACACTGCATGCTCATGAAGTTTCCTGAGATGCTTTAGTGTTTGCTTGTTTATCATTTGTTATTACTATTTCAACAATCCATTCTTTATTATTTCTTTTGTTACATTCAATCTTATATTTATATTCAGGATGAACCTCTTGAAACTTATTAATAATAGTCTCAAAGTTATCTATGAGTTCTAAAGCCTTATCAATAGAACTTAAACTTGTTTCATATTTATTCAACATTGCTATCTTTTTTTCTACTACAAAAGTATAATACTAATGTATCTGTACTATTTTTATATTCAGTAATTCCATCTTGTACTAATCTAATACATTGTTTAAGGAAAGCTACTGTTTTATCTTTTTCGTCTTGTGTGTATTCTTTCATTTTATTTGATGTTCTTCTTTATATTTATTCCAATTTTCTTCATTCATTAAATCAGGAAATCTACTTCCATAGTTACATGATTGTGTTACATATAATTTTCCTGGTACACTACAACCACAATACTTACATTTACCAGCAGGAATACAATCATCCTTACATTGTAACATTCTATAAGCAATTTGTTCTCTATACCAATCAGGTTGTAATCCCATTCTATCTAATATCATTTGAGAGTTACCTTCAAGATATTGTTGTATATTACTTAACGTTATCTTCTTGTTCATCTGGATTATGTAATTTACCTAATATAAGAAATCGTTCCATTGAATCCAACTCTCTACCAATTAATTCTGGTACAATAGAATCTATATTATCTTCAGTAACTGGTTCTTCTAAAGTTCTAAGATATTTACAAATCTCTTCAATCTGTCCAAGTCTTGTATAAAACTCTTTAATACCTTTCTTTACTTTTTTATCATTTTGTAATTTAGTCTTTCTAAGACCCTGATTCATGAAACTGCTCATCTTTATATATTGTTATTTGTTCTTCTAATAATTCTTGTATAATATTTAATATTGTTTGAAATTGTATATCTTCTGGAGTATCTGAATTCATAATTAACTTAGCAGAAGTTTCTTTATTTTCAAAGAATGAAAATGAATATTCTTTTAAATCTTCTGATAATTGTCTATATACAGGTATACTATTAATATAAAACTTATCCATTACTTTCTAATTTAGGAAAATGTAAATACTTAGGATTTTCTTTACCCCATTTATTCATATAATATTCAAGTTCTTTATCAGTCTTATTTGGAAATACTTCTTTCCAATATTCTATTTTAGTTGGATCTTTTTTATTCATTAAAACTATTGTTTAAAAATTTAACTTCTTTTACTTTACTACCTTCATAATTAAAAACTAAATGTGATTTAATATAACCTGTTTTATTCTGTACATATATCTGTGCTACAGGGTTATATTTATCATCTAGGAACAAACCTACATTTACATTATTAATTCTATTAGAGTCTTTAGCATACTTTCTAGTATAGTAATTTCTCAATCTAAAAACAAAATCTTGATTATTAATTAAGTCTTGTTCTATTTCTTTATATTTATTTTGTACGTTTAATATCATCTGTATTTATTTTTGTTAAAACTCCATCAATTAATTTATATTGTTTTCTAACTTCTTCTAAAGCAAAATATCTTCCTAATTCATTAAAGTTCATATTAGAATAAGCTTTCATAACTTTTTTACTTAATTCTTCTTGTTCTTTTCTGTCCATTTAATAAAGTATTGTTATATTAAAAATTAAAAATCCTATAATTAATCTATTCATTTCTTGAAAATCATCATCTTCAGGTTCTTTATCAATAGGTGTCCAAGAAGCTAATGTTTTTTCATTATGAATTCCTAAAGTAAATTCTTCAGTTGGATTGTTTAAATTTATGTAAATATTATCTGTTATTCTCATAATTATTAATTCTTATACAAAGATAATACTTTTTTTTGACATATGCAAGTTTTTTATCAATTATTTTTACTAAAAATGTAAAATAGTTTAAATTAGAGCAAAAAAAAGACCTAATACAATTAAGTATAGGTCTTATATGGGTATAATTCACCCGTTTAGTATCTTTAAATTACTACTAAAATATTTAATGATTAAAAATGACGAGGTTTCCACGAAAACTGATGTTTTGTGTTACCCTTGGCTAGCCAGTGTTACAGAAGTTGTCATACCTCGCAAAACCCATCCCCTCAAAACTATACGTTAGTGCCGTGTCCACTATTAATGAGGCAACTGTATCCTAAACTAGTTGCTGTCTTATGTAAAATATTAAAATATGAATGTCCAACCTAAGTCTATCAAATAGCTGACCTCATTAAAGGTGTGCCTCATATTTCAATACTACAAAGATAATACATTTTATTGACAAATCCTAATAAAAAGTGAATTATTTTCAATATTTTTTAGTTATGTAATAGCTTTTTGTATAAATTTTTCTGTAAAATAAAATTCTAATAACCCTTCTTTAGCTAAAAGTTCTGTAAATTCTAATTCAGATTTTAATGTTTCTGCTAATTCTCTCATCTTTTGTCTCATCTCAATCAAATGTAAAGGTTCTAAATATATTTGTTTTTCCGATAAGTAATGTATTGTTGCTCCATCCATAATTATAAATTTTATACAAATATACAACAAATAATTGATAATTCCAAATTTTTTTTAATTTTTTTTGAAAAATATTTAATTTGATTGAATACGTGAACTAAGCCAACATCATACCCCGACATCGATAAAGTTTTGGGATGTACTCGTCAAGCTTTTTGTCGAGTGACATTCGTTTACTTTATATTACTAACTGAACTGTATTAGTCGTGTCTCGACAGCAGTTCTACAAAACCCTGTGGTAGCAGGTTATAAATATACACTATCCTATGTTCGTAGCAAAATTCTCACACACAACTGGTGAACCGTTCAAAGCCGACAAAAATGGTAACTATCCTATGATTGGTACTGTTGTCGCTGGTAAAGCTAAAGGTAGCATTATCAATGGTACAATTGCAAGACGCGAAGGTATCGAGGCTAATAAGTTATATGCTTGTGACAACTCGGTAAATCCAGAGTATCCTGACAATGTACAAACTGATGTGCTTTCACAAGTTACTGTGTTGGAGTTCGTTGAACTTCGTAAAGAACTTGGTGCTCCATCACAAGTTGGTGCTGAAGTAGAGGCTCCTGCAGCTATCGGTAACGAGGCTTAAATAATCTAACACTGTTGTCTTATGATAACAGTGTTATTTATTTTGACTTGGGAGGGTTCATCAGAACTGCATTGAAATTTTAATATCCTTCTAAAACAATAATTAACATTCAACATGTTCATTAAAGTAATTTTCACCATATAAATTCAAAGTTATGTTTTAGGAGGATATTTTAATTAAACTATTACAAGCATCTAAAAGGATAGATTTTTACATTCAAGTTTTATGTATTCTTTTTAGGTGCTTATTTTATACCTTAATATATATACTAATTAAAACTCTTAAATTATGATAATAATATTACTTATCATTTTATTCTACATTTGGATATCACAATATGATTCAAATGGTAGATTATAACTATAAATCTCTGTGAAGTATTGATTTTGTTGAGGTTGAGTGTTGACATATATCAATCACCAAACAATTCACTTCTCAACTAAAACTCTAGTTACTACAACTATAATTATAGTTTATAGCTTTTTATAACAATTAAACTATAATAACAACACAATTATTTACACTAATTACTAACAATAAAACTACAAATCATGGACGAATTAATATTAAAACTTGCAAAATTATATCACATTAAGATAGTATCTGATGTGTGTATTAGTATTATTTGTTCATATAAATCACAATTAGAACAAATTGCTAAAGAAAATGATATCATCTTAACTGAAACATTTAAACAACAATTTACTGTTCAAGGTATATTTGATATCAGAGGTTAAAACGAATTACTAACTGACTAAATAACAAAATTATGAAAATTGATAAAGCATCAATGATTAGATTAGAAGCAGATAAACTAGAATTAGTTACTCTTCTTAATAAATATGGTTTAAGTACATTTGGTGTTACACCTTATGGATTATTAGATAGAGTTAACAAACACTTATCTAATGATGAAAGACTTGTTATTTTATATAACTCTTACTATACTAATTCATTATTACATAATGGTAATAAATGGCTTGATATAGCTTGGTTATTAGACTGTATTCCTTTTGATACTAATTGTATTCCACAACAAATTTAAAAACACTTTAGTCAGTCAATTACAGATAATGCTGGGTTGACTGATTATTAACTAAAACTATAAATTATGATAACATTATCAATTATTATCTTTATAATAGGTATTTTATTACTATTATTTGGAAAAACATCAAATCCCAATTATGATTTACTAGGATTTATTTGTATTCTTACAGGATATTTAATACTAATGTATTTAGTATATCATCCTAAAATTGATACAACAATACATTTTATGACAATCGTTTTAAAATAACTAACAAATAAAATTATGAAAAATAGAGAAAACAAAAAATCATATACTGGTAGATCCAGAGGTGGTTACAAACTAAACAAAAATGGAGTACCAGTTGATAATCGTGGTAGAAACATGATGAAATCAAATATCACTTCATATTAAAAAACTAGACCTATAATCACTAAGGGAACTGTAATATAACGAGTGCGAACAGTATTTATATTCTATGATATATAACTTAGTAAAGTGAGAAGTCATGATTGTAGGCAACTTATTAAAACACATTAGCAGGTTAAATATAGTTATCTCTAAAAGTTGAGATATTAAATGGCGCATCGCAATTATATTTAATCACGTTCAAAACTAATGTGTTTTATTCTTATAAATCATATCGCGGAAGAGAAATACTGTCCAGGCTTATAACCTGTTTGAGTTGGAGAACTACACTTCTTAATGGATTTAATCCACGCCGTATGATTTTATTTTATAAACTATTGTAATAAGTGACCAGTCCTGTCTACAAATCTGGTGTGAGTTGGTAGTAGATATTACAATAGTTTTAATTTAAATCAAATAATTAAATCACTTGCTTGAAGATAAACAATAACATTCCATAGTGGGAATATATTAGTCAGGTGCTAAATCCTGAAATGTTATAAACTGTACCAGCAGTTGTGTTTATTGTAGAGACTTTGTTCCCTAGTAGAGATACAATATCTTAGTACCACTGGAATTTGGTCAAGTGATTTTTTAAAATATTAACTAACTAAAATTATGAAAACTAAAATCTAAGGACTTTAACAGTAATGTTAATACCAACCTCATTGTGAACAATAGTATCAATGAGTTATTATAAATTAAATTATTTTAACAAAACAAATTATTATTACAATGAATACAGAAGAAAATACTACCGTAGTCTACAACTTTGCAGATGGTAGTAAACAAGTACAACCAATTAATATTGGTGAACATTATTTCAATCCTGATTACAGGACTGGTAAAAAAATTGGTGCAATGCGACCAGTTGAAGAACTATTTGCAGATATCGCTGCAGATAAAGGTAGAGCTTGTATTGGATATTCCTTAGAAGGAATTAATATTCAAGCACAACTTGAACCTCAACCAAAAGTTGACCGTCAACAAATCAAGAATGCAAAACGTGATTACAAAGAATTCAAAGAACAGAATCCAAAAGGATTTCAACAAGATTTGAATGCTTTTAAATCAATGCTTGTTGATAAAATTATGGGTAATCAAAGACGCATTCATATGAATGTATCATTAACTGTATAAATAAATTTAAAACTCTTAGAGGTTTGCTGTTCCAAGCTAGCTTTAAATACCCATATATGGTGTCTAAGAGTTTTATTTTAATTAAATATTATGTTACATTTACTTAAA
>Ga0075163_10003904_pt1 | contig 20007 bp, 24 predicted proteins | sample JI1023141ADNA_FD_71478 | JGI IMG/M metagenome (GOLD analysis project Ga0075163, IMG submission 71478) | Wastewater effluent complex algal communities from Wisconsin, to seasonally profile nutrient transformation and Carbon sequestration -... | ecosystem: Engineered > WWTP > Effluent > Algae... | reverse complement strand
ACGGCAACGGCGGGCGGCGCGGTGCCCGCCGGCGCGCGCAGCATGGCGAAGTGGTCCCTGGCTGTCTGGTTCTTCGCGCTCATTGCGGGACGCATGACCGGCTATCCGGAGCTCATCACCCGGTGGTTCGGAATCTAGGCGCCAGGCGAAAGCGGAGAAAAACAACATGCATAGCATTTCCACTGCACTGACCTGGCCCTGGATGCAGGAATTCGTGAATACCTACGGCTGGCTGTGGCCGCTGTTCGAGGTTGTTCACTACACCGGCATGTCGCTGGTCGTCGGCGTCGTCATCGGCCTCGACCTGCGCATCCTCGGTCTCTACAAAGCCATCCCCATCGGCGCCTTCAAGCCGCTGGTCAACCTGGCCATCCTCGGCTTCATCCTGAACCTGATCGGCGGCATCGTCTTCGTCACCGGCACCAACACCGGCGCGGAGTTCTATGTCGAGAACCTGTCGTTCCAGTGCAAGGTGGTGGCCATGGCCATCGCCATCGCCAACCTGCTGATCTTCCGCTTCTCGGGGCTGGAGCACCGGGTGTACGCGGTGCCGGCGGGCGGCATAGCGCCGGGCTCGGCCAAGACAGTGGCCTGGATCTCGCTGGTGTCGTGGACGGCCGTGATCATCTTCGGCCGCCTGCTGATGTACAACGACACGTTGCTGTACTTCCTGGGGCTGTAGCGCCCGGCCAGGTATTTCGATATGCGCCCCGGGATAAGGCCGGGGCGTATCATCCGGCCTCCCAATCCGAAGCGGACGAGGCCGATGGACAAATCAACGCGCGTGGTGGTCACCGTCATCGGTCGCGACCGGGTGGGCATCATCGCGGGCGTGTCCGGCGTGCTGGCCGAGGCCGGCGTCAACATCGTCGACATCTCCCAGACCCTGATGCAGGACCTGTTCACCATGATCATGATGGTGGACATCGGGGGCGCCAGAATCGGTTTCGACGAGCTGCAAAGCCGCCTTGCCGTGAAGGGCGAGGAACTCGGCATGCGCATCCAGGCGCAGCGCGAGGATGTCTTCAGCTACATGCACCGGATCTGACCCATGCGCACCGGCTACTCCTCGCAGGAGGTGCTCGAGACCATCCGCATGGTGCAGATGGAAAAGCTCGACATCCGCACCATCACGATGGGCATCAGCCTGCGTGACTGCGCGCACCCCGAACTGAAGCAGGCCGCGCGCCGGATGTACGACAAGGTCTGCCGCCGCGCCGAGAAACTGGTGGCCGTCGGCAGCCAGCTGGCCGCCGAGTACGGCGTGCCCATCGTGAACCAGCGCATTTCGGTCACCCCCGTAGCGCTGGTGGCCGAGGCCGCCGATGGTGATGACTACGTGCCGCTGGCCGAGGCGCTGGATCGCGCCGCGCGCGAAGTGGGCGTGAACTTCCTGGGCGGCTACTCGGCGCTGGTGCAGAAGGGCATGACGCCCGCCGACGAAAAACTGATCCGCTCGATTCCCGAAGCGCTCGCCGTTACCGAGCGGCTGTGCAGCTCGGTGAACATCGGCTCCACGCGCGCCGGCATCAACATGGATGCGGTGGCGCTGATGGGCCAGATCATAAAGAGCACCGCCGAGAGAACCGCCGACCGCGATGCCATCGGCTGCGCCAAGCTCGTGGTGTTCTGCAACGCGGTGGACGACAACCCCTTCATGGCCGGCGCGTTCCACGGCATCGGCGAACCCGACACCGTCATCAACGTGGGCGTGAGCGGGCCGGGCGTGGTGCTCAGGGCCATCGAACAGCAGCCAAACCTCGACTTCGGCCAGCTCGCCAGCCTCATCAAGCGCGCCGCGTTCAAGGTGACGCGCATGGGAGAACTGGTGGGCCGCGAGGCCTCGGCGCGGCTGAAGGTGCCGTTCGGCATCGTCGATCTTTCGCTGGCGCCAACGCCCGAGCGTGGCGACAGCGTGGCGCGGATCCTCGAGGCCATGGGCCTGGAGCGCGTGGGTACGCATGGTTCCACCGCCGCGCTGGCGCTGCTGAACGATGCGGTGAAGAAGGGCGGGGCGATGGCTTCGAGCCACGTCGGCGGACTTTCCGGTGCGTTCATCCCGGTGTCGGAAGACGAAGGGATGATCGAAGCCGCGGAGCTGGGCGCCATCACCTTCGACAAGCTCGAGGCGATGACCTGCGTGTGCTCGGTGGGCCTGGACATGATCGCCGTGCCGGGCGACACGCCGGCCAGCATGCTGTCTGCGATCATCGCGGATGAAGCGGCCATCGGCATGATCAACCGCAAGACCACCGCCGTGCGCGTGATACCCGTGCCCGGCAAGGGCGTGGGCGATCGCGTGGTGTTCGGCGGCCTGCTCGGCGCCGCGCCGATCATGCCGCTGCACAAATGGTCGTCGGAAGTATTCGTGGCGCGGGGCGGGCGCATTCCTGCGCCGATTCAGGCGTTGAACAACTAGTCAGGCTCGCCGGAGCTGAGTAGGGTTGGGCCGCATGGACGAAGCCATCATCATCACGGGATCGAGCCGTGGAATCGGCGCGGCCACGGCGCTCCTTGCGAGCAGGCGGAACTACGCTGTCTGCGTGAATTACCGCTCGAACCGCGACGCCGCCCAGCAGGTTGTCGATGCCATCCTGAAGCAGGGTGGCCGCGCAGTGGCCATCCAGGCAGATGTCTCCGTCGAATCCGACGTGATCCGCCTGTTCGATTCGTGCGAGGAGTCGCTCGGCAAGCCGCGAGCCGTCGTGAACAATGCCGGTGTGCTTGAAAGCCAGATGCGGTTCGAACACATGCAGGTCGATCGCTGGCGCAGGGTGATGGACACGAACATCATCGGCACGTTCCTGTGTGCCCGGGAAGCCGTGCGGCGCATGTCTACCCGCAACGGTGGGGCCGGCGGTGCCATCGTCAATCTCTCGTCGGGCGCCGCACGACTGGGATCCCCGGGGGAGTATGTGGACTATGCGGCCACGAAAGGCGCCATCGACACGCTGACCGTGGGCCTGGCCAAAGAAGTTGCCGCCGAGGGAATTCGCGTCAATGCCGTACGCGCCGGATTCATTTACACGGACATGCATGCCAGTGGCGGCGAGCCCGGGCGTGTCGATCGCCTGAAAGACACCATACCGATGAGACGAGGGGGATCGCCCGAGGAGGTGTCGGAGGCCATCCTGTGGCTGCTGTCCGATGCCGCGTCCTATGTAACGGGCACCTTCATCGATGTAACCGGCGGCCGATAGCGCCTCAGTTGCCGATCATCAGGTAACCAAACTCCCACGGCTCACGAAACGGCCCCATCTGTTCCGTCGTGTCGCCCATGCGCCACCGCACCGACTGGATGCGCAACCTGACGGCCTCAACTGGCAGACGTGCGTTGAGATCCAGCCTTGCACTGAACGGAAGTTCCGATGTTTCAGCAGAGACGTTCCCCACCGGGTGGTCCTGACTGTCCAGGAAATCCACCGTCACGGCGACATCTCGCAGGGTTTCATCATGGGTATTAACGAAGCTGCCGCTCCAGTCGCGTTGACCTGCAGCGTCCGTCACCACCTCGCTTCGCGCCAGCGCCAGGATCTCGTCCTTCTGGTGCACCACCATGAACCACAGTACCAGGATGGGTACGATGACGAGCACCGCAAGAATCTTCCACTTCATGGCCTGCAGTGTGCGCCGGCCTGCCCACGTTGATTGTGGAGATTTCGTGGAGCAGCGATAGTATGCAGAACAACAAGGCGGGGGAGCCAACATGCGCGGCAGCACCGAGCGGATCCTGACAACCCATGTGGGCGCGCTGCCCGCGCCGGCCGGACTCTGGGCCAACAAGAACGTGCCCGACGCCGAACTGCAGCAGGCCGTAAGCGGAGTGGTGGCGAAGCAGCGCGAGGTCGGCCTCGACTTCGTCAACGAAGGCGAATTCACCAAGGGCGGCAACTGGGTGGAGTTCGTCAACTCGCGCCTGAGTGGATTCGAACCAAGGCCCGCCGGCGGCTCGAGGAAACTGCTGTTCGGCAGCAGGGACTGGGAAGAATTCAGCGACTTCTACCAGGCAGCGATGGAGGGCGGCACGCTGTTCGAGCAGACCCGCAGCGCGCCGAACCAGACGCGAACCATGGATTGGCACTGCACGGGCAAGGTGGAATACGTGGGCCAGGCGGAACTGGCGCGCGAGATCAGCTGCCTGCGCGGCGCGTTGGGGAGCATCCCCGCCAGCGATGCGTTCCTCACCTCCACCGCGCCGTCGAGCATCGAGCCGGGGCGCGAGAACACCTACTACAAGACACAGGAAGAGTTCGTGTTTGCGCTGGCCGATGCGCTATCGGTGGAATACGAAACCATCGCCAAGGCTGGATTCAATGTGCAGGTGGATGATGCCTGGCTCGCCGCGCTGTGGGACCGCATCGGGATTCCGATGGGCCTCGCGGCCTTCCAGCGCTACTGCGCCATTCGCGTCGAGGCGCTGAACCATGCGCTGCGCAACATCCCGGAGACGCAGATCCGCTACCACCTGTGCTGGGGCAGCTGGCACGGCCCGCATTCGCACGATATCCCGATGAAGGACATCGTCGGCACGCTGCTGTCGATCAAGGCCCAGACCTACCTGTTCGAAGCGGCCAATGTGCGCCACGAGCACGAATACCGCGTGTGGGAAACCGTGAAGCTGCCGGAACACAAGCTGCTGGCGCCCGGCGTCGTCTCGCACTGCACGCCGCTGATCGAGCATCCGGAGCTGGTGGCCTCGCGCATCGAGCGCTTCGCGAACATCGTGGGGCGCGAGCGCGTGCTCGCTTCGACCGACTGCGGCATGGGACTTCGCTGCCACCCACAGGTGGCCTGGGCAAAACTCAAATCACTGGGTGAAGGCGCGGCGCTCGCCAGCAGCAGGCTCTGGGCGCGGAAATCCGCGGCGTGACCGCGCGTCACGCCTGGGCGGTATCGGTCGACGTTACTTCGCGGGTTCGATCCTGAGGATCGCGCCGACCTCTTCATCGGTGGCCACGTAAAGCAGCCCATCGGGCCCGGCCTTCACATCGCGGATGCGCTGGTGCAGGTCCGCCAGCAGCGTCTCGCGCCGCAGCTCCTGGAACTTCTCGTCGATCAGGATGCGATCCAGCCTTCCGGTGCCGGGCACCTCGGCAAAGCGCACGCCGGCGACGAACAGATCGCCCTTCCACTTTGGCAGCGCATGGCCCTGGTAGAACGCGAGCCCCGTCACCGAGATGGACGGCACCCAGTACAGGATCGGGTTCTCGAAGCCCGCATGCGTCGAGACATTGGAGTCGTGCTGCCACGGACCCTGATAGGTGCGGCCAAAACTGACATTGGGCCAGCCGTAGTTGCGACCGGCCTTGATGCGGTTGATCTCATCGCCACCGTTCGGCCCCATCTCGCTCAGGAACACCTCGCCGGTGACCGGGTGCGCGACCAGATCGGACATCGAGCGATGACCCAGCGTGTAGATCTCGGGTCGATAACCCTTCTTGCCTACGAACGGATTGTCGGCCGGCACGGTGCCGTCGTCGTTCAGGCGCAGCACCTTGCCTGCGATCTGCGAGGGATCCTGCGGCAGTGCGCCGGTGAGCCCGCTGACGGCCACGTACAGCTTGGCATCGGGCGTGATCGCGATGGCAACGGGCCCGAGGAAGGTGTCGGCCACCCACACGTCCTTCACGTCCGTCAGATGTCCGTCCACGTACTTCGCGCGCGCCACGGCAGACAGCAGCGCGGTGCTGCCCGAGGGCGCCTTCGTGTACGACAGATAGATGAAGCCGTTGCTAGCGAACTGCGGATGCACTGCCAGGTGCATGTAGCCGTGAAGGATGGCCGGGCCGTTCTTGCCCTGGAAGAAACCCTGCGGCCCACCGGTGACAGGCGCGGGCTCCGTCGTGCCCTTCGCGATGCGCTTCATCTCGCCAGTACGCTGCGCGATCAGCAGGTCGCCGTTCGGCAGGAAGGCGAGGCCGAAGGGCCAGGGCACCCGCGCCAGCACGCTGACGCGAATGTCCTGCTGTTCCGCCGTGCGGTAGGTGAAGGGACCTGCGGGCAGCGGTTGCCCTTCGAGTCCGGTGGGCGCGACCGGCGAGCCGCCCGGGCCTTCGCCCAAAGGCAGCGCGCGTTGCGCGTGCGCGAGCGGTGAGAGCAGCAACGCAGCAAGACTCAGGGCGGGAATCGCGTGCTTCATCGGCGCGCTTCGGAGGCGAAGTTCGAGTCGCAGAAGGAATCCCACCGGGACTGGCGGCCAGCCCACATCTCGCCCTTCAGCACGCACTCGGACTTGGCAAGCTGCCGCGCGCGTGCCGGTGCGTTGGCGATGAGGTATTCGCCGTCGCCATCGGCTTCGGCCGAGACCAGCAGCTTCGCGCGCAGCGCATCGACCGCCGGCTTGCCGCTGCCGAGCTTGCAGGCCTCGAGGCTGCGGCCGACGACGCCCGGAAGCGCCGTCTCCATCTGCGACAGCGAAGCGAATCCGGCCCGCGACTGCACCGCGCCACAGAACTCCGCGGGCAGCGGCTTGCCGGCGCAGGGCGCGTTCGCACCGAGGAACATCGTTGCCGCGTGGCTGGCCTGGCGCGGGTCGCCCTTGAGCTTGAAGGAATCACTGGCACACATCTGCGCCTCGGCCTGTGCCGCCATCTGCCGGCCCTGCTGGGCCTGCGCCTCGGCCTGCTTCACGATTGCGCCGGTGTCCATGGCCTGGCAGGCGCCGAGCTTGCGCGACTCGGTCACCATCGTCATCTCGCCATCTGCGCTGCGCACGGTCATCTTGCCCGTCATGCGGTCGGGCCCGGTGGTCATGTCCATCGTGCCTTCCATCGCATCCTTGCCGGTGCACTTCACGTCGGCCATGAAGCGATTGCCGGACTGGCGGACATTGGTCAGCTTGCAGTTCTTGTCGGGCTTGGCCAGCTCCTGTGCGGCCTGGCCCACCGGCGCGCAGATCTCGGTGGCCGGCATCGCCATGTTCATGCCCTCCATCTGCATGGACATCTTGTGCTGCCAGCGTTCGCCGGGAACCGTGGGGGCGGCGGCAGAAGCGGTGCCGCAGGCCAGCGCGACAACGGCAGCGGTCACGATGCGGGCGATGTTCGATGCGCTCATGGCATTCTCCTCGGGGTGTTCGGTGCTCCGATCATAGTCATTTCGTGGCGGATTGATGCCTCGCACCGGCGCGCAGCGCCAGCGGCAGCAGCGTCACGAACAGCGCGCAAAGCGCCATGGGAATCATCAGCGCGCCCAGCACCAGCTCGGGCGAGAGGTTCTTCTGCATCAGCCAGGCCAGCGCCAGCGGACCGAAGAACGAACCGGCCCGGCCAACGCCATTGGCCCAGCCCACGCCGGTGGAACGCAGTTCGGGCGGATAATAGGTAGAGGCAAGTGGCGCCAGCGTGAGGCTTGCGCCAATGCCACCAAAGCCGATGAAGACGATGAGCACCGCCCACATCCAGGCGGCGCCGGGGTTCGTTGCCAGCAGCGCCAGTGCCAGCGCGCCCGTGAGATACACACCCATCAGCGCCATGACGGTGCGGCCGCGATCGGCCTGCGTCGAAACGAAGTAGCAGCCGGTGAGGCCGCCGATGGCCAGGAAACTGGTGACGCGCGAGGCATCGGCCAGCGCCCATCCGTTCTGCACCAGCAGCGTGGGCAGCCAGCTGAACAGGCCGTAGTTCGCGAACAGGTTCATCGCCGTGAGCAGCCACATGAACAGCGTGCGCCAGCGGTACTGCGGCGTGAACAGCGCGGCCACGCGCGCCGCCGGGTTGGGTTCGGATCCGCGCACGCCCGTCGCCGCGGCCCGCGAATCCGGGATGCCCCACCAGCACAGCAAGGCAATGACCAGCGGCATGATGCCGCCATAGCCGAACAGACCCTGCCATCCCCAGCGCGCCGACAGCCACGGCGCGATGAGGCCGGATGACGCCGCGCCGATCGTGAAGCCGCTGGCCATCAGCGTGACGATGGTGACGCGCCGGGCCGCGGGCGCGATGTCCGCCACGATGGCGATGGTGATCGGCACCACCGCGCCCAGGCCGCAGCCGGCCACGGTGCGCCAGAGCGCGATCTGGTTGGGGCCTGTTGAGTGCATCGCATAGAGCGTGGCGGAACCCAGCAGCGCAAGGCTGATGATCAGCATGGGGCGGCGACCGAAACGGTCGGCCAGTGGACTGAGCAACATGGCCCCGATCGCCATGCCGGCAAGCGAACCGGAAGCGGCGGCGGCGAAGGCCGGGGGCGCCACCTGGAACGCATCGGCCATCAGCGGAATGGCCATGGCCAGCATCTGCGCGTCATAGCCGTCGAAAAACGCGGCCAGTGCGCACAGCACGATCGCCCACCACTGACCTGCGGTCAGCGCGGTTCCCCCCGATGCTTTCATGCTTCAACGGTAGCCGATATGGCATGCTTTGCACGAGGGCCCAACATGAAAAACATTCCCCGATACATCAGCACCGCGCTGGCAGGTCTTGTCTTGCTGGCGAGCACCCCCGCCGTGAAGGCCGACCCGGCCACCGCTGGTCCGCAGTTCAATGAACGCGGCGAACTGGTGCGCCCAGAGGACTACCGCAGCTGGGTGTTCCTCAACACCGCGATCGGACTCACCTACGGACCCAACCGACCACCGCCGGGCGCGCCGCAGGCGTTCACCAGCGTGTTCGTGAATCCCAAGGCCCACGCGGAATTCCAGAAAACAGGCCTGTGGCCGGATGGAACGATATTCGCGCTGGAGGTGCGGCCTGCGCTCACCGCCGTATCAGCGCTGGATGGCGCGCTGACGCAGGGCCCGCGCGTGGCGCTGGAAGTGGCCGTGCGCGATTCATCGCGCTATCCCGATGGCGGATGGTCGTATTTCTCTTTCGATCCGCCGCGCGACAACCCCACGGCCGGATTTCGCGAACGCTCGGCGCCGTTTCCGCGCACCGCCGGTTGCTATAGCTGCCACCAGAAACACGCGGCCGTGCAGTGGACGTTCACGCAGTTCTACGCCGACGCCTTCGAGCGCGCGAAGCAGGCCGGCACCGTGCGCAAGGACTACGACGCGGCGCGCAAGATCGAGGAAGTGGGGCACTGAGGCCTAGCGCAATGGTGCGCCGAGCACCTGCACCCAGTAGAAATGCCCGCGCTGCCGACCCAGCGCCACGGCCACGCCCATGTCGATGAAGCGCTGATCCATCAGGTTGGCGCAGTGGCCGGGGCTTTCCAGCCAACCCGCCACGACTTCCTCGGCTGATTCCGGGCCGAAGGCGATGTTCTCGCCGGTGAGCCTTGGGCGGTAACCGGCACGCAGCACGCGATCCTTCGGCTGGCTGCCATCCATTGCGCGGTGTTCGAAGTAGCTGCGGCGGGCCATGTCGCGCGCGTGTGCATCGGCGGCACTGCGCAGCGGGCGCGCGAGCGACAGCGGTTCGGCGGCCGGAAAATGCTCACGCCCGCAGCGCTGTCCCCGGGAGCGGGCTTCGTTAACCAGTTCCAGCACGCGCTGTTCGATGGCGGTCGGCCGGGAGGTGGCGGGCAGGTCCGCCTGGGCGGGCTGCAGCAGTGCACCCACCAGGAGAAGCAGCACCCAGGAGACATTGGCCGACATTGCCGCACTAACGTCGCATTTAGACGCTGAATCCAGCATGAACGGCACATATTGAGGAATGATCTCACGATCTCTTGCAATCAGATGTAGTTTCGATATATCTTTCATTCCGACATATCTAAACAGGATCGAAAACATGAGACCTCATTTCAACTTCCATGGCCGGCACGAAGGGGCCGGCGGACACGGTGGCCGGGGTGGTCACGGCGGCCACGGCCGACACGGGGGTCGCGGCGGCGGCGGTGGCGGTCCCGGCTCCCGCGTCTTTCATCACGGCGCGCTGCGCCTGGTGGTGCTGGCCCTCATCGCCGAAGCCCCGCGCCACGGCTACGAAATCATCAAGGCCATCGAAGAGCGCCTGGCCGGCAGCTACTCGCCCAGCCCCGGCGTCATCTATCCCACGCTCACGCTGCTGCAGGAGATCGGCCACGTCACTGTCGAGGAGAACGAGGGCAAGAAGCGCTACTCGATCACCGACGAAGGCCGCGCCCACCTGGCCGCCAACCAGCCCGCGGTGGATGCCGCGATGGCGCGCATGCAGGCCATCAACGCGAACCATGGCGGCGGTCCCGCGCCGCAGATCATCCGCGCGATGGAGAACCTGAAGCTGGCGCTGCGACTGCGCGTGGGTCGTGGCCCACTCAGCGCCGACGAACTGCAGGCCGTGGCCGCGGCCATCGACTCGGCCGCGCTCGCCATCGAGAGAACCTGACCATGGCGCAACAGCAGGGCGAGGCCCTCACCCCCGACGCCGCGCGCGTGATGCGGCGCCTCTGCCGCCACTGGAGCCACAAGTTTCCAGTGCGCTTCGACGACACCTCCGGCGAGATCCAGATCAATGATGTGCAGCTCGCGATGCGCGTGGCGCCGGATCGGCTGCATGTCACGCTCGACAACCCCGCGGGTGATATCCCCCCGCGATTGCCCGGCGTGGTGGCCGAGCACCTGGTTCGCATGGCCGGCACGGAGCCCCCCTTGCAGGTAGACTGGCTGAAACCGCAATAGACGGGAAAGGGGGAACGTGGCGTGATAACCCGCAGACACCTGATCGGCAGCAGTGTCGCCGTGTCGGCGCTCAGCGCCTTCTTCCCCGCGGCGTCTGGCGCATCTCCCGCGCGATCCCTGCCACCCGTAGCGCTGATCGTCGTCGATGAACGCTTCGAAGCCGCGCGCGCGCTGGCCGGCATGCTCGTCGCGCCGGGCGCGCGCCAGGTGGCCATGACGCGCGATGTGCTGGATCTGTGGCATCGACAGATTGCGCCAGCCTGCCAGCGCGGTGCGTTGTCGATCGCGGGCGTCACCACCGAACGCGGATTCTTTCTGCTGCACACGCTGGCTGCCGACCTGCGGCTGCGCGTGCTGTCGCGCAGCCATCATGGCGCGCTCGTTTCCTGGCTGATCGGTCGGAAGTAGGGGGAAGTCATGGCGATACTGCCACCAGGCGTCAGCGCCGCGAACTTCGCGAAGGCGCTGAAGGAATTCGAGGCGGCCGTCGGCAAGGAATGGGTCATCACCGATCCAGATGAGATCCATCCCTACCGCGACTACTTCTCCATATTGAAGGACCAGGACGACGAGCTGGTTCCCTCGGCCGCGGTCTGCCCGGACTCGGTCGAGCAGGTGCAGGCAGTGGTGCGCGCCGCGAACAAATACAAGGTGCCGCTCTACGCCATCTCCACCGGCAAGAATTTCGCCTATGGCGGGCCCGCGCCCAACCTGCGCGGCAGCGTCACGGTCGATCTCAAGCGCATGAACCGCGTGCTCGAGGTGGACGAGAAGCGAAACACCGCGCTGGTGGAGCCGGGCGTCTCGTACATGGACATGTACCGCCACATCCAGGAACGCGGCCTGAAAGTGATGATCGACACGGCCGACGTGGGCTGGGGCGGCCTGATGGGCAACGCGCTCGACCGCGGCATCGGCTACACGCTGGGGCCCTATCGCGATCATTCCAATGCGTGCACCGGCATGGAAGTGGTGCTGCCGAACGGCGAGCTGATGCGCACCGGCATGGGCGCGATGCCCGGCTCGACCTCGTGGCAGGACTACAAATACGGCTTCGGTCCCGATCCCTCGGGCCTGTTCGCGCAGGGCAACTACGGCATCGTCGTGAAGATGGGCTTCCGGCTGATGCCCATGCCCGAGCACTGGCGCACCGGACTCATCACCGTGCCGCGCCGACGCGACTTCATCGCACTGGTCGACATGGTGAACTACCTCACCGACCTGTTCGTGATCGGCGAGCCGATCTACAGCTCGCCGCTGAACGGCCTGCTCGGGGATGCAGCTTTCCGCCGCGCGGCGCTCGACTTCAACGAAGCCGAGATGGATCGCATCGCCGCGGCGAACGGCCGGCACTCGTGGCAGGTCGAGCTGCAGTTCTACGGCTCCGAGCGCACGACGCTCGCGAACTGGGAATGGGCCACTGAACTGATCCTGCGCACCGTGCCGGATGCCCACTGCTTTGCCGGCGACTCGCTGCGCATGCCGGTGACAACGGCGCAGATCGAGGCTGCCGAGCGTCCGTATCCGGCGCCATATTCTTCGGTGATGAGGCGCAACGTGATGCACGGCGTGCCCAAGCTCTACATGTGGCGCTCGCCGGGACGCACCGATGATTCCCCGGAGACCTGGAATGAAACCCACATCGGATTGTTTTCGGTGGTGGGGCGCAGCGGCGAAGCCGTGCTCAAGGCCCAGAAGGATTTCCAGGACATCGTGAAACGCACGCGCCCGGGCGCCGAGTTCGTGGCTTCGCTCACCACGCCGCTGCAATGGAATCCGAACACCTTCTTCCTGGGCAACAGTTTCTTCGGCACGGCAACGCGCAACGACAACTCCCCCGAGGGCAAGATCCGGCAGTTGAAGGAACTGCGCGAGGTGCTGAAGCTCAATGCCGAAGCGGGCTATGGCGACTATCGCGCGCCGCCGCTGCTGCAGGACGACGTGGCCGACCAGTATTCGTTCAACAATCACGCGTTGCGCCGGTTCAACGAAACCGTGAAGGACGCGATCGATCCGAACGGCATCCTGTCGCCGGGGCGCGGTGGCATCTGGCCGAAGGCGCATCGTTCGCGCCGGGGAGCGGTGCGCAAATGAAAACGGCCATCCTGTTCAAGAAGCTTCTCGGGGCGATGTTCGCCGTCGCGCTGCTGGCTGGTGCGCAGGCTGCCGCCGCGCAGGATGCTGCCACCGTAGCGAGCGGCAAGGTGCTGTTCACGCGGCTGTGCGCGGCCTGCCATGGCGCCGATCGCAGCGACCAGGGCAGAGCGATGCTGCCCGGCACCGATGCGCTGCGCATCAAATACAAGGGGCAGCTGCCCGCGCTGCTCGAGCAGCGCACCGATCTCACGCCCGACGTCATCCGCACCTTCGTGCGGCGCGGCACCTGGTCCATGCCGCCGTTCCGGAAGACCGAGATCAGCGATGCCGGGATCGATGCCGTGAGTGCCTATATCGCCGATGCCGCCAGAACCAAGCGCTGAAGATCTGCTGACCTGCCTGCGCGTGCTGCGGGCCATCCAGGCGGATCGCGGCCTGCTGACGCGACTCACCGCTGACGAGCGGCGCGATCTGCTGATGATGGCGGGCCTGGTGGCAAAGCCCGAACGCGCGTCGCTGCGGCAGATGGCCAAGGCCTTTCGCCGGGTCGAACGCCAGGCTGAGCTCAGCCAGGACCGCGACGCCATCGAGAGCGCAGGGTTGCGCGTGCAGCGACGCAGCGAACGCTATGCGCCATTGTGGCTGCCGCCTCCCGAGCCCGGCAGCGAGGCTGCGGGCGATGGTGGAATGGCCGCCGAACGGCCTGCGCTCAACGCGGCGCGCGCCTGCTATGTGTGCAAGCAGCCCTTCACCGAAGTGCACCGCTACTACGATTCGATGTGCCGCGAATGCGGCGATTTCAACTACGCGCGGCGCGAGCACACGGCGGACCTGACCGACCGCGTGGCGCTGGTCACCGGCGCGCGCGTGAAGATCGGCTTCCAGGCCGCGCTGAAACTGCTGCGCGCCGGTGCGCGCGTGGTGGCATTGACGCGCTTTCCCGTCGACGCCGCGGCGCGCTATGCGGCCGAGCCCGACTACGGGGATTGGCGCGAGCGGCTGCAGATCCACGGGCTCGATCTGCGCCACACGCCCAGCGTGGAGATCTTCTCGCGCTGGCTGGCTGCCGAACTGCCGCGCCTCGACTATGTGTTGAACAACGCCTGCCAGACGGTACGCCGGCCGGCGGGCTTCTTCCGGCATCTGCTGGAGCGCGAGGCGGCCGGCGCCGCGGCGCTGCCGGTGCTCGAGCGCGCACCGCTCGCGCAGCATGAATCGCTGTGCCGCGCGCTGGTTGCACCGGACTCGCGCGCGCAACCCGAGGGACTGGTGCACAGCGCGGCGCTGTCGCAGCGGCGCTACCTCGACGAGGACTACCTGGAAGGCGAGGCGCTGTTTCCCACCGGCAGGTATGACGAGGATGGCCAGCAGGTGGACCAGCGCGACGTGAACAGCTGGCGCCTGCGACTGCACGAGGTGCAGACCCCGGAGCTGCTCGAAGTGCAGCTGGTCAACGCCATCGCGCCCTATATCCTCAATGCGCGCCTGAAGCCGCTGATGATGAAGTCGGGCGCCCGCGACCTGCACATCGTCAACGTGAGCGCGATGGAAGGGCAGTTCTACCGCACCACCAAGACCGACAAGCACCCGCACACCAACATGGCCAAGGCGGCGCTGAACATGATGACGCGCACCAGCGCGCCGGATTATGTGCGCGACGGCATCCACATGAACGCGGTGGACACCGGCTGGGTCACCGACGAGGACCCGGCCGTGCATGCGGCGCGCAAGGCCGGGGAGGGGTTCGCCCCGCCGCTGGACATCATCGATGGCGCTGCGCGGATCGTCGATCCAATCTTCAGTGGCGTGAACTCCGGCAACCATGTCTGGGGCCAGTTCCTGAAGGATTACCGCCCCGCGCCCTGGTGACGAGGGGCGAGTTTCCGCCCGCCTTCGGGTAAGATCCGCTCCTCACCGGCACCCGTTTTTTTGCCTAGCGAGAGTATCCGTGGACGCCGCCAACCTGCGCGAATCGCTGAATACCAGCCTCCAGACCCTGGGCAATGAGGCCGCCGCGCGGCTGCCCGGGCTCATCGTCGCCCTGCTGCTGCTGATCGCCGGCTGGATCATCGCCCGCATCGCCCGCTCGGCCGTGCAGCGGCTGCTCGACTCGGTGCAGAAATCCGTCGCACGGCGCAGTGGCCGCCCCGACATGGACAGCGGCGCCGAGCGCGTTTCGGCACGCGTGCTGAGCGGCGTGGTGTTCTGGGCCGTCATCCTGCTGTTCGCCGCCACGGCCACGCAGATCATCGGCCTCGATCTGTTCACCAAGTGGATGGCCAGCATCGTCAAGCACGTGCCGGGCGTCGCCGCGGGTCTCATCATCATCGCGGCCGGCTTCGTGGCCTCGGGCTTCGTCGGCGACCTGGTGCGCTCCAGCGCGCGTCGCCTGCAGGAAACACAGCAGGGCGCGCTGGCGCGCGTGGCGCAGACGGCCACGCTGCTGGTGGCCGTGCTGGTGGGCGCCGACCAGATCGGACTCGAGGTGCGCTGGCTCGCAATTCTCGTCGCGGTGGTGGTAGGCGTGTCGCTGGGCGGCGCGGCGCTGGCGGTCAGCCTGGGTTCGCGGCACTTCGTGGCCAACGCCATCGGCGCGCACTACATGCGCCAGTCGTTCCGCGTCGGCGAGCGCGTGAAGGCGATGGGCTACGAGGGCCGCATCATCGACATCAACATATCCTCCGTCGTGCTGCAGACCGAAACCGGGCGCGTGAACATTCCCGCCGGCGTGTACAGCAGCGCTGCCATTGAGCTTCTGAGCGATGAGCGAAGCGAAAGCACCTGAGTCCCTCACCTGGGCATTCCTGCGCGCGCATCCCGAGGATGCCGCGCGCGTGCTCGAAAGCCTGCCGCCGGCCGATGTCATCGCGCTGATGCAGGCGCTGCCCGCGCGCATCACCGCGCGCGCGCTGTCGAACCTCAGGCCCTCGCTGGCCGCGGCCGTGCTGCACGGCGTCGATCGCAACCGCGGTTCGGCGCTGCTGGCCATGCTCGACACCAGCATGGCCGCGCGCGTGCTGCGCCAGGTCACCGAAGAGCGGCGCATCGCGCTGCTGGCGCAGCTGCGCACGGCCAAGGGCATGGCGCTGCGCGTCATCCTCACCGTGCCCGACAATAGCGCCGGCGCCTGGGTCGACGCCGACTGCCTCACGCTCACCGGCAAGGTCTCGGCCCACGCCGCGCGCGAGCGCATCGCGGCCGGCAGTGGTTCGGCCGAGCGCATCGTGGTGCTAGATGAGCAGATGCGGCCCGTGAGCTGGATCATCCCCCACGACCTGCTGCGGGCCGCTGCCGCCACGCCGGTGTCGCAGATCGCAGTGCCCATTCCCGCCGTGCTCACGGCGGCCACGCCGCTGTCGGCCGCGCTGATGAACCCGGCCTGGAGCCAGAGCCCGGTGCTGCCGGTCACCACGCGGCTGGGCAGTTTCATCGGCATGCTGCATCACGAGCGGCTGCGCCAGGTTTACGAACAAGATATCGCCAGCCGCGGACGCGACGTGGCCTCGGCCAGTGGCGCGCTGGCCAATGGCTACTGGCAGGGCGTTACCGGCGTGCTGCGCGGTGCGCTGGGCCTGCTGCCGCCAGTGCGTTCCGTGGCGGAGATTCCCGATGAGCGCTGACCTGCCGGCCATCGCGCAGCTCAACGAACGCTTCCTGCTCGACTATCCGCAGGAGGCCGCGCGGTCGCTCGAGAAGATGCCGGTATCCGGCATGGTGGATGTGCTGCGGGGGCAGTCGCCCGCCGCGCAGCTGGCCAGCTGGCAGGCGCTGGCGACCGATCGCGCCGCCGAAGCGCTCACGGCGCTGCCCGTGGAGCACGCCGCTCATCTGCTGGGCGCCGCCGACGCGCAGGTCAGTCTCGCGGCGCTGGGACAGCTTGCCGCTGAACAGCGCGAAACCCTGATCGGCGCACTGCCCGAGGCCGCTGCCGCCGAGTTGCGCTCGCTGCTGCAGCATCGTCCCGGTTCCGCCGGCTACATGATGGATCCGCGCACCGGTGCGGTGAACGCCGGATTGTCGGTGGATGAGGCCATCGACCGGCTGCGCGCCAATCGCCACCGCGGCCTGCGCGAGCTGTTCGTGGTCGATGACCAGATGCGCCTCGTGGGGCTGGTGGAACTGGAAGACCTGCTGCTCACGGCGCGTGATCGTCCGCTGCGCGAGATCACGCGTGCCGCGCCACTGGTGGTGCGCGAAGCCGATCGCGGCAGCCATATCGTCAAGCAGGTGCAGGCGCTGCCGGTCAACGCGGTGCCCGTCGTCGATGCCGACGAGCGCCTGGTGGGCGTGATCCGCCAGCGTGAACTCATGGCCGCCTCGCGGCTGCATGCCAGCATCGACCTGCAGACGATGGTCGGAGCCGGCGCAGGCGAACGCGCGCTGTCCTCGCCCGGCACCGTCATCCGCCGCCGATTGCCATGGCTGCTTCTCAGCCTGCTCACGGTGTTCCTCGCCGCGGCGACCGTCGGGCTGTTCGAAGGCACGCTCGCCCGTTACAGCGCGCTGGCCGTGCTGCTGCCGCTGGTGCTCGGGCAATCCCGCATCACCGGCGCCCAGTCGCTGGCCGTGTCGCTGCGCGGCCTGTTCCTGGGTGAAGTGCAGCCGCGCCAGTGGTTGTCGATCGCCGGCAAGGAAATCGCCGCCGGCCTGGTCAATGGCCTGGTGGTGGCGGCGGTGGCCGCAGGCGGCGTTTACCTGTGGAGCCAGTCGACCGGGCTTGCGATGCTCGTTGCAGTCGGGGTGCTGGTTTCGACGCTGGCGGCAGCGGTGGTCGGTGGACTGGTGCCGGTGGTGCTGCGCGGCCTGGGCCGCAATCCCGCCCGCGCCTCGATGCTGCTGCTCACGACGTTCGCCGATGTGGCCGGCGTGCTGGCCTTCCTGGGCTTTGCGACATGGATGCTGCGATGAAGAAGCTGCTGGTCATGCTGCTGGCGATTTCGCTCGTCGCGACCGGCTGCACCACCACCCGCACGATGACACCGGGCGTTGCCCCGGCCAGTTCCCGCGCGCAGATGCACGCCGGCGATCGTGCGAAGATTCTGCTCAAGTCCGGTGAAGTGCGGAACCTCAAGGTGACGGCGCTGGATGACCAGACGATCACCGGCGAGGAAGGCAAGGGCAAAGAGGCCGTGACAGTACAGATCGCGCTGGCGGACGTGCAGTCGGTGGAATATCGCCGAGGCAGCGTGCTTCGCACTGGTGGACTCGTTCTGGGTGTGGCGGCGGCGGCCGTAGCCTCATTTCTGGGATGGTATTTCATCCGCTGCGGGACTGACGGCGACAAGTGCAGCGACTAACAAGCAGCGTCTTATAGTTTAGGAGTGCTCGCATGACGGTTTTGCGCGGATCCTGCCTCTGCGGAGCAGTGAAGTTCGAGGTCACCGGCCCGCTGACGATGATGCTCCACTGTCATTGCTCGCGGTGCCGCAAGGAACATGGCGCGCCGTTCGCCACCTTCGCCACATCGGCAGACACCGACCTGCGCTTCACCAGCGGCGAGGACGCGATTGTCGTCGGCGCCGCGCCACCGGGTGGGCCGCGGCATTTCTGCAAGCACTGCGGATCGCCGGCGCCGAGCTCGCAGCCATCAATGGGATTGGCGTTCATCCCTGTTGGATTGCTCGAAGGGGATCCCGGCATGCGTCCGCAGGGGCACCTGTTCGTGGAGTCCAAGGCGTCGTGGCACACGATCGCCGACAAGCTCCCGCAGCACGCCAAGTATCCGCCCGAGTTCGGCGACGCGCCCACGGTTCCCGATCGCGATCCGGTGCGGGTTGCGCCGGGTCATGCCGCAGGCAGCTGCCTTTGCGGCGCGGTGACATACGAATTCTCGCAGCCGATGGCCATGTTCCAGTGTCATTGCGGCCGTTGCCGACGCGCGCGCGGCGCGGCGCATGGCGCCAACATCTTCTGCAAGACGCAGGACTTCCGCTGGAACAGCGGTGAAGAGCTGGTGGTCGACTACAAGCTTCCCGAGGCGAAGTTCTATGGCGTGGCGTTCTGTCGGCAGTGCGGTGGCAAGGTGCCGCGCATTTCGGTGGAACGTGGAGTCGCCGTGATACCGGCCAGCGGGCTCGACACCGATCCGCTCATCGCGCCGCAGGCGCATATCTTCACGGCCTCGAAGGCGCCGTGGTACGAGATTGCCGATTCGCTGCAGCAGTATCCGGAAGGGCCGCCATCGTTCGGGCCGCCGCGCTGAAGAGGACTATTTCCAGGCGCGGCTGAAGAGTTCGTCCAGCGCATTGACGATGGCCTGGCCGTGCTCGGCCAGGGATTCCACCGCGGGTCCCAGTTTTTCCAGCGGCACGGCCACCATATCCAGCGGATCGAGCGCAACCGCGATCCCGTTCACGCTGAAGGTGGGATTGAATGCCGGGTAGGTGAGCTTGCCCATCTCACTGGTACGAACCAGCGGGACGACCACGCGCCGCCGGAAGTTATCGAACTGGGAAGACTGCACAACGACGACGAAGGGTGCGGACTCGGTGTACCGACCCGGATTGCGGTGGACGTCGAACTGCGCCATTCAGAGCGGGGAGAATTCGTCGGCGAGTGAACCGTGCTTGTCGTGAAACGCGTTCCACATCGCGCAGGTTTCATCGGCGATGCGCTGCTGGTTCAATCGCGCCAGGCGCTGCTGTTCAAGGTAATCGGCCAGCAGCTTTTCGACGACGCCGGAGAGGTTGTCGGTGGTGGCGCGCACGCGATCGACCAGATCGGCGTTGAGGGTGAGGTTCACCGGGCGCTTGCGGGCATCACTGTCATAGCTCGCCTCCATATGCGCATGGTATGCGCATTCACCTCGGAAGGTCAAGCTGGGTCGTTGAAATCTCGCGCCACTGCCCTGGCGCAAGTCCGGCCAGCGTCACGCTGCCGATCGCAGCCCGAATCAGCCGCAGCGTCGGGAATCCCACCTTCGCCGTCATGCGCCGAACCTGGCGGTTCTTGCCTTCGCGCAGCGTGAGCTCCACCCACGAAGTGGGAATCCTGGCGCGATGGCGAATGGGCGGATCCCGGGGCCACAACCCAGCCGGCTCCTCGATGCGTCGCGCGCCGGCGGGCAGCGTGCGGAAATCCCCCAGGTCCACGCCGGCGCGAAGCGAGGCGAGGGCCTCGTCGGTGACGAGGTTCTCCACCTGCGCCCAGTACACCTTGGGCAGCTTGTGACGCGGGCTTGCGATGCGCGCCTGCAGCGCGCCATCGTCGGTGAGCAGTAGCAAGCCTTCGCTGTCGGCATCGAGGCGACCCGCGGGGTACACATAGGGCACATCGATGTAGTCGGCCAGCGTGCGCTGGTTTTCGCCGCGCGTGAACTTGCAGTGCACGTTGAACGGCTTGTTGAAGGCGAGGAGCACCGCGACGTC
>Ga0075163_10003903_pt1 | contig 20010 bp, 20 predicted proteins | sample JI1023141ADNA_FD_71478 | JGI IMG/M metagenome (GOLD analysis project Ga0075163, IMG submission 71478) | Wastewater effluent complex algal communities from Wisconsin, to seasonally profile nutrient transformation and Carbon sequestration -... | ecosystem: Engineered > WWTP > Effluent > Algae... | reverse complement strand
CGGCGAGCAGCGCGTACTCGGGGGCCGCCGGGGCGGGCGCGTCGGCGGTCTGGACCGGGCCCGGCGCCTCGGGGACGGCCGGCTCGACGGCCCCGGGGCGTTCGCACGCGAGGAGCGCGACGAGGGCGAGGTGGCCGAGGGAGGTCGGTGGGGTCGTCGTGGGGGAGCGCATCGCGCGAATCTACCAAGCTCCGCGCCGCCCTGCCCTGCCCGCGGCGAGGTCGGGTCGCCTCAGGGTTCGTCGTCGCCGGGGTCGTCCGCGACGAGGACCCCGCGCCGCGCCAGGAGCCACGCCTCGCGTCGCGCGCGCGCCCCCTCGCGCGACTCCTTGGCGCTCGGGCGGGGTTCGATCCAGCCGCGCCGCTCGAGCGTCTCGGCGCGGCGTGGCTTGCAGCGGGCCTCGTCCGGGCCGCACAGGAGGCGGACGTGGATGTGGCCCTTGTGGTTGCGGGCGTGGCGGACGATCGACTCCCAGATCCGGTCGTCGCGCGGCCAGTGAATGATCGGCGCCAGCTCCTCGGGCGTGTGCCCGTCGCGGCGCGCGGCCCGGTAGAGGCGCTCCTGGAGGCGCCGGTCGAGGAAGATCACCGATACCTCGCCGGTCTCGAGCAGGGCCTCTATCAATTCCCAGAGCGCCGGCCAGTCGATCGCGTCCGGGGTCGGGTAGGTCGCGAGCGGGACCCCCGGCAGCAGGGGCAGGCGGATGTCGACGTCGAGGCCGGTGCGGTGCGAGCGGTGCGGCGCGAACTTGCCGCCGCGGCGCCGGCTGATCGAGCCGATGAAGACCTCGCCGTCGTAGCCCGCGTCGACGCGCAGGCGGGTGAAGGCCGCGATCAACGTCGCCACGGTATGCGAGCTCGCCCACACCTCGGCCGTCCGCCCGCGCCGCCACAGCGGCGAGAGCGGCAGGAGGATACCCCTGACCAGCCGCCCGCCCGACGGGTGGCCCTGGCTCTCGGCGTCCTTGCGGAACTCGAGCGGCGGCGGGGGCTCGCCGCGGCGACAATTGACGGTCCGCGGGGCGCCGGGGTCGATCCATATCGTCAATGGGGTCCCGGCCGCGAGCGGGCGCCCGACGGCGCGTGGGTTCCAGCCCTTGAGGTCGCTCGCGGCCACGTCGTGGCGCAGCGCCACGTCGGACCAGGTGTCGCCCGGCGTCGTCGTGTATGTGATCTGCTCGCGCGGCGGGGGCGTCCGATTCGTGAACACCTCGAGCTTGGTCCCCGCGCGCACGCGGGCGCGCGGGCCCGGGAGGCCGTTCCAGGCCACGAGCTCCTTGCGGCTCACGCCGTAGCGGGCGGCGATCTGGCCGACGCGCTCGCGCGGCCGGACGACGTGGTCGATCCACGCGGGCTCGCCGGGGACGGCCTGCGCGAGCCAGCCGGCGCACGCCGGATCGACGCCTGCGGTCGACGGCCCGGGCGCGGCGCGGGTGAGCTCGAGCAGTAAAGAAAGCAGGGCAGTGAGAGCCCCCATCGGACCGACAGGCTATCTTGCCTCGATATCCGGGCCAAAAAATCCGCGCGATCGAGCGCGTTCGGGCCGCTCGCGTCGGCGCGTCAGCGGGGGTCGACGGCGAAGGTGACGAGCGCCCCGGCCTTGCCCTTGACCTCGACGGGCGGCATCTCGCGCAGCGGGTGGCGGTCGTGGAGCTCGGCGCGAAGCTCGGCGCTGACGAGGATGTCGACCCCGAACTGGCGGGTCATGCCCTCGATGCGGGCCGCGGTGTTGACGACGTCGCCGATCGCCGTGTACTCGACGAGCTCGGCGTTGCCGAGCAGGCCGACGACGGCGGGGCCGCAGTGGACGCCGACGCCGATGCGCAGCGGGGGGTGGCCGGCGGCCGCGAGCTCGGCGTTGTAGCGGGCGAGCGCGGCGCGCATGGCGAGGGCGGCCTCGACGGCGTCGAGCGCCTGCCACGGGTTGCGCTCGGGCGTCCCGAACAGCGCGAGGATCCCGTCGCCCATGAACTTCGACACATAACCGCCGTGCTCGGCGATCGCGCTGGCCATCGCCTGCAGGTATCCGTTGAGCAGGCGGACCACGACCTCCGGCTCGCTGCGCTCCGACAGCGCCGTGAAGCCGACCAGGTCGGCGATCAGCACCGTCACCACCCGGCGCTCGCCCGAGGTGTGGACGCCGCGCTGGATGATCCCCTCGACGACCTGGTGCGGGACGAACCGCTGAAACGCGCGCTGCAGGTGCTCGAGCTCGGCCGCCGCGGAGTCGAAGGCGTCCGACAGCCGCCGGTAGGCCGCGACCCGCCGCCACCACGCCACGCCGAACGCGACCGCCACCGCCGCGAACACCAGCGTCAGCATCGTTGCAGCAGCACCCCGAGGCGAGCGAGCCCGTTGGCGACCGAGGCCACGCCGACGAAGTCGATGAACTCCGCGGGCGCCAGCCGGTCGCGCACCTCGAACATTCGACGCTGGACGGTCAGCGGCTGGTGGATATGGACGGTGTCGCGGGCGGCGCGGAGCAGCAGGTGCTCGCGCTCGTCGAGCCAGTCGGCGTCGAGCCGGGCGAGCATATCCTCGACCGCCGGTGGTTCGACGCCGTCGGCGGCGAGCAAGGACTGCAGCAATTGCAGTGTGATGTCGCAGCCGAGGGCGCGGCCGATCACGGCGCCGACGATCAGGCGGGTGCGCCGGGGCAGCGGTCCGTCGCCGAAGGCGTCGTCGAGGATCTTGCGCAGGCTGGCGCCGGCCGGCAGCGCGCCGAGGGTGGCGATCAGGGGGTCGAAGGCGGTGATGCGCTTGGCGGGGTCGGGGACGGCGGACGGGAACTCGCGCAGCTGCCGGCGGAGCGTGTGGGCGAGGATCGGCCGGGTCAGGCGCAGCCACCAGCTGTTCGGGGGGTGGTCCGCCGCCGGCGGGATGGCGAGCAGCGTGGTGATCCGCGTGGCGGTCAGCCACATCGCCGTGAACGCGGCGAGCTCGGCGACGGCCGCCTCGTCGAAGCCGAATTCGGCGAGCACGCGGGCCTGGGCGGCCCCGGGCCGCGGATCGGCGCGCGAGAGCTGGCGCGCATAGTCGAGCGCGGCGCGGTTGCGCGGGCTGACGCGCGACGTGAGCATGTCGCGCTCGAGCGTGCGCACGGCGTCCTCGGAGAAGCCGAGGATCTGCAGCATCACCCGCGCCGTCCCGTAGCAGTAGCGACACGAGTTCTCCTGCGCGATCACCAGGTGCAGCAGCGCGACGAGGTCGAAGTCGAAGTGCACCGGGCGGATGGCGCACGCGTCGACGATCGTCTCGACGACCCACGGGCACCACTGCAGGCTCGGGATCCACGGCGGGATCGGGCCGAACAGCGACCGGACCCGCGCGACCACGGCCGGCGTGGGCGGCGACGGCGACGGCGGCGGGAGCAACGAGTCGCTCCACTCGATCTCGGTGGGATGACGGGGTAGCACGACGAGACCTCCCTCGGGGACGCCGACATTACCGCGTATTGCTGTCCTGGTCCGCTAGTCGGGCTCGCCGGTGGGAGGTCGCTCTCTCGCGCCGTTCCCGGCCTCGGAGCGGGCGATGCAGCCGCGATGACCGAGGCGCTCACCGATCGCCCCGAGCGCGCGGATCCACTCCGGCCGGTCGCTCTGCGCCCACACGGCGATCTTCGCCGCCTCGTCGAGGACGGCGTCGGTCGCGTCCAGCACGCGCTCGGCGTGATAGGAGCCGTCGCTGCCGAGCACGGCGCGGCCCGAGCGGTACGAGCCCTCGCTGGAGAACGACGTGCTCGGGGCGTCGGCGACGCTGTCGAGGGCCGCGAGCGCCTCGTCGATCCGCCGCAGCCGCAGCAGCGCGGCGCCCCGCATGCGCACGGCCTGGGCGCGCCAGGTCGCGTCGGCGAGGCCCGCGAACACGGCCTCCGCCCGCTGCGCCGCGGCGACGGCGGCGTCGTGATCGCCGTCCTCGCCGAGGCGGCGCGCCAGGAGCAGGAGCGTGCGGCCGAGCACCGCGCGATGCGGCTGCGAGTCGCCGGCGCGCTCGACGTCGGTCACGAGCTCGCGGACGCGGCGGGTGGCGTCGGCCTCGACGTGGTCCGCCAGCGTCGCGTGGCGGGTGCGGAGCGCCCGCGGGTCTTCCGGCGGCAGGTGGCGGACGACGCCGTCCGCGAACCACCGGCGAAAGTGCCAGTCGGCGCCCATGCCCTCGTCGGGGTTTCGGCCCATGAACGCCCTGAAGATGCGCGCCGGCCAGCCCTCGGGCTCGTCGATCGCCAGCAGCGCGCGGACCAGCCCCGGCGGGCACGCCCCGGAGCGGTCGATGTGCTCGACGAGGCGCTGCCACGTCGCGCGGTCGGACGCGGCGAGGAGCGCGACGGTCCGGGGGTCGGCGCGGAGGATGTCGTCGACGGCGCTCGTGCTCATCGCGGCCGAGAGTACGCCGATTCCGCGGGCCGTCGCGCGGCGCCCGTCACGTGGGCGCCCGCGCTCACTGCAGCGCGGGCGTGTTCTCGGCGAAGTATTCGTGGTTGTCGGCGTTGTCGAGCGCGTCGGCCGGGTTGGACGCGGCCAGGGAGGCCGCGCCGGACTGGCCATAGACGTGGTCATCGGTGCCGGCGACGGCGGTGAAGTGGCTCATCTCGTGGATGAGCGTCCCGCCGCGCGAATCGGTGCCGGACACCGGTGCGGCCCAGAACGCCTTGCACACGTAGATCTTGTACGGGGCGTCGGGGTAGACATAGGCGAAGTAGGTCTTCTTGCACCCGCAATCGACCGTCAGCGGCTTGTTGTCGAGGGCGTCCTTGATCGCGGCGAAGTGGCCCTTCGCGGTGCTCCAGCCGCCGTTGGAGAAGGCGCCGAACCACTTGGTGTAGCGCGGGGTGCCGGACGCCGCGCCGCCGAGATAGGTCGCGGCGCCGTTGGCCATGACGCTCGCGGACTGCAGCGCCTCGACGACGCCGCTCTGCTGGGTCACGGTGCACTTGTTGTAGGCGAGGCCGCCGCTGCGCGGCGAGAGCTCGGCGTCGCGCCGCGGGAGCGCGCGGCCGGCGACGCGCACCTCGACGGCGCCCGAGGCCAGCGTGGCGGCCGCGCCGGCGTGGGCGTCGGCGTAGCGGATGCGGTAGTCGCCGGAGCGGGTCAGATCATAGAGATCCGCGAGGTCGGCGGTGCGGGTGAGGCTGTCGCCGGGCGCGAGCGTCGTGTAGTCGGCGTCGCGCGGCGTCGGCAATTTATAGTGGGGGCCGACGTAGCGCGCGCGCGCGCCGTCGACGGTGACCTCGAACACGTCGTCCGCGAGCAGATCGGCGGCCGTCTCGCCCCACGTGAGCAGGCGGACCGGACGATCGGTGTCGTTGGTGAAGGTGACCTCCACGAGCACGCGATCGCTGGCGCGGAAGGCCGCGAGGTCGGTGGACACGTCGACGGCCAGCGCCTGACCGACGGCGCCCGCGTCCCCGTCGTTGCTCGAGCCGACCGATGACCCGTCGCCGACGCAGCCGCCGAGCAACGCGAGAGACAGCGACCATGCGGCCGACCGGAGGATAAGGTGCTTGTGGTTCATCGTGACACTTCTACCCCATGACAAACCCGGCGCGGCCGCGCCGACGCTCGTCGGCGCGTGCGCGACACTGTCGCCTGCGGCGGCGACCCCCAAACGCGGATCGTCGTCGACCGACGAATCGTCGCGTGCCGCGTGAACATCGTTTCAGTCCGCGCCGCGATACGACGCGGGCTCGCGGCGAACGCTGTTGCCGCCGGCGAGGGCGGCGGCGGTCGCGGCGTCGAAGAAGTAATACGGGTGCGCCGGGTCGGGGCGGCTGACCGCGTCGAGGCGGGCCGCGTGCGCCGCCGGGAGCCGGCGGCCGAGGGCCGCGATCGCGGCGTCGAGCTGCTCGACGCTCGTCGCGCCGATCACCGTGGAGCCGACGCCGGGGCGGCGGGTGACCCACGCGAGGGCGACCTCCGCCGACGTCCACTCGAGGGCGCGCGCGACCTCGCGGACCGCGTCGACGATCTGCCAGTTGCGGGCGGTGAGGAGGCGGGCGAAGAACGGGTCGCCCTGGACCGCGGCGAGGCGACCCGCGCCGCGGGCCTCTGCCCCCTCACGCGTGTACTTGCCGGTCAGCAGCCCGCTCGCCAGCGGGCTCCACGGGCAGATCGCGGCGCCGAGCTCGATCGCCGCCGGCACGTGCTCGCGCTCGACCGTCCGCTCGACCAGCGAGTACTCGAGCTGCAGCCCGACGATCGGCTCGAGCCCGTGCTGCGCCGCGAGGCTCTGCGCGCGCGCGAAGTACCACGCCGGGACGTCCGACAGGCCGACGTGCCGCACCTTGCCCGAGCGGACCAGCAGGTCGAGCGTGCGCACCACCTCCTCGACCGGCGTCACGGTGTCCCACGCGTGCAACCAGTACAGGTCGACGTGATCGGTCCGCAGCCGGCGCAGCGAGGCCTCGAGCGCCCGCATCGCGTGCAACCGCCCGTTGCCGCCGGCGTTCGGGTCGCGCGTCGGACCGGCGAGCGAGAACTTGGTCGCCAGCACGACGTGGTCGCGTCGACGGGTCGCGGCGAGGTGCTCTCCGAGCATCTGTTCGCTGGTCCCGGCGGTGTAGAAGTCGGCGGTATCGATGAAGTTGCCGCCGGCCTCGAGGTACCGGTCGAGGACCTCGGTCGCGGTCGAACGCGCGGAGCCCCAGCCGAACTCGGTGCCGAAGGTCATGGTGCCGAGGCACAGCGGGCTGACGCGCAGGCCGCTGCGCCCGAGCAGGACGTAGTCGGTGAGCGCGCGCGGGGTGGTCGGGTGGATGTCAGGCATGGCCGCAGCCTGACCGGGCCGCCGCGCGGCGTCTGGCCGCTTTCGGACCCGGCGGCCACAACGGCCGGACGCGCCGCTTCGTGCTGCGCCGGAGTTGACCGGCGCCGCGGGGACCTGCATCCTCGCGGCGCACATGAACCCGTCCGTCGAGAGCATCGACACCCAGGAGGCCCTGGAGGCCCTGATGGCGCCCGAGGGGCCCGCGGCGATGATCGACTTTTGGGCCGACTGGTGCGGGCCCTGCAAGGCGATGGCGCCGCAATACGAGGCGGTCGCGGCGGCGCTGGCGGGTCGCCCGATCAGGTTCTACAAGCTCGACACCGAGCGCCACCCCGAGCTGGCGCGGGCCTTCAACATCCGCGCGCTGCCCACCCTCCTCCTGGTCCACCGCGGCGAGATCAAGGACGCCCTGATCGGCGCCCAGTCGGCGGCGACGATCCGCAGGAAGGCCGAGTGGCTGCTCGGCAAGGCCGAGGGCAAGGGCCTGTGGTCGCGGCTGTTCGGCTGAGCGCGCGCGATGGCCCTTGCGCGCGGCGGTCGGGCCATGGTCTGCTGATTCGCATGAGAGTCGCGGCGATGATTGTGATCGGGGCGGCGGCGCTCGCGGGCTGCGACCGACGCGAGGAGGCGGAGGCACGCAGGGCGCTGGTGGAGATGCAAGCGCGGGTCGCCAGCCTCGAGCGCGAGCTGGACCAGCAGAAGATCGACCTGACGAGCCAGTGCGAGCGGCGGCTGCAGGCGGTGCAGATGCCCGCGTGCGGGTCCACGGGCGCCGGCGCGGGGCCGGAGGCGCTGCTGGGGCCGCTGCCCGGCGCCGCGGATCCGGGGGCGCCGCGGACAGCGGAGGCGATCGTGTGCGCGGACGACCGCTGCACGCTGCCGCGGGCGACCTTCGACGCGTGGGTCAAGGACCCGACCGCGCTGGCGAAGCAGGCGCGGGTGGTCCCGAACATGAAGGACGGCGTGACCCGCGGCTTCAAGCTGTTCGGCATCCGGGCGTCCGGGCCGCTGGCGGGGCTCGGCCTCGAGAACGGCGACCTGATCACGGCGATCGGCGGCCGGCCGCTGAAGGGCATGGACGACGCCCTCACGGCGCTCGGGCTGCTCAAGGGCGAGGAGCAGTGGACGATCGAGGGGGAGCGCCGCGGGGCGCCGTTCAAGCGGACGATCGCGCTGTCCGAGTAGGAGACCCGATGGATATCCATCAGCTCAGGACCTTCGTCGCCGTCGCCCGCGAGCGCAGCATCACGCGCGCCTCGGAGCTGCTCCACCTCAGCCAGCCCGCGGTGAGCGCCCAGATCAAGGCGATGGAGGACGCGCTCGGGCTGGCCCTGTTCGCGCGGACGCCCCGCGGGATGAGCCTGACCGGCGACGGCGAGCGGCTCCTCGCCAGGGCGGAGCAGACGCTCGGCGCGCATCGCGAATTGATGGCCGAGGCCACGCGCATCAAGGGCCACCTCACGGGCAAGCTCCGCCTCGGGGCCGGCAGCAACTCGAACAACGAGGCGATCGGCGGGCTGCTCACCACGCTCTCGGAGCGCCACCCCGGGGTCGAGGTCGCGCTCCGGCACGCGACGTCGGCGGACATCGTCGGCGGCCTCCGCAACGGCAGCCTCGACGCCGGCTTCTACAACGAGGCCGACGAGCCCGACCCTGAATTGGCGACCATCGAGGTGTCGCGCTTCGGCGTCGACGTCGTGGCGCCGCCGCGGCTCGTCGCGACCTCCGCCCCGGTCGACTGGAGCGCGCTCGCGGGCCTGACGTGGATCTACCCGACAGCGAGCGCGTGCTGCGGACGGGCCGCGGAGGCCCTCTTCAAAAAACATCACATCCGTCCCGGGCGGATCGTCAGCGTCGACCGCGAGGACGTCACGCGCACGCTGATCGCCGGCGGGCTCGGGGTCGGCCTGCTGCACGCCGACACCGCGATGAAGGCCCAGGCCCGCGGCGAGGTCGAGATCGTCGCTCGATCGCCGACGCTGGTGCGGATCCTGTTCGCGCACCTGGCGAGCCGCTCGCAGGACCCGCTGGTGTCCGCCGTCGCCGCGATCGTGCGCGCGGGGTCCGGGCCGTGATCCGGGCTCACCGCCGCGTGCCGGTGACGATATGCACGCAAGCGCCCATCCGCACCGCGCCGTCGCGCTGATGCCGGGCGTAGCAGGCCGTCAATGCGCGGTGCGCCTCACGCCTCGCGTCGTCACCCGCATCGGCGAGCAGCTCGCCGAACGAGGAGAACGACGCCAGCGCGAAGCGTGCGGCCGCGGCCGGCGCCAGCGCGCCGCCGATCGGGAGCTCGCCGCGCCAGTCATGGACCTCGAGCCCGGTGCCGCCGGCCTGCTCGAGCGCGGCGAGCAAGCTGGCGGGGTCGGCGTAGCGAAACGGACCCGGCGCGTCCAGGTCCGAGCGCGGCAGCTCGACGACCCGCGCCACCGCGTCGCGCGCGCTCGTCATCCACGGGTTGGCGGACGGAGCACCCCAGACCGCGAACGCGAGCCGGCCCCCGGGCGCGAGCCAGCGCATCAGGTTGGCGAAGGCGGCCGGCGGATCTTCGAAGAACATGACGCCGAAGCGCGAGACCAGCCGGTCGTACCGGAGCTTCGGCGCCGCCGTCGCCATGTCGGCGACCTCGAAGGTGACGGCGCGCTCGTCGGGCCGCAGGCGCCCCCGGGCCAGCGCGACGAGCTGCGGCGAGATGTCGAGGCCGTGGACGAGGCTCCCCGCCGGCGCGCTGTGAGAGATCTGGATCGCCGTCGCCCCGCCGCCGCAGCCGACCTCGGCGATCCTCGCCGGCGCCGCGAGCTCGAGCGCGGCGATCAACGGCCCGTCGATGGCCATGAGCGTCGATTCCATGGCCGGGAGGTGGGCGCGCCACTTCTCGCCGCGGGCGGCGGCCCAGTCGGTCGCTGTGAGGTCCCCGTGCATGACCGACGCTCACTTTCCCGCGGGGATGAGCGCGGCCGTCGCGAGCGCGGCGAGGTACAGGCCCACACCAAAGACCGCGTGGGTGACGAGGCTCTTGACGCTGTTGAACACGGGCGCCGCGGTGTTGGAGGACGCGATCCCCGCGCCCATCGCCGGCTGCAGGATGAACAGTGGCGCCACGACCGTGACGATCCCGATGACGAGCGCGGGCGTCAGGGACGGCGTGCGCGCCCACTTCAGGCCGAAGGTCGCGAGCAAGAGGGCGCTGAAGGCGACCCCGATCGAGTAATGCGCGGACCAGCCGAGCAGCAGCTCGCCGCGCACCGGCGTCGCCCTGGCGATGCTCTCGTGCGCCCACCGCCCCTGCGGGATGTGGCCGATCCAGCGGCCCAGGAGCGCGAAATTCAGGGACGGCACGCCGAACTGCCGCAGCAACAATGCCCACGCGTCCATCACCCCCGTGGCGCCGGCGCCGATCAGGACCGTGCGCAGCATGAATTCGAATGTCTCGCTCACCGGAAACCTACCTTGCGAAGATTATCTACAGACATCTATAAGCGCCGCGGCCGCGGACTTCCAATCGCATCTTTTGAGGTCGGACCTCGGCCGCGCCGAGGGCGCGACTTCGCGCGCCGCACGGACGCGCGGGGCGGTGATGTAAGCTGCCCGGCATGAGCTACGCGCCCGTCGACGGAGAGCTGCGCGACCACGTCCGGACGCAGGTCGCCGTCCGCTACCAGGACGTCGACGAGATCGCCGGGGCCGCGGCGAGGGCGATGCTCGACGCCTGGGCGCGGGCCGACGCCGCGCTCGCGCCGCTCATCCCCTAGCCAGCCCCTCCTTCCATGATCGGCTGCCAGAAGTAGCAGTTATCGGGCACCGCCTCGCCCCTGAGCGCCTTGCTGATCCTGCAGTCGCGCCCGGCGAGCGCCTCCATCGTGGTGACCATCGTCTGCATCGGGATCTTCGACTCCGCCGAGATCGTCACCATCGTCTCGTTGGGGTACAGATCTTTATAAAGCTTCACCCTCTGCTCGAGCGCGGCGTAGTCGTAGCGGTCGAAGTCGTTGAGCGGCGTGCCGGGCCTGGCCAGCGGGATCGTCGGCAGGTTGGAGTCGACCGCCTTGCCGGGCTCCGCGCCGTCCTGTTGATTGTCGGCCGAGACCCGAAAGCCGTCCTCCATCACGAACACCTTGAGGTTGAGCGGCTTGTCCCTGGGCTTGTCGTCGGGGTTCACCTCGGTCCTGGTGGCCGAGAAGCGCGGCGGCGCGACGTTGATCGACGCCATGGTCGCGTACTCCATCGCCTGGAGCAGCGCCGGGATCAGCAGGAACATGATGTTCATGACCGGGAGCAGGCTGGCCTGGATCTCCTCTTCTTCGAATTGTCTTCGCGGCATCGTGGCATCTTCTTTCGTCGGGTCGGGGACGCCTCAGCCCTGGCGCACCCGCGCGGCGAGCAGGTTCTCGAGCTTGACCGCGTAGAGGTCGACGTCGTCGGAGATCTTCTTCGCGAGGTTCTGGATGAACACCTGCGACGCGAGCAGCGGGATCGCCACCATCAGGCCGAGGCCGGTGGTGTTGATGGCGATCGAGATGCCCTTGGCCAGCGCCGTCGAGCGCTGGTCGGCGGCCACGGTGGCGACCGCGTCGAACGCCTCGATCATGCCGAAGATCGTGCCCAGCAGCCCGAGCAGGGTCGCGATGTTGGCGATCGCGGCGATCATGCCGATGCGCTTGCCGATCGCCGGGCTGACCTCGAGCAGCGCCTCCTCGACGGACGAGGCGATGTCCGCCTCGCTCTTGTTGGCCCGCGTCAGGCCGGCCTTCATCACCCGCGCCAGCGCGGACCGCTCGGCGGCGTTGCACAGCTTGACGGCGCGGTCGATGTTGTTGGCGATCACCAGCTTCTGGATCTGGTTAAAGAATTGCTCGCCGTTGATGTTGAAGCGAAAGAACAGGAAGATGAACCGCTCGATCATCACGCCCGCGCCGAGCACGGCGCTGAGGGCGATGGGGTGCATGAAGAAGCCGCCCTGTTGATAGAAGGTCGCAAAATTATCCATGGTCGTGGATCCTCCGTGGCGCCGGGTGTGTGGGCCCGCGCTGGCTCGCATCGTTGATTGTGGTGCGGCGCGGGCGTGGGTGGCCTCGCGCGTTGAGACCACCCACGACCCGCATCTGCCGCGAAGTCGCGGAACGTGACGGGCTTATGAACGATCTATCGACGGCACCGGAATCGACGATTCGATACTCGTGGTGACGGAGATGTGCCGGATCGGTCGCATGCTCCGGGTACAGTGTCGCGGCCGCGGAGGACCTTACAGGCTCGCCGCGGAATCTTCACGGCGGCCCCGCGGCTCTGCGCCGGCGCTGCGGGCGTATCCGAACCGCGGGGCGCCGGGCCTCACTCGAGCGTGAAGCTGCTGCCCTCGTAGCAGCCGGCGAACGACGCGAGGGTCAGGCCGGTCAGGGCTTCGGCGCCGGCGACGAGGCCGGGGGTGTCGCAGCCGCCGTCGTTCTCCGGCCAGAAGTAGCCGCAGGCGGCGAGGTAGTCGAACTGGCCGCTGAGGTCGGTCACGCTCGCGGCCCCCTGCCCCTGCACGGTGTGGCCCTCGTAGCCATTTAAAATTACCTGCTCGAGCAGCACGCCGGGCCCGACCACCAGCGTGAACGCGGTCGACACATACGACGAGAGCACCAGCGTCAGCGGGATGTCGGCGCGGTCGATCGTCACGGTGATCGCGCCGCCGGTCGGCTGATACACGCTGACGATGTGCAGCTCCTCCGCCTGCGGCATCGGCTCGACGAAGGTCGTCAGGTCGTTGGCGATGCACATGCCCGTCGGCACCGGCGCGTCGCCCCCGGTCTCCTCGCCCGTGCTCGTGCCCGTGGTCCCGTCCGCGTCGGTGGTGCTCGTGCCCGTGCTCGTGCTCGCGTCCGCGCCCGTGCTCGTCGAGCCGACCTCGCCGCTCGAGCTGCCCGGGTCGACGCCCTCGGTCGTGTCGCCGGTGGTGCTGCCGCCGGTCGTGCTCGTCGCGCTCCCGCCGGTCGTCGGCGCCCCGGTCGTCGTCCCGGTCGCGGAGCCGGTCGCATCGCCGCCTGTGCTCGTCGACGTGCCCGCGTCGGTCGTGCCGCCGGTCGTGGGGGCGACGCCGGTGCTGGTCGGGCCGCCGCTCGAGCTGCCGCCGGCCGAGTCGGTGGCGCCGGAGTCCTCGCCGCAGGCGAGCATCGGGAGGGTGAGGAGCAGGGCGAGGCGAGTCACCACGGGACACTATCACGACGCGCGGACGTGGACATCAGGGCGCGCAGCTCAGCAGCTCAAGGGCGATCGCCGGCGGACGCGGGTCGCCCTCGAGGTCGATCGGCGCGCCGTCCTGGCACGAGAAGTCGCGGATCTCCGGCGGATCTGCGACGTCGAAGCGCTGGAGCCGGACCCGCCCGGGCTCCTCGCGGGACTCGATCGACCGCGCCGCGTAGCGCTCGACCGCCACCAGCTCGCCGTCCGCCCAGGTCTCGATCTTTTCGAGGCGATTCGCCGCGTCGCGGACGATCACCTGACCCGCGAGCTTGCCGTCGCGGTAGCTCCCCTGCCGCGTCGAGCGGGTATTGCGATCGAAGTCGAAGTCGTACTCGAAGAACGGGCCGTCGCGGGTGCCGTCGGGTCGCACGCAGTACTCCGGCGCGTACACGTCCTCGACGGCGGTCTTATTTTTGAAGGCGCCTGCCGGGCAACCGCGTCCGTTCGGGTGCGGGGTGCAGGCGGCGACGAGCGCGAGCAGCAGGGCGGTGCGGAGCATGGGCCTCGCGCCGCAGTAGACCACGACCCGCTACGGCCGGGCCAGGCGGATGCGCCACGTCCACCACGCCCCGGCGAACATCGCCCAGAACAGGGTCAGGGCCCACATCGCCGGCGGGCCGCCCTCGAACGCCGAGATCGCCAGGCCCAGGGTCGCGAACGTCGACCAGATGACCTTCAGGGTGAGGAACGCGCGGTATGTCGAGCGTGGCTCGTCGCGGCCGATGAAGGATTGAATGCCGATGCCGAACAGCGCCGCCGCGGTGATGCGCGCGGTGCTCGGGTCGATCTCCGTCCAGCCGAGCGTACCCAGGAACCAGTGCGGCGCAAAAAATAGCGGGATCGCGAACACGATGTCGACCCAGAAGTGAAAGATGAACCATCCGCGGAGCGCACGCGGGACCCCGGTATCGTCGGCTCGAGCCTGCATGCCCCGCGAAACGCCGGGCCGCGCCGCATGTTACGCGGCCACGCTCACGCCTCGCCGAGCGCCCAGCGCGACAGCAGCGTGTGGGCGATCGCAAAGGGCGGCGGCGGGACGAAGGGGGCCTCCGGCGCGCCCGCCAGGGCCGCGCGCACGCCGTCGCGGTCGACCCACTTCGCGTCGTCGAGCTCGTCCCGGTCGATCGTCAGCGCGTCGGACTCGACCGTCGCCACGCACGCGAGCATCAACTGTGACAGCGGCAGCGGCCACGGCTGGCTGGCGACGTAGCGGACCCCCGTCGCGCGCACGCCGGCCTCCTCGAACAGCTCGCGCGCGACCGCCTCCTCGAGCGACTCACCGACCTCGACGAAGCCCGCGAGCGCCGAGTAGCGGCCCGCAGGGTAGCGCGGCTGCCGTCCGACGAGCACGCGGCCGCCGTGCTCGGCCAGCATGATCACGACCGGGTCGGTGCGCGGGTAATGCTCCGCGGCGCAGGCCGGGCACCGCCGGCACCAGCCGGCGCGCGTGACCTCGGTGAGGGCCGCGCACCTCCCACAAAATCGGTGGCGCGCGTGCCAGTCGACGAGGCTGCGGGCCGCGGCCCAGGTCGCGGCGTCGGGCGTGGGCAGGCCGGCGAGCACGCGGAACAGCGCGAACGCGGGCTTGCCGGTCACGCCCGGGGTCAACGCGACGAACGCGGGGCGGCCGTCGAGGAGGCCGAGCAGCGCGAGCTCGACGGTCGGGTCGTGGTCGGCGAGCGGCGTCCAGGACAGGGCGCCGGCGTCATCGGGGACCGGGTCGAGGCCGTCGAGGCGCAGCAGCAGCGCGCGCGGGTCCTCGCGGTGGCGGGCCAGCGCCGCGAGGTCGGGGCGCTCCCTGTCGAGGCGCTGCAGCGGTGAGCCGGTGAAACCGATGGCCATGGCCCACTACTGCCCGAGAGCCGGCCGTCTGGCAACCGCGACGGTGCGCCGCCCGATCGCGCGACCGCGGTGGCTCGGCGAATATCACCACTCCTCCGCGGTGGACGCAGGGCCGCCGCTCGAGGGAAGCTTCGCGCCTCCGATGTCGCCCAGCACCCGCCTCCTGTCCATCATGGTCGCGCTCGTCGCCTGCCAGACGCAGCCCGCCGCGGACCCGCCCCGCGAGCCAGCCGCGCCCGCGCCGGCCGAGCCGGAGGTCGCCGCTGCGCCCGCGCCCGCCCCCGCGCCTGCGCCCACGCCTGCGCCCGCGCCCGCACCCGCGCCCGCGGTCGCGCCGCTCGCGGGTGACGGCGAGCGGGTGTTCGTCAGCGACGACACCGGCCTCGTCGAGGTCGCGCTGACGGGCGCCGCGCAGGTCGTCACCACGTCCGCCGTCGAGGCGTGCCACGTCGACGCGCGCGGCGAGGTCGTATGGTTCGTCACCGAGGCCGGGCTTCACGCCTTCGACCTCGTCGATCGCCGCGTCCGCCCGATCATCGCCGCCGACCTCTCGGACATCGAGATCGTCATCGACTGGGGCGATCAGAAGCTCGGCGGCGAGGATCCGCTCGAGTTCGACGTCGGCGCCGCGCTGCGCATGACGAGCGCGCCCGCGCTCCGCACCGTGATGGGCTGCGACGGCGACCGCGCCGTCTATTGCTTCGAGGAGGACGGCACGACCCCGAAGCCGGAGGTCAAGAAGAGCCAGGAGCAGGCCGCGGCGCTCAAGCTCATCGACCCCGCCTATCTCGCGTCGATCGCCGCGCGCGGCGCGACCGGCTCGCTGTGGTCACCCCCGCCCGTGCCGCCCGAGATGCCGAAGAAGAAGCCGTCGGTCCCGCGCAAGCAATGTATCGAGGCGCCCGAGGACTGCGGCACCCTCACCGCCATCCCCTCGAGCCCGCTGTGGCTGGTGGTCACCGAAAACAGCCGCGGCGACTACTATCATGAGACCCGCGAGCTGTGGGACCCGCGGACCGGCGAGTACGTCCGACCGGAGGGCGGCAAGCTCGTCCGCTCGAAGCGGACCGACCCCGAATCCGGCGGAGATTACGCGGGCCTGCGCGTCTCGAACGGGGTCATGACATACGAGGGCGCGGTCTTCGACGACACGAGGGTGATCTACACGCCGAAGGACGACGCCGGCGGCCCGGGCTCGTGCGGCTTCACCGGCGGCGGCTGGCGCGTCCCGGGCGCGACCGGCTAAAGCCCGTTTCAGGCGAGCGACGGGCGCGGCCCGAAGCGCAGGAACCGCGTCGTCAGCTCGCCCCGGCCCCGGGTGCTGCCGCGCAGCTCGTAGCGATATCCCAGCAGATCCGCCATCGCTATCTCGGCCGTGATGGTCGTGGTCCCGGCCGCGGAGACGACGTTGGTGAGCGCTCCATGGCGCCGGCTGAGCTCGATCATCACGGTCGCCTGCATCGCCTCGGGCACCACGACCTCGACCTCCATGATCGGGGGCAGGCCGCCCTGGCGCTCGACCTCCAGCGCGCCCGCCGTGAACACGCACTGATATTCGCGGCGCAGGCGATCGAGGTAGATCTCGAGCTGCAGATCGTCGACGCCGACGAGGGTCACCTCGTCGACATCGTCGCCCCGGCGCACGCGCAGCCCCGGGTCCTCCTGCGTGAAGTCGACCAGCGCCTGCTTCATGCGCGCGCGCATGGTCTTCTCGGCCGTCTCTGTCAGCGTGATCCGCACCGACACGACCGCCTCCGGGACCGGCGCGGAGATCATCGCGCAGCGCACGCGGCCGTCGGTGAGCGTGTCGCCGACGACGCAGTCCACGCCGCCGATCGCCACGATGTCCCCCGCGCGCGCTTCCTCGAGGTCGACTTCCTGGTCGGGATAGGCCCGCAGCAGCCTCGTGATCGTCGATCGCTTCGCGTCCGCGCCGCTGTGGACCGTGTCGCCGCGGGCGATGCGGCCCTGGTAGATCCGCATGAAGGATAGCCGCGACCGGAGCATCGTCTTGCTGCGGAACACGCGGCCGACGAACGGCCGCTCGTCGACGCACTCCAGCGCGATCTTGCGCTGCTGCTCGTCGATCGCCTCGCGCGTGCGCTCGTGGGGGCCCGGCAGATAGTCGATCACCCCGTACAACAGCGCCTCGGTGCCGCGATGACGGAAGGCCGCGCCCATGAACACCGGCGCCGCGCGGCACGCCAGACACAGGCGGCGGATGATCGCCTTGAGCTGCTCGCCGCTCAGCGGTCGATCGTCCACGAAGGCGGCCAGCGCCTCGTCGTCGCCGCCGGACAGCGCCTCCAGCAGCTCTCGCCGGCGCCGCTCGACCTCGTCCTGCAGCTCGTCCGGGACGGGCACCTCCCGGGTGTTCGTGCAGTCCGTCGCATCGAAGGCGTAGGCCCTGCGCTCGACCAGATCGATCACGCCGAGCAGATCGTCGCCGACGATGATGGGGATCTGCAGCCGCAGCGGGATCCGCCCCAGCGCGTCCTGAAGCCGCGAGAACACCGGGCCGTCGGCGCTGCCCGGACGATCGAGCTTGTTGATGAAGACGAGGCAGGGCACGTCGTCGCCGACGGCGCAGCGCGCCGAGAGCGGCGCCGCGCCCTTCACGGCGTCGAACACGACGATCATCGCGTCGGCGGCGCTGCGCACACAGTCGGCCGCGTACGCGGTGACCGGATATCGCGGGATGCCGACGATGTTGACGTCGTGGCCGTCCCACTCGCACGACGTCGCGACGGGCTCGATGTACATGCCGCGCTCGCGCTCCATCTCCATGTAATCCATGACGACGTCGATCGCGCCCGCGCTGTGGCCGAGCGCCCGCTCCGCGCAATATACGAGCACCTCCGCCAGGGTGGTGGCGCCGGCGTCGGGCGCCGAGGTGACGCCGACGTTGCGCGTGCTCCGGCCGCTCTCGCGGGTCTGGTGCTGCTCGAGCCCGCGCCGCCGATTGACGGACGCCCGGTACGGCCCGAACTCCGACTTCGCGCGGCGCATGCCGTCGGGCAGGTCCTGCGGGAGCACGACGGGCCGCGGCGCCGCGGGGTGCTCGCTCACGGCCTCGCGGACGGCGATCCACGACGTCAGGCGGGTCGAGATCTGAAATGCGAGGCCGAGGTCCTCGATCTTTTGATTGTACTCGCGCCGTGGTTTGCCCGCGGCGATCGCCAGCTCGAGGTCCTCGACCGCCTCCCTCGCGTACAGCGCGGCGAGGCCCTGATCGCCCGCGCCGGCGGCCAGCGGCGCGACCTGCAGCGATCGCCGCCACGGGCCCTCGACGGTGTCGCCCTCGACCCACAGCTCGCCGCCCTCGGGCCGCAGCTTCAGCGACAATAGCGACGGCGCGCCCGCGTACAGGTCCGGCGGCCGCGCCGGCGCGTGCGCCAGCAGTGCCGAGCCGCCGAGGCGAAGGCCGACCACCAGCGGCTGCTCGGTGCGCGCCACGAGCCGCTGGGCGGCCCTCGCTGCGCTCTCGCGCAGGCCGACGATCTGCTCGACGCCGCCGCCTGCGCGGGCGACCGGCGCCGTCAACGAGCGATTGACCGCGCCGCCGATGCCGAGCGTGTGCACGCGCGAGCCGGCCGGGAGCCGCGCGTGGACCTCCCGGATCACGTCGGCCTCGAAGTCGATCAGGCCGTCGGTCATCAGGATGACCTGGCGCTGGGCGCCGGCGCGCAGGGGCGCGAGCGCCTGGATGATGCCGGCCTTCATCTCGGTGCCGCCGCTGGCCTGCAACGCCGTGACCCAGGCGATCGCCGCGGACCTGTCGGCCTCGGCGGCATACACCGCGCCGGTCCGCCAGCGCCGGACCTGATCGGAGAACGCCATGACCTCGAGCTGATCGTCCACGCCGAGCGAATGGATCAGCGCGACCGCCACATCCTTCATCTGCTGCAGCGGCGTGCCCGCCATCGACCCGCTGATATCGAGGAGCAGGATCAGGTCGCGCGGTAATGCCGACGCCGGCTGCGTGCGGCCCGGCGGCGTCAGCGTGAGGAGGCCGAAGGCCTGCGGCTCGTCGCCGTCGACGTCGACGCGGCAGCTCGCGAGCTCCGCCTCGACCTGCTCCGTGGCCACCGACCAGCGGACCACGACGTCCTGGTCCTTGCGCACCTCGCTCGTCAGCGCGACCCGCGTGTGCCCGTCGCCCGTCTGCGACTCGATCGCGTGCGAGGGCGAGGTCGCGGGCGCCGTCACCGGCTCGTCGAGCACCAGCGACAGCGACAGCGACGGCGGCAGCGGCTCGGGCGAGAAGGCCAGGGCGTGGTGCCCCCGGCCGCGCTCCGTCTGATAGCGCGGGGCGACGACGGTCGGGAAGCGCCACTCCCACGCGCCCTCCGGGAGCCACCGCAGGCGCTGATCGAGGAGGACCTCGACGGTGATGCTCGAGCGCGGCGGGACGTTGCCGACCTCCTGCGTGAACAGGCTGGTGCGCTCCTGCTCGACGAGCGCGGCGCTGTGGCCCTCACGCAGCGCCCGTTGATAGCGGGCCCGGGCCCGGGCCCTTCGGTCGATCTCCCCGGTGATGCGCTCGCCCTGCAACACGACGGAGAAGCCGCTGACGACGCTGTCGGCCGGCAGCGGCAGGCTGTAGACGACCGAGAGGACCTCGTCGTGCGGGTTCTCGAAGATCTGCGCGACGAGGACGCTGGCGATCCCGCCGCGCGCCGACGCGCGCAGCTGCGTGCGCAGGAGGGGCAAAATGTGGCCGGTCTTGCTGCGCATCATCACGGACATGACGCGGCCGATGGTAACCCGCGACCCGATCCTCAGCGACCGAGCTGGCTGCGCACCGATGTGGCCCAGCCCTCGAGGTCCGAGACGGTGCTCTCGAGCTCGGCCGGGCTGGCCTCGAAGCGCCGGATCGCGGCCTCGAGCTCGCGCTTGGCGCGGCGCAGGCGTGAGCGGGCGGTGTCCTCCGGGACGCCGAGGACGAGGCCGAGCTCCCGACCGCTGAGCTCCTCCCAGAAATACAGCTCGAGCAGCATCTGCGAGCTCAGGGGGATCTGCCGCAGGCCTTGCAGGAGCAGGCGGGCCTCGGCGCGGACCTCGAGCTGCGAGATCGGGCTCGCGCCCATGTCGACGACCGAGAGCTCGTCGATGTCGACATCATCGCGACGGTGCAGCCGCGCGCGGAAATGTTTCCCCAGAAGATTGTGGGCGATGGCAAACA
>Ga0075163_10003902_pt1 | contig 20014 bp, 12 predicted proteins | sample JI1023141ADNA_FD_71478 | JGI IMG/M metagenome (GOLD analysis project Ga0075163, IMG submission 71478) | Wastewater effluent complex algal communities from Wisconsin, to seasonally profile nutrient transformation and Carbon sequestration -... | ecosystem: Engineered > WWTP > Effluent > Algae... | reverse complement strand
ACGGACGACCGCTGAACCGTCACGCGCGCGAGCTGGATCTGCGCGGCAAGCTGGAGTGCTTCGCGCAGTTGTGCGCGGCCATCGACCACGCCCACCAACGCGGCGTCGTGCACCGCGACCTGAAGCCCTCGAACGTGCTCGTGACCGCCGAAGGTCGCGTCCAAGTGCTCGACTTCGGGCTCGCGAAGATCACCGACGCCGACGTGTCCCTCGCCACCGAGCCGGGGCACATCCGCGGCACGCTGGGGTACATGAGCCCCGAACAAGCGCGCGGCGAGCCGACCGCGATCGGGCTGCGCAGCGACGTGTACTCGTTGGGTGTCGTGCTGTTCGAGGTTCTGTGCGACGCGCTCCCGATCGACACGAGCGACGTGCTGATCCACGAGGCCGCGCGCCGCGTCGTCGAAGACCCGCCGCGCAAGCCGTCGTCGATCGTGCCGGCGTTGCGCGGTGACCTCGAGACGATCGTGCTCACCGCGCTGGAGAAGGAACCGGCTCGTCGCTACTCGAGCGCGGCGGCCCTGAGCGAGGACCTGCGTCGGTTCCTCGCGAACGAACCCATCCTGGCGCGCCCGCCCAGCACGACCTACGAGCTGCGCAAGTTCGTCGCACGACACCGACTCGCGGTGAGCCTCGTGGCGGCGATCGTGGTGATCTCGCTCGGAACGGCCCTGTGGACGTCGGTCCTGTACCGACGCGAAGCCGACTTGGTCGTCGCCACGAAGGAACTGGCCTCGTCGCGACAAGTCGCACTCGATGCCGAACGCGAGGCACGCGGACGCGCCGACACGGCGCGACAGGAAGCCGAATCGTCGCGCGAAGAGGCCATGAAGCAAGCCGAGATCGCGCGCGACCGTCTCGTGGCACTCCGACGGCAAGTCGAATCGACGGAAGGCCTCGCGAACTTCCTCTTGGAGCTCTTCGCGGACACCAAGTCCCGCGAGGGTCGCTCGGGCAAGATGACGGCCGCCGATCTCCTGCGCCGCGGCATCACCCGTCTGCGCACGCGCTACGCGAAAGCCGAGCTCACGCCCGACGAGGCGCAAGTCCAACTCGCGCTCTACTCCGGCCTGGGACCGGCGGCGACGAACCTGGGCTTGTACGACGACGCGTCCGAGCTGCTCGAGAGCGCGATCGCGTCGGCGAAGAAGATCCAACCGGGACAACCGATCGTGGGTCGGCTGCTGGCCGACCTCGCGATCCTGCGGCAAGCACAAGGTCGAGCTGCGGAGAGCCTCGCGCTCCACCGGGAATCCCACGATGCGTTCGTGACCGCTCAGGGCGCGAGCAGCCTCAACGCCCTGATCTCGGGCACGAACGTGATCCGCGGACTGCGCGAGGCCGGTGATCCGCGCGCCGCGGTCGAGACGGCCCGGGCGATGCTCGCGGCGACGGCCGATTCCGACGTGGCGCCGGAGCGACGCGCGCAGATCGAATCGCTCCTGGGGGTCGCGCTGGTCGACCTGCGCGAGCTCGACGAGGCCGAACCACACCTCAAGTCTGCGATCGACACGTTCGCGCGCGGTCCCAAGTCCCTCGACCTCGCGGTCGCGCTGAACACGATGGGCCTGCTCCACTACCACGCGTCGAGATTCGACGACGCGCAGCGGTTCGCGCGCGAGGCACTCGACGTGCGCCTGGCGGTGCTCGAACCCTCGAACGAGGAGATCGCGACGTCGTACGGAAACCTGGCGGCCATCGCCAGCGCGCGGGGCGACCTCGCGCAGGCGGCGGAATGGTTGGACAAGGCGCGCGGGATCTACGTGCTGCGGGGCGGCGAGTCGAATCCGAATCTGGTCGGGCTCGACTTCAACCGTGCGCGACTCCTGTTGAAGCAAGGCGACCTCGACGGAGCGGAAGCGACGGCCAAACGCTCGCTCGAAGGACGACGCAAGCAGGTGGGCGATCGCCACGCGAAGACGGCGGACGGCCTCGTGTTGCTGGCCGAGATCGCGCTCCGACGCGAACTCCCCGACCGGGCCGAGCCGCTGCTCGTCGAAGCCGTCGACATCTTCGACGAGAAACTGGGCCCGACGCATCCGAACACCGTCGTGGCGCGTGGACGCGTGGGCCAGTGCCGAATGCTCACGGAGAATTGGACCGAGGCCGAGTCGTGGACCCGTCGAGCGCTGGAAGACGCGCGTTCCTCCCAGGGACTCTCCGCCGAATCCCTGCGCTCGCTCGAGCAACAACTCGCCACGATCCACGAGCGCGCGTCCGCGCCCTCCGCGAGCCGATCGAATCCGAACGACGCGACGACGAGACCCGGCGACGCACCCAAGTGAGCCTGCGCGCCGAACCGTCCCCGGCTCGGCGCGCACCGCTCGCGACGCACTCTCGCTCGACCCCTCGGTTCTGCGGTCGGCGAACGACGCCGACCACGCGGACTCGCGGTGACGAGCTCGGCGTCCAGTCAGTCGAGATCGAACAGCAGGAACTCCGAACCCTTCGCCGCGCGGATCGACAGCTCCTTCTCGCGCGACGCCGACAAGCCGTCGCCGGCCGAGAGTTCCTTGCCGTTGACCGTCACGTTGCCACGCGCGACTTGGATCCACGCGTGGCGATCCTCCGACAGCGGATACGCATAGCTCTCGTCGCGGCTCGCGCGTGCCGCGAACAGCTTCGCGTCCTGACGGATCGCGATGGAACCGTCGGCGCCGTCCTTCGACGCCAACGCGACGAGCCCGCCCTTGGCCAGCGCCTCCGAGTAGTCGCGCTGTTCGTAGCGCGGCACGGCGCCGGACACGTCGGGTTGAATCCAGATCTGCAGCAAGTGCACCTGCTCGGTCTTCGACGCATTGAATTCGCTGTGCAGCACGCCGCGGCCGGCCGACATGTACTGGATCTCGCCCGGGCGGATCACGCCGCCGCCGCCGGTCGAATCCTTGTGCTCCAGCGCACCCTCGAGGATCCACGTCAGGATCTCCATGTCGCGGTGCGGGTGCTTGCCGAAGCCCTCCGCCGGCTTCACGCGGTCCTCGTTGATCACGCGCAGGCTGCGGAAGCCCATGAACGCGGGGTCGTAGTAGTTGGCGAACGAGAACGTGTGGTACGCGTTCAGCCAGCCGTGGTTCGCGTTGCCGCGTTCGTCGCTGCGTCGGATCGTCAACATGATCGGGATGTCTCTCTCGGACGGTGTCCGCCGTCCGCGCGAGCAGCTTGGCCTGCGCGACGCGTCCGCGCGAGTGTTCGACTCGGGCGTCGCTTGGGTTTGGCTGCGTGATTCGTTGGAATGAGGGCAGGTTCTAAGGCACTCGTGCGCGGACTCAACCGGTGCGCGACGGCACCTCGGACGCAACTCGCACTCCACGCGCGCTTTGGAGACACCGATGCTGGCACTGATTCTGGCTCTCGCGGTAACCACCCAGAAACCCACGACGCTCGACGACGGTTGGGTCGAGAAACGTCTCGCCGGGGATGCACGCTGCGCACCGGTGTTCGCGAGCGCCGAGGAGTTCAAGCTGCAGGTGCTCGTGACCGAGTTCGCGCCGGGCAAGGACGGCAAGCCGACGCTCGTGCGCCACGGATTCCGCGTCGATCGCGAGTACGTGTACCCCGCCAGCGCCATCAAGCTGTTGGGCGCGGTGGCCGCGCTCGAGAAGTTGAACGACCTGCGCGTCAAGGAACCGCGCCTGTCGGAGACGACGCCGCTGCGCTGGTGGCCCGATTCGGGTGACCGCAAGGCGACGGGCGGCAAGAACGACGCGACGGTCGACGGGCCCAAGGACGGTGCCGACAAGAAGGACGAAGCGGCGCGCAAGAAGCTCGGCAGCGGCGACCCTGACGCGAGCGGTCACGAAGAGAAGGACGCGACGAACCTCGACGGCGGCACGATCACGCTGCGCCACGAGATCCGCAAGGTGTTCCTCGTGTCGGACAACGCGGCGTTCAATCGCCTGTTCGAGTTCACGGGCCAGAAGGAGCTCAACACGCGCATGCGCGACGCAGGCTTGCCCTCGGTACGCATGATCCACCGGTTGAGCACGGCGACGACCGAGGCCCAGAACCTGCGCACGCCGCGCATCGACATGCTGCTGGGCGACGAGTACGTGACGATCCCCGAGCGGCGCAGCGACTTCGACGTGGGCCCGAACAAGGCGAAGGGCTTGAAGCTCGGAAAGGGCGTCGCGGACGGCAGCAAGATCGTCGATGGTCCGATGGACTGCTCGCGCAAGAACTCGATTTCGCTGGTCGACCTGCAGGACGCGTTGATCAAGGTCGTGCGGCGCGACGTCGACTTGGGCACGCCCGCGTTCACGATCACGGACGCGCAAGCGGCGGAGCTGGCGCGCACGATGGCCGAGTACCCGAACGACTCGACGAATCCGCGCTACTCGCGGGGCCAGTACCCCGACGACTACGGCAAGTTCTTGTTGCCCGGCTTGCTGAAGGTCGCGCCCAAGGAAGCGTGGCGCATCGAGAACAAGGTCGGGCGCGCCTACGGCTTCTCGATCGAGAACGCGCACGTGGTGCACGTGCCGAGCGGCAAGTCGCTGATCGTCACCGTCGCGCTCTACACGAACGCGGATCAGATCCTGAACGACGGCGTCTACGAGTACGAAACCGTCGCCGACCCGTTCCTGGCCAGCGTGGGCGAGCAGATCGGTCGGCTGCTGGCGAACTGAGTTGCGAAGCGGAGCTGCCGATCGACGCGACCTCTCCGCTCAGCGCTTCGCCGGCGCCGACGGTTTCGCTTCGCGCAGCCAGCCCTTCACCGCGACCAGGAGCGCGTCGCGTTTGGCACGTTCCTCGGGCGTCGGACGATCGACGGCGTCGTTGGGTGAGGGGAACAGCGACGAGTAGGCGAAGATCGCGAAGCCCTGGAACGAGTCGAGCGCGCGCTGCACCTGCGCACGCAACGACGATGCGTCGCCCTTGTCGAACATGATGCCCATCACGACGCGCTCGCCGGCCGCCGACTTGGCCCACGTGTCGCACCGCGCGCCGAACACCTTCGCGTCGGCGGCGTAGTTCATCGGATACACGGCGTCGACCAAGTCCTGCGCCAACCAGGACGCCGAGTCCTGGAAGTGCGTGAGCGCGCTCTCGCGCTTCACCCCCACCGCGGCGGACAGTTGCAAGCCCGGCTTCACCTTGTTCACGCGACCGCGGATCTCGCGCACGAGTTGCGTGACCTGCTCGGTGCGCCAGCGATTCCAAGCGGCCGCGTCCTGCTCGGGAGTCTTGCCGGTCTCCTTCGAGAAGAGCCCCACCGTGCGCGCGTCGCGCGGATAGTCGACGTCCGTCTTGGCCGGCGTCGCGGGAGGTTCGTTCGGGAACCGGATGTAGTCCATGTGCAAGCCGTCGATCGCGTACTTGCCCGCGATCTCCTCGATCACGTCGCCCAGGTACTTGCGCACCTCGGGCAGGCACGGATTCAGCGACACGTAGAACTTCTCGCTCAACGCCTGCCGCGTGCCGCGTTGATCCCACCACATCCACTCGGGGCGCTTGTTGTAGACCTGCGCGGCGTCCTTGGGCGGCACGTTGCCGTACCAGGCGGGCGTGACGTTGGTCCACGCGACGAGCCGCATCCCGCGCGCGTGCGCTTCCTCGATCATCGTCGCCAACGGATCGAAGCCGGGGTCCTTGAAGTCGAACTGCTCGGCCCACGGCTCGTACGAAGAGCGATAGAACGCGGTCGCGTTGCCGCGCACCTGGAACAGGATCGTGTCGATCCCCACGTCCTTGCAGTTGCGCGCGATCGTCGCGAGGTCCGCCGCCGTCTTGTAGTCCCAACGCGTGACCCACATCGCGTGCTCCGACGCCTGCACCGGGGGCGGCGTCGTGCGGATGGTCACGGGCGTCTGACACGCGGCCGGCGCGACGAGGGTCGCGAGGAACGAGATGAGCGCGAGCGGACCGAGGAGGCGTTGCATGTTCTGTGCGCGCCGCGGCGCGAGGGCTGATGCCGACCGCGTCCGATCGCGTGCCGAGGTGAGTTCGGCGCGAGGGAGCGGCGTACGAGCGTGAGAAGGAGACTTCGGATCGAGACGCCGCCGAACGACGTCGATCAGGTCACGTCCGCGGCGATGCGCTCGCGAGCCCCGTCGACGTCGGTGGCGCTCCGTCCGCGCGCCCACACGAGCCCGCCGACGAACGCGATCGTCGATCCGATCGGAACATACCAAGGGAACGCGAGCCGCTGGTACACCCATTCGGGGTCGGCGCCGATGTTCTTCTCGACCGCGAACTGACCGTGGACGCTCAACCACACGAGTCCGGAACACGCGGCCAGCACGCTCGCGAATTGCAGCGACGCACGCGCGCGTCCGACGCCGCGTCGCAGGTCGGGTATCGCTCGCAGGGCGAACCACGCGACGGCGAACGCGAGCGCGAAGACCAACACGGCCCTCTCGGACCGCGGACCGTGCCACGCCAACGCGAACACGGCCGCGACCGACATGGGAGCGGACCACAGGAATCCGGCACCGCCCACGCGCGGGACCAGGAACGCGATCGCGAACCCGGCGAGCAACGCGCCCTGCGTGTACGTGGCCATTTCGAGCGCCAGGTCGAGCACGGATCCGTAGTTCCGCGACACGGAGTGCATCTTGTACGCCAACGCCGCCAGCAGGACGCCGAACGCGACGACGAGCACGCGCGAGACGCGCAACGAGCGGCGTTCCTCGGTCGGATCGCTCAACGTGACCGTGCCCGCGCGCGCCAGCGACCGACGGCGCCAGGGCAGGTAGACGCTGGCCAAGGTGGCTTGCGACAGCGCGGCGAGCACGGCGTCGAGGCTCGAGATGGCCGCGGCGAAGATCCCCGCGACGATCAGACCCTTCAAGCCCGTCGGCACGACCTCGGTCACGTAGATCGGCAGCAGGTACTCGCCCTTCTGCGCGAAGAGCGACGCCGCGGCGGCCGACATGGGCTTGCGCTCGTAGTACGCGAACAACCCGACGCCCACGAAGGCCACGAGCACGGGCACGACGACGCCGACCGACGACCACACGAGCGCCTTGCGCGCTTCGCGCACGCTGCGGCAGCAGAACAGGCGCTGCGCCATCAACTGGTCGACGCCGTACGCCGCGACGCCGCCCCAACTCGACGCGATGGCCGCGGCCCAGAACGTGTAGGCCTTCACCGGGCTCGTGTCGAAGTCGAAGAAGTCGACCTTGTGCGCGTCGACGCCCACGCGCCAGATGCGCTCGAATCCCAGGTCGAGGTGCTGCGCGATCACGATCAACGTCACGACGCTCGACGCCAAGAACACGAAGAACAGCAAGAAGTCGGTCCAGATCACGGCCACGACGCCGCCGATCCACGTCCACAGGATCGCGAATCCGGTCAAGATCAGGATCGAGAGCGCCAACGTCGACAGGTGCGTCTTGGCGGCCAGCGCGGCCAACGGTTGATGCAGCACGATCTCGAGCACGAGCGCCGTGAGGTACACGCGCGCCGCCTGCGACAACGTTCCGCCCAACGCGAACAGCGCTGTCGTCAGGTCGCGCACGCGCGGCCCGAGCTTCGCGCCCATGTATTCCATCGGGCTGTAGATCTCGCGCTCGTAGTACGCGGGCACCAACCACCACGCGATCGCGAGGCGCGCCAACACCCAACCGATCAGGACGATCTGCAGGTAGGCGAAGTTGCCGCCGGGTCGGTAGACGACGAACGGGACGCTGACCAGCGTCACGGCGCTGATCTCCGTCGCGACGATCGACGCGCTGACGGCCCACCACGGGAGCTTGCGGCCACCCAGGAAGAACTCGCGGATCGTCGCTTGTCGCCCGAACGCCAACCCGAGGAGCGTCGTGAGGCCCAACGTGCCGAACACGACGAGCCAGTCGACCGCGGAGAACCCGCCCGACAGCGTGCCGGCGTCAGCCACGGGTCGTGCTCCGAGCCCGCGCGGCCGATTCCGCGCGCGCGTCGAGCGCCCGACGCGCGGCGCCGACGGCGGGAGCGGCGCGCAACGTCGAAGCACGGATCGGAATCGACGTCGCGCGTTCGAGCGGCGGACGCAGGAACCGCGAGACCGTCGGATCGGCGAGCAGCGCGCCCAAGCGTTGCCCCACGACCACGCGCTCGATCGGGAAGACGCGCGCGCGGGCTTCGACGAGCTCGCCGAGGCGCGCGCCGCACTCCTGCAGCGTCGCGATCGCCGCCGCGTCGCCGCGCGCGGCCGCGTGTTCGACGTACTCACACTCGGCGTGTCCGCGCTCGGCGTGTCCGCGCTCGGTGTGTCCGTGCTGAGTGTCCCCGTGTTGGGCGCGGCCCGGTTCCGCGGCGATTCGTTCCGCGGCCGTTCGTTCCGTGCGACGCGCGTCCGCGGCGCCTGGCGCGCCCTGCGCCGACGCTTCGACGAAGCGTGATTCGAGTCCGCGCATCGACAGATGATCCTCGAACGTGCGGCCGGACGTGCTGCGCAGGTTCCAAGCCTTCTCGGCTCGCGACTCGACCTCGTCGAAGCTCGTCACGCGACCGTCGAGCAGCAGACACTCGGCCACGCCGGTGCCCCCACCCACGTAGTACGCGTTCGACACGCCGCGGAATCCGCCGTCGGGATGCGCGAGCTCGCCGAGGCCGCAGGCCTGGCCGTCGCTCAGGAGCGGCGGGATCGACGCGACGACGTCGAGACCTTCCAACGCGAGTCGCGACTCGAGACGGTCGAGGAAGCCGACGAGCCGCGGACCGTTGCGCACGACCTCCACGCCGCGACCGTCGCGAGACTTGAGCCCCGGCGTGCACACGCCGAGCCACACGTCGGTGCGGCCGGCGCGCGCGGCGACCGACAGGATCGCGTCCGCGAACGAGTCGATCCAACGCTCCGACTGGACGCGCTCGAGGTCGCCGATCACGAGTCGCCCGGACTCGCGCTCGCGTCGTTGCACGTCGATCGGGACCGGCGTGAATCCGGGCACGAGCACGTGACGGAACGCCGCGTGTTCCTCGCCGGCCGCGAGCCCGCCCGACACCGCGACGACCGCGTGCGCCTTGACCTCGGTCGCGCCGCCGTCGACGCCCACGAGGAGCGGTTTGTCGCCAGGTTGAGGCAAGGGGTTCCCGCGCGATCGGACGCGCCGACGTACCTTCGAGGAGCCCGGGGAGCGTGTCAAGGAGACGGAAGAGGTCCCCGGGAAGCGTGGCGACGGCGCGTGCGAGGCGGCACCGGCGCAACAAGGGCCACGGGTCTCGCGACTCGTCCCGAGCCGGCGCGGCGACGAATTGCGCGGGGAGCGGAATTGAGGACCAACGCACGGACCGCGGCACGCGTAGGACCGAGACGTCGAGACGAACCGTGACGACGCACACCAAGTTCCTGGGATTGATCGCGACCCTGCTCGGCGGCCTGTTCGTCGGCCTGTGGATCGCGGCCGAGACGTGGCGTCCTCCGCGGGATCTCGGCGAGCGAGGCGACGTGGCGGCGAACGAGCGCGCGGGAGTCCCGACGCGGGACGGTGCCTCCGCGTCGAACGACGATGCCGCGTGGAATCCGAGTTCCCCGTCGCGCGGCGACGTCGGGCCGAGCGGCGACCCGAGTCGACACGAGAGCGCGTGGTACGCGGCGGACTCGACGCGGCGCTCCCGCGCGGAACCCGCGGCGGAACTCGACCGCGCGGACGCGCGCGCGACGTTGGAGCCGCTCGCGAAGGGACCGGAGCGAGCGCACGCGCGCCCCCGGCCGTCCCTCGACGACGAGCGCTTCACGCCCGGAGCGGACGACGCGTGCTTGGCCGCGATCGTCGAGGACGTCAACGGCCACGTGCCGCTCGGCGCGCGACTGGCCGTCTTCGCGGTGGACGACGAGCGTCCGCGCGTGCCGGCGTTGTCGCAGTCGAAGGCCGAGGACGGTGGGCTGGCGTACGCTCGAGCTCAGGGTGCGACGGATCTGATCGTCGTGGCCTTCGCTCCGGGTTTCGTGCCCGAGACGCGGCGGATGCGCGCCGAAGCGGGCACGCGAACGGAGTTGGAGCCGTTCGTCCTGCGACGCGGCGAGACGATCGCGGGGCGCGTCGTCGCGGGCGGTGGTCCGCTGGCGCGTGCGCAGGTCGACGCCGAAGCCCGCGCAACGAGCCTCGCGGTGGAATGCGACGGAGGACCTCTCGGTTGGCGGCACGGACGCTTCGTGTGGGCGCGCGCGAGCGCCGAGACGCGCGAAGACGGTCGCTACGAGTGTTCGGGACTCGAAACGGGTGAACACACGTTGTGGATCGCGACGGTGCGCCAGCGTGACGCGGCCATCGACGTCTCGCTCGTTCCGCGCCTGCACGCCACCGCTCCGGGGATCGACGCCGACTTCATGTTGCCGGGCGCCTGGCTCGAGCTGTCGTTCGAGGCCGACCGGAAGCCGTTGTGCTGCGTCGAGGTCCAGATCCAGGCGGGCGACCGGCAGTTCATGCGCACGACCGACGAGCGCGGCAACATCCGCATGCGCCTGCAACCGGCGGCCGCGTATCCGCTGGTGGTGGCGCGCAGCGGGTATTCGACGCGCCACTTGGAACTGCGCGGCATGTCCGACGGAGAACACGGCGCGCAGACGATCGAACTGATGCCGCAGAAGGTGCTGGCCACCCTCGAGGTCGACGACCAACGCACGTCCGGCGTGGACGAGGCCGTGTTCCGCTTCCATCCACGCGTCGCGGTGATGGGACAACCCGACTTCGAAGTCGGCGTCCAACGCGACCGCGCGACGGGACGATTCGTGATCTCGGGCGTTCCTTCGGGCTCGTGGCGGCTCACCATGCGCTCGGGACGTCGACTGGTCGATCCGTCCTCGTCCTCGCGCTCCGACGCCGGTTTCCGCTCGAACTGCGACGCCGAGACCCTCGTCACGATGCCCGACGAGGGCACGACGCGCGTGACGATGACGACGACGTCGCGCGGTCACGTCGCCGTGACGGCGCGCAACGAATCGGGCACGCGCATCCTGGCCGACTGCACGCTCGTCGACGTGCGTGGCGATCCTGTCGAGAGCGTGACGGTCGGTCCGCGCGTGCCCGACCTCGACACGGCCTTCCGCGACGCGACGACGAACGTCGACGAGCCGACGCTGGTGTACTCGCCCATGTGCGCCGGCGTGGTCGACTTGGTCGTGTCGCGCGACGGCCTGCGCCCCGTGCGTCAGCGCGTCGCGTTGGTGGCGGGCCGCGTCACCGAGGTGGACGTGACGCTTCTTCCGCGCTGAGCCAGCGCTCGAACGCACGAGCTTCCTCGCTCGGGAACGACGTGACCGGCGGCACGCCGCGGTGGTAGCGCTTGAACGTCGCGGTGAACGCGCGCGGATCGCGGTCGAAGGCGTCGCGGGCGCCGGCGGATCCGTGGAGCAAGCGCTCGAACCGCAACCGCGCCACGATCAATGCGGTGATGCCCAGCCCGTCGAGGTCGAAGTCGGCGAAACGGGCTCGCTGGCCGGCCGGCAGTGCGTCGAGCACGGCCCGCGGATCCGCGGCCGTCAACGCGTCGGCCAGCGCGCGTTCGTAGCGCTCCAATTCGCCGGACTCGTGGGAAGCGCTCACGATCTCTCCAACAGGGCACGCGCGCGTCGGAGTTCCTCGCGCAGCGCGGGCACGTGCTCGTCGTCGACGGTGCCCTCCATGCGCTCGAGGGTCAGAGCGCGCAACGCGGGACAGCGCGGCACGACCTCCTCGGCCAGGCGCCACACGTCCTCGGGCACCTCGTGATCGTGGCTGTCGAGTCGCATCACGCGCTTCGACGGGAGCCACGCCGGATCGCTGTACGCACCGCCCGAAAGGTGGATCTCGACGACCCGCTCGAGCGGCAGGCGATCCACGTAGCGACGCGGGTCGAAGCCGGCGTTCAGCGCGGTGGTCCACACGTTGTGCAGGTCGAGCAGCAAATGCGTGCGCGGTCGACGCAGGCAACGCGCCAGGAACGCCGGTTCGTCGAGCGGATCGCCCGGATGCGCGTAGAAGACCGAGTTCTCGAAGCCCACGTCGGGCACGATCGCCTGCAGTGCCGCGAGGCTCGCGTCGACGCGCTCGACCGCCGCGTCGATGTAAGGAAGAGGCAGCGGCAGCACGAGCATGCGTCCGTCGATCTCGGTCGCGCCGAAGTGGTCCGTGTACCACAGGAAGTCGAACGTGGCGTGGTCCGCGCGAATGCGATCGAGCCAGCGACGTCGGCGATCGGGATCCGGTCGCGCGCTGCCGAGCGAGAAGCCCACGCCGTGAGCGATGCAGCGCTTGCCATTGCGCGCGAATTCCTCGACGAATCGGCGGTGGAAGCCGTTCGGCGCGAGCCCGCCGGCCCCGTCGGAGCGCCACAGAGTCTCGGGGCACACCTCCAGCGCGTCCACGAGATCGTGCAGGGGCGCCGTGAGCTCCAGGTAGCGCTCCTCGGGCTGCAGCGTGAACGCGAGCAAGGTCATGTCACGGTCACTGCGTGTAGAAGCGGAGGAAGTGCCGCGAGACGGACGTCGTGCGAGCCATGCCGCACGGCGGGCACGAGATCTCGGTGACGCGCACGTGCCACGTCGCGCCGCTCGGCGCGGACTCGAACAACCGCAGTCGTACCGCTTGTGCCAACGCGGCGAGGCGTTCGGGTCGAGCCGGCGTGAGCTGGGCCTGGACGCGCACGTGAGCGGCCCACCGATCCAGATCGCGCCAGCGCGCGGGGCCACCGTCCGACAGGAACGCGACGTGAAGTCCCGCGTCGTCCGTGTCCGCGGACTGTTCCCACGTCGTCTCGAATCCCTTCTGGTGCACGACGATGCGACCGAGCTCCTCGTGTGGGATCGCCGACGCGGCGTGCGTCGCGCGTTCCGACAACGACTTCGGGCTGGGGAGGATCGCGGCGCGCAGCCGCGTTTCGAACTCCGCGTCGCGTGCGACCGCTTCGCGCGATCCCGGCGCGGCCTCGGCGGCCGCCGCCACGATCGCGGCGTCGACGTGCACGGGCACGCACGTGCGTTCCGCGCGCCCGAGTTCCGACAGCACGGCCCAACACTCCTTGTCGCACGTCGTCGTGGAGTTCGGGACGACTCGCGCGATCGTGTCGAAGCGCGCGCACACGACCTCGCACAGGGCCAGGTCGATGGCTTGCGCGTCGGTCAAGTGCGCCAGGTACTCGCCCCACGCGCGACCGCGTGCATCGGCTCGTACCGCGTCGTCGGGCACGACCAGCACGAGCAACGGTTTGCCCAAGGCGAGAGCGCGCACGATCGCGGCACGTGTCGGCGCGTCGGGGTCGCGCGACGAGACGCTGCTACCCTGCGATGCGTAGCCCTGAGACTCGGCGTGATCGGACTCCGCGCGCGCTCCGAAACCCGTCGCGAGCCAGGCGGGCACGACGGCGGCCATGCCCAAGACGGCCCTTCGCTCGATCGTCATGACGACTCCTCGACGTAGAAGATCAGGAAACGCTGCGAATACTCGGGCGTGAACCCCATGCCGCACAGGACGCCGCTCGGCTCGCGACCTTCCACGTCGACGCCGCAGCCCATCGACCGAGCCCACGAGGTTCCGGGCGGCGCCACCTTGCGCCAACGACGCGCCGTCTCGTTCGACAGCATCTCCACGAGCACCGCGCGCTCCGCGGGAGCGGCCGTTTCCGCGCGCCAACGCACCCACGCCGGGGCGAGTTCGGTTTGACGAGAGGTCGGCACGTCGGTGTCCGTCATGGGTCCCGATTCGGACACGCCGGCCGAGGCGAGCGCCCATTCGCGCTGTCGCACGGCCCAACGACGCAGCGTCATCGTGTCGGGGATCAGGAACGCACGCAGACCCGCGGCGATGGCCATCGATCGAGCTCGCACCTCGTCTTCGAAGACGTCGAAGGAGTAGCGCCTCTCTTCTGCGGCCGGATCGTCGAGATCGGCGATCGACTCGAGGAAGCGACAGGGTGAACCTTCCTCGTCGACGCGCACGACCAGCGTTCGCGGCGGAATCTCCTGACCGGCCAGGACGTTCGCGGGAATCCGATCGCGACGCGCGCAGAAGAGATCGCACATCGCCAAGTCGGCGCCGTCCTCGCCGCTCGCGTGTTGGATCAGGACACCGAGTTCGCTCAGCAGTCGCCCGGGACGCACGTCCTCCTGGTACGGAGCGTTCAAGAAGATCAGGAGCGGACGACACCGCGCACGCGCCGCACGGACGGCGGCGGCGACGTCGCGCTCCGCCTCCGTCGGCGGAATCGCGGGTCCCGGTGCGGGCCGCCCGCGAGGTTCGATCGCATCGGGTCCGGACGCCTCTCGCGAGCCGGAGCACGACGCCATCCATCCGGGCAGCGACGCGAGCGTGACCGTCGCGCCCGCCGCGCGCAGCCACGCGCGACGATCCATGTGACCGCGTTCGCGGTCCGAGCGTTCTCCATGCATGATCGATCTCCCTTGCTCGCGTCCGCCCGATCCGACGTCGCGGAACGGCGAGTTCCGCCCGCCTCTTGGCGAATCTCCCGACGACGATCCTCGGAGCCGCGATCGCCGTGGAGCGCTCGTCAGCCACGATCGTGACGCGACGGAACGAAAACTCTTCGATGCCGAGCCTCGACCCGAGAGACTCCAGCTAACCGGATCGACAGCACGGACGCAAAGTGCGCTCGGGAGGCGGGCACGAGTTCGCTGAGATCACGCGTGAGCGGCCCGCGGCGTGGGTGAGCGGCCCGGAATCAGAATTGCCCTGAATCTCAGGCCATTCTCCACCTTGCTGCCCCTAGGTGCCGCGCTACGCTGGACCCGTTACGAACCGCTCCGTCCCCCCGCGGCAGCGATCGGCCCCGGAACGAGCCCCTGGACCACCACAGGAGCCCTTCGCGAGGCGTGAACCGGCACCGTGATCCTGCACGGTGATTCACCGAGGTTCGATTCGATGCTCCGCGGGCCGGATGGTGCCGGGACTTCCCATCCACATCCGACCGAGCTCGTCCGCACGAGCTCTTCCGTCCGAGGGACATCATGTCGAGTTCGAATCGCTCCCCCCTGTCCGGTCGTTCGCGCGACACGCGACGCACGCACCGATCCTCTCCCACGCGCATCGCCATGGGGATCGCCTTGGTCCTGGGCGTCGCGGCGCCCGCCATCGGTTGGACCGTCCAATCGACCACGCCGGGCATGTTCGACTCGAAGGCGCGCGCCGACTTCGTCGCGAACGTCGAGGCGCGCCAAAGGCCGCTGATCGTCGACTTGCGCTCGCGCCCCGTGCTGCCGCAGAAGGGCTCGCCGATCACGTTCACGAACGGTCGCGCCGAACTGTATCTGCAATTCACGCGTGATCTGTCGTCCGAGGAACGCGGTCGACTGATCCGCGCCGGCGTGCGCTTCTTCGAGGCGTTGCCGCCGTCCACCTACCTCGTGCGCGTCAAGGAATCGTCGCTCGAGACGTTGACGGTGTCGCCGCTCGTGCGCGGTTGGGAACAGGTGCGCCCCGAGGACAAGCTGACCGAGGAAGTGTTCACGGGCAACGTGCGCGAGAACGCGCGCAACCTCGACGGCACGCTGCAGATGCACGTGCGCTTCTACGAGGACGTGCGCCTGGTCGAGGCCCTCGCCGCGCTGGACGAGTTGGGCATCTTCGTCCACGACCGCTCGCGTTTCCTCGTCAACGAGAAGATCGAGGTCGCGGGCAAGCTCGAGAAGCTCAGGCTCCTGGCGCGCAGCAACACGGTGATGTCGATCGAACCCGTCCCGCGTCCGGGTCGCGACAACAACGTCACCGCGGCCGCGCGCTCGAACGTCGACGACATCCAGGCGCCGCCGTACTCGTTGACCGGCACGGGTGTCATCTTCGGCGAGTGGGACGGCGGCAACGTCCGCACGGATCACCCGGACCTCACGGGACGTGTGACGCTGGTCGAGAACACCAGCAACAGCGACCACAGCACGCACGTGGCCGGCACCATCATCGGCAACGGCACGAACGACGCCGCCGCTCGCGGCATGTCGACCTCGGCCACGCTGTTCTCGTGGAACTACAACGGCAACGCCGCGACCGAGCACGACGACGGCGTGACGAACCAGAGCATCGTCATCACGAACAACTCGTGGGGACGCGTGATCGGCTGGGACGATCAAGGCGTCGACAACGGTGGCGACTCGGACTTCGGCAACTACGACGGCGAGTCGGCCGACTTCGACGCGGTCGTGCGCAACCGCAACTTGGTCATCTGCAAGTCGGCCGGCAACGACCGCAACGACTGCAATCCCTCCGACAACACGGACTGCGACGGTACGTTGGGCGCCGACGGCGTGCGCTACGACGTCATCCCGACGTGGGGCATCTCCAAGAACGTGATCACCGTCGGCGCGACGAACGACACCGACGGCATCGCCGGCTTCAGCTCCGCCGGCCCCGCGGACGACGGCCGCATCAAGCCCGACATCGTCGCGAACGGCGTGAGCGTCTACTCGACGTGGGCCGGTGGCGTCACGCTGAACAACTGCGGCATGGGCGCCGATTACTGCTCGATCCAGGGCACTTCCATGTCGACGCCGGTGGTCGCGGGCACGACCGGTTTGCTCTTCGAGCGCTACCGTCAGGTGTACGGCGGCATCGACCCGACGCCCGACATCGTCAAGGCGTTGCTCGTGAACTCGGCTCTCGACCTGGGCCGTCCGGGTCCCGACTACCTGTTCGGTCACGGCCTCCTCGACGCGTTGGGTGCCGCGCGACTGATCGACGCCGGTCCCGTGCGCATCGTGACGGACGCGGTGGCGAACGCGGGCGTCGACACGTGGTTGATCGCGGTTCCCGCGGGACAACCCGATCTGCGCGTGACGTTGTGCTGGCTCGATCCGACCGGCTCGACGAACAGCAGCAATCCCGACATCGTCAACAACCTGAACCTGGAGCTGGTCAGCCCGGCCAACCAGGTCTTCTTCCCGTTCTCGTGCGACGGCGCCAACCCGACGAACGTCGCCACGACGACCGGTCCGAACAACCGTGACACGGTCGAGAGCGCGATCATCACGAATCCGATCCAAGGATTCTGGCGTGCGCGCGTGCGTGGCGCGTCCGTGCCGATCGGGCCGCAGAACTACGCGCTGGTCGCGAACCGCGCGTTCCAACTGCCCGACCAGCCCAACATCACGGTGAACGCGGCGCTCGACTACGACGAGCTCTGCGAAGGGCAATTCCAGGACAAGATCGTGTCGATCTTCAACACGGGCGGCGCCGACCTGCTCGTGAACAGCGTCGTCGTCAACTCGGGCGTCGGAACGTTCACCGTCCAACCCAACCCGATCCAGCCGTTCCTCGTCCACGCCGGCGCGCACGTCGACGTCACGGTGCGGTTCGACCCGCCGGGTCCCGGTTCGTTCGCCGGCACGCTGCAGATCTTCTCCAACGATCCGGACCAGATGTTCTACGACATCGCGATGACCGGCGACGGTTGCCCGCCGCCCGACATCGCCATCAGCGGTTCGACGGACTTCGGCAACGTGTGCTCGGGCGAGCTGGCCGAGAAGGTCCTGAACATCTGCAACGTCGGCGGCGACGACCTGAACGTCTCGTCGATCTCGTTCACGAGCTGCGACGACTTCACCATCGTCAACAGCCCGTTCCCCGCCACCGTACTCCCGGGGCACTGCCTGCCGCTCACCGTGCGCTACACGCCGACCGAATCCGGCGCGCACACGTGCACGATGGTGATCGCCAGCAACGATCCGGACGAGAACCCGTTGAACGTCGCGTGGACCGGCAACACGCCGCCGGTTTCGATCGACGTGCCGGACGTGGGCGCGTTCCCGCCGACGGTGATCCAGAGCGTCAGCGACTGCGTGTCCGTGATCCCGATCCAGATCACGAACAACGGCGCGTGCCCGATCTACGTCAAGGACGTCAGCATCGAGCCGCCGGGCGCGCACTTCTCCGACTTCGCGTTGGTGAACCGTCCGGCGCTGCCCATCACGCTCCTGCCGGGTGAATCGCTGGGCGACGGCGCGATGGAGATCCACTTCCGACCCAACCAGGTCGAGCGGTTCGTCACGGGCACGCTCAAGGTGAAGTACCAGTCCGACGCGCCGGCCGTGGGTGACGAAACCACGATCACGCGCACGGTGTGCGGCGAAGGCGTCAAGACCGGTGGTCGCGTCCTCGTCCGCTACAACGGCGTCCCGCTCGCGAACGTGGACCGCATCACGTTGCAGAGGATCGACAGCTTCGGACCGCCGATGGCCCTGACGACCCTCGAGAGCGTTCAGAACCTGGCGGTCCAGACGGTGGCGCCCGTCCCGCCGTGCCCCGGCTTCCAGTTCCACCGCGAATGGGGCGGCGTCACGAACCCGATCCTGCTCGCTCCGGGGAACTACTTGATCGAGGCCAAGGCCACGATCAACGGCGTGCTCCGGACGCAGAAGCTCCTGTTCGACGTGGGCCTGTGCGACTTCGAGGCCGACCTCGTGATCGACATGTGAGACCTCCACCAGGTCTCGCGACGACGCCGCGCCCGTCTCCGGACGGGCGCGGTTCGTTTCGGGAGACTTCGGCGGCGCACGGCGTGCCGATCGGCGTGGTCGCCCGCGATCCCCCGAGGGTGGAGCCGCGCACGGAACCCGGAGGACGATGAATGTCGCGGGGCGGTGGCGCATACTGCCGGCGCACCCGTCTCCAAGGACCCGTCGAGAACCCCTCCATGAAGAGCTTCCTCCCTCGCTCCCCTCTCGCGCGCCGCGGCGCACTGACCACCGGCTGCATCGTCGGCCTGGTCGCGGCGGGCATCCTCCTGATCGTCGGCATGTGGGGCGTGTCGCGCTACAACTCGATGGCGTCGGGCAAGGCCAACGTGGCGGCCAAGTGGGCCAACATCGACAACTTCTACAAGCGCCGCTTCGACTTGATCCCGCAGCTGGTCGAGGTCGTCCAAGGCTCGGCGAACTTCGAGAAGTCGACCCTGCAAGCCGTCGTCGACGCGCGCGCCTCGGTCGGCAAGATCCAGATGCCCGCGGACGCGTTGGACGACCCGGCCAAGATGCAGCAATACGTGGCGGCGCAGCAGGCGCTGTCCGGCACGCTGTCGCGCCTGATCGCGACGGCCGAGAGCTACCCGAACCTGAAGACCAGCGAGGGATTCTTGAACCTGCAATCGCAGGTCGAGGGCGCGGACAACCGCATCGCGACGGCCCGCACCGACTACATCGAGGCCGTACGCGACTACAACCGTTCTCTGGTCACGTTCCCCGGCAACCTGATCGCGGGTGTCTTCGGCTTCCGTGAGATCCCGCAGCTCGAGGCGGCCACGCCCGAGGAACGCGCCGTGCCCAAGATCGACTTCGGCGGCAACGAGTCGAAGAAGTAGTCGGAGTTGAACCGACCGACACGAGACGGCGGCGACCACGTGCGACGCGAAGCGACGAACGCGAGCGGGAGTCGCCGGTTCGCGCGAGTCGGGTGGCTCGCGGCGTTCCTGCTCGCCTGGGCGTTCCTCGCGCCGCGCGCGCAGGCCGTGCGCGCGGAACTCCAGGTACCCCAGGCCGACGGTTGGGTCACCGACCTGGCCGACCTGATCTCGGCGGCCGACGAAGCGGCGATCGAGAACGAACTCGAGGCGTGGAAACGCGGCTCCGGGCACGAAATCGCCGTCCTGACGGTCCCGAGCCTCGACGGCCAGACGATCGAGCGTTTCGCGCTGGAAGTGGGGCGCACGTGGAAGCTCGGCTCCGTCGAACGGAACGACGGCGCCCTGCTCGTCGTGTCGAAGGGCGATCGCAAGATGCGCATCGAGGTCGGTCGCGGACTCGAAGGCGAGCTCACCGACGCGATGTGCGCGCGCATCGTCCGTGACGTCCTGACGCCCGCGTTCAAGCGCGGGCAGTTCAGCTCCGGCATCCGCGAAGGCGTCTCGGCGATGCGCGCCGTGGTCGGCGGGGACTTGGCCAAGCTGCCGCGAGAAACCTCGCACACGGGCTCGTGGCTCGAGACGTTCGCCGCGCAAGCCGTGATCGTGATCGTGCTGATCCTCCTGATGCGGCTGACGCGCCGGTTGCGCGGCGGTCGCACACGTGGTCTGCCGTTCGGCGGCTACGTGGGCGGTCTCGGCTCGAGCCGTGGTGGATTCGGCGGCGGCTTCAGCAGCGGTGGTGGTGGTGGCGGCGGCTTCAGCGGTTTCGGCGGCG
>Ga0075163_10003900_pt1 | contig 20017 bp, 17 predicted proteins | sample JI1023141ADNA_FD_71478 | JGI IMG/M metagenome (GOLD analysis project Ga0075163, IMG submission 71478) | Wastewater effluent complex algal communities from Wisconsin, to seasonally profile nutrient transformation and Carbon sequestration -... | ecosystem: Engineered > WWTP > Effluent > Algae... | reverse complement strand
TAGGCTTTTGCAGCTTTATCAAAATCTCCTTCTAGTAGCTTAGTTTTTCCATAATAACCTGAAACTAACGATAGTGTGTTTAACCTGCTGTCCATTTCCATCCAGAACGTGTGTCACTTGCAATCATTGAAAACCATATAGCGTAGATTTTTACTTTGCCATCAGGATATTTTTCCAATATCTCTTTTTGCACCCTACGGGCACCCTTTACACAAACTGGTCAGGTTGGCGACATCAATAAGATAACTCTCACTTTTCCCTTATCTTGGTTAAATAGAGCTTGTAATTCCTCAACATTATTTATATCTGTTAAAGTAGCAGTTGCTCTATTGAAATAGGCAAAAATAATTAAGCAAATAGCGATAATGCTTATAGCTGCAAAGCTAATTAATAACCATTTACGCTTAAGAAGTTTTGATACAAACAATTTTATTGTTTCAGGACGCTAGTTCAAAACTATGCACTTTCAGTGCAAGACTTTAGTTGCTACACACGTCCAAGTGCTAGTTAATGAATAGGTATTGAAGAAAGTAGTCTTAGGTTTAGTACAACAAAACTTCTAATTTTCTTTAACCTATCGGACTTTCAGTCCTTGAAAAACCTCTGCACTTTCAGTGCAGAGTCGTTTAGTTTCATAATTTCTCTAAATAGGAAACCCTAAAAATTGTTATAAGCTTTTCATAACGTGCATAAATAATTAAGATTGTTCAAATACTATTGCTCATTAGGCAATGGCCAATAACCAAGTGCGATGGCTTATTTAAGAACCAAAATCTCATCTTTCTTAAGGTGAACTTGTTCTATTTCTAACAATCCACTGTCCATTGGCGCAGCATTACATACAAGATTAACTTGATAGAAACTAATCCTTATTGGCAGATACACTATTGCGAGTAGTCTGCAAGTCTGTTAATGCTTGTCCTACTTCATCACTAAACTTGTCTTGGTTTAAACAGAGCTTTTGATCAGCACCAGCATCTTCTTTTAGTTGGTGCATCCAAAAACTAGGTTTAGGTGGTTCATTCCCTTCCCATTTAACACCAGGAGCATAAAGCAAATAGACATCCCAAGCTTTTCCTTTTAATTTCAATGTATTGGCAAATAGTTCTCCAATATGATGTTGTGCGTCCCAACCTTGAATAATTCGTTGATCGTGCCATATAGCTGCCTGATCCTTAGCACTGTTAGCATTATCATCTGTAAGCATTGATGTCCAAGCTACAAACCCTTTTAAATTGTCGCTATTGTACTTGCTAAAGACTTTCTTCAACATTCCTTGTCCACACTGGCAAGCTGGACAGGTTGGGGAAAGTATTGATATTACTCTTACTGATTGAGTGGATTTATTAAATTCTTCTTTAAGTTTATTTATCTCTAAACTAGATAGATTATCTGCCATCGCTTCATTTTTCCCTTTACTGACTTCACAAGATTGCGTTTGTTTTTTTGCTTCTTGATTGGAGTAGCTAGAATTAGTGTCCTTTTTCAAAACGCAGCAACTATCTGTGCTAGTAGTTGTAGAATGGGCATAGTAAGGAAATACAGCTATCGCAGATACGACCACAACCGCACCCCAAAGAATACCCTTGTTCCATCTGCTTGCGCCTTTTGGTGGGCAACTTCCATCCTGGCAAGCTAGTTTGGGCTTACGATAGGTAAAATATATAGCAAAGCCTAACAACAAGAATGTAAAACCAAGTAGGTAAGGCCGCCACTCAGTTAAAAAACTGGCGAACCCTAAACTAGTAGCAATACCTGTTAATGCTAATATTGGCCCCAAACAACAAACTGAAGCCAGAAAAACCGAAAGCAAAGAACCACTTAATGCTAATTTTTCTTTCATAAATACTCCTACTTACAACAATTGAATTGAGGCAATGATTTAGCTGTACAATTAGAAGATAAACTTGATTGGGTGTGTTTGATTATTTGTGTAATCTCTGCCAAACAACAGCGTCCAGAAGGATTCTTACGCTCACAATCGCATCCTGTTGCTTTGATAGCAGCCTTAATATGTGATGGGGCGCTAGTGCTGCCCTTAGCCATTATCTCATCTAAAATTGTTTCCATAGTGAAATTGAAGCAGTAACAAGCAAGCCTTGGTTTTATATTTTCTTTTACACCTATTGGTACTTTTACATCAGCTTTTGAAAAATACTCATCTGAAGATGGAGAGAAATAGACTACCTGACAGGTTGGTGTAACACAAAAATAATACTTATATTGCGAATTAAGTCTTGATTGCACTTCTGGCTTTAGTAAGCACTGTAAGGTCAACAATCCTACAATACTGCTTTGATGATCGCATATTTTACAGTTAGCAACAGATACCATAATTATCCTGAAATCCTAAAATCATGCTTTGACTAAAAATCCATTTAACACTTACAGGATAAAGTATGGAGTTGGCTCCAAGGTCAAGCCTTTTTTTCCGGTTTTAGAAAACTATTTTTTTTAATTAGTAAAGGGTGTGGTTGATGAGCAATATCTTCAAGCACAGGGCAACAATTATTTATTTCCTCATCTAAAGCATTTTTACATTCTGATAAATAACCATTCAATGTTTGGCGAAATTCATTAAGAGTAGCCAAGCGTTGATCAACTTCTGTAATTTTTTGCTCTAATACCGTTTTTACTCTAAAACAAGCCGAACGATCATTATGTAACTCTAGAATTTCGGCAATTTCTGATAGAGAAAGATTGAGAGTTTGCGCTTGGCGAATAAAAGTAAGGCGTTCAATAGCTTCTAAAGGATAAATACGATAGTCAGAAGCTGTCCTAACTGGTTTTGGTAATAAACCAAGTTTTTCGTAATATCGTATGGTATCAGCACTAACTTGTGCTTGTTTAGCTAATTCTCCTATAAAAAGACCTTTTTTCATTTAAGTCCTCCATAGTTTAATAAAGCTCAGAGTTAGCTCTAAGGTCAAGTTATAGTGACTTGTTATTTATTAAAAGCTTTTTCATAGGCTTTATTTGATAAATTTCTATAGATTTCTGAAAAGATTTCTCCCAAGTTTTTCTCTGCAATAGCTAAGTTTAATGGTTCTAGCTGGCGTATTACTGCATCTGGTACAGAAGTTTTTTCTGGTTGAAAAGAAAGCTCAGAAAAACTTGCTCTTGCTTGCCAAAAATTACTTAAACTATCACTTAGGCTTGGTATTGGTACTTGCAGCATAGTCGTAGATGAAATAGTTTGTTCTTCAGCTTTATCAATTTTAGAACCACTATCGGCACTAACTCCTCTAAGTAGTCTTAGGTTTTCAATTAGTTCTTGTTTGGTGCGGCCTCTCCAGGTAAATAGTAAAAACGGGTCTTCATCAAACTGTTCTGCCAAAATATAGTAAACTGCTGCTATATGCTTACAAGGGTTTGACGAATCTGGACAACTACAGGCTGTCTTAAGATCCGATACACGACTAGGAAATAATGATAATTTTACTTCTTTAAACGCTTCTTCTATATCTTTAGGCATTTCTCCTGCCAGTAAACTCGCTAGAAATATTGCTCTTTCTACTAGAGCTTTTTCCACTTGTTCCCATTCTTTTTTAGGCAACACTTTTAGTTTTATTTCAACTTTATAAGGTCTTGAGCTTGAGCCTTGCACTTTGGCTGTTACTACTTCTGATGCTATATCTATGTTTAAGACTTGTCCTTTACGGGCATAGCTACGCCCTCTATCTAGTCGCGCTCCCATACGAAATGAGTGCAACACTTCTAAAAATCGTTTTGACCACCAAGTTTCTCCTATTGTGCCTCTTTGGTTTTTAGCTTTTATACCATTTGCTGGACGTGGCCCAGAATATGAATTTCTCCAATCATCCCACATAAATTTTCCCCTATATTAGCTTGAAGCTTTCTTCGGCTTTGCCTTCTTGCTTGCCATAGAAGTTTTAGCCGCAGTTTCAGAAACTGCATCTTTTGATAAAGCAACAAGTTGATGTAAATCTGCGTTTGATAACTCAGTTAACCAGCCTTCTCCAGTACCAACAATATTGTCTGCTAGTTCTTTCTTTTGTTCAATTAACAAATCTATTTTTTCCTCAATTGTACCAATACAAACAAACTTTCTTACTTGGACATTTTTAGTTTGTCCAATACGAAAAGCCCGGTCGGTTGCTTGTGCTTCTACAGCAGGATTCCACCATCTGTCAAAATGAATAACATGTTGTGCTGCTGTTAAGTTAAGCCCTACGCCACCCGCTTTTAGTGAAAGGATAAAAATTGCTGGCCCGTTGACTGATTGAAATCTAGTTACCATTTGATCACGAGCTTTTTTGCTGGTAGATCCTTGTAAAAAGAGGATTTCACAGCCAAATTTTTCCTGTAGATGGAGTTTCAGCATCTTTCCCATTTCAGCAAACTGAGTAAAGCAAAGTACTCTATCCCCAGCAGCTAAAATTTCTTCTATAAGTTCTTCTAGACGAGCTAATTTACCAGAACGCTCTGCTACACTTGAAGCATCTTGCAACATTTGTACAGGGTGGTTACAAACCTGTTTTAGTTTCATCAATGTAGCTAAAACCATGCCTTTACGTTGTATACTTTTTTCTTCACTTGTTTCAATCTTTTGCATCATTTCATCTACTACAGCTTGATAGAGCGAAGCTTGTTCAGATGTGAGATTACAAAAGACTTTCATCTCTATTTTTTCAGGTAAATCTTGAATAATATTTTTGTCTGTTTTTAATCTACGTAGAATAAATGGCTGTGTTAGTTGCTTAAGTAAAGTAGCTTTTTCTTTGTCTCTATAACGCTCTATTGGGGTAGAAAATTGTTTACCAAAGTTGCTTGCTGAACCTAGTAGCCCAGGGTTGAGAAACTCCATAATTGACCATAATTCTGACAAGCGGTTTTCTACAGGTGTACCGGTTAGTGCAATTCTACTTTGAACAGCAAAACTACGAATAGCTTTAGTCTGTTTAGTATCAGGGTTTTTAATGTTTTGTGCTTCATCTAAAACGAGTCTTCCCCAAGTGATTTCTGATAATAATGCTTGGTCTCTAGTCGCTAGGCCATAAGTAGTAACCACTAAATCAGCTTTTTGCACTTCTTCCACAAATTCTTTATCTGTCAAACGCTCTGCCCCATGATGAACTTGTACTTTCAAGCTTGGAGCAAAGCAAGATGCTTCTCTTTGCCAGTTTCCTACTACTGACATTGGGCAGACTAATAATGTAGGGGCATGTTGTTGACTAACTTTTTTACCTAAGCTTTGACGCTCTAGCATAAGTAAAGCTAATAGCTGAACCGTCTTTCCTAAGCCCATATCATCAGCTAAACAAGCTCCCATCCCTAACTGATTTAAGAAGCTTAACCAAGATAAACCTCTTTCTTGATATGGGCGTAGCTTACCTATAAAACCTTTTGGAGCTTTTTGTTCATTTAGTTTTTGCTCATTGTTTTCAGCCAGTAAATCTTTTAACCAACCAGAAGTTTCAAAACCAACTACAGGAACGCCTATTTTTTCACTTTCTAAGCCTAAGCCTACACGTAGAACTTCATTAACAGACATTTCTCCTGACAAATGTTTCTTTTCAAAGAAGGCAATTGCGGCTTGTATTTCCTCAGCTTTAAGCTCAACCCATTGTCCACGTACTTTAACTAATGGGACTTTTAATTTAGCTAGCTTAAGAAAATCTTCGTAAGAAATTTCTTGATCTCCAATAGCAAGCTTCCATTGGTAATCACAAATTCCATCTAAACCAAGTAAATTTGTGCCAGTACCTTTACTTTTTTTAGGTTGAGCAGAAAGTTTTGCTCCTGGTCGTAGCAAAGGGCGATTCCACCAACTAGGGACTAATACACCAAAACCAGATTGCTCAAGAAGTGACATTACTTCACGTAAAAACTTATAAGCTCCTGTTGTATCTAGGAATAATGAAACTGGCCTAGCTGTTTTCATTGCTGATTCTAATTCTGGATATAAACGTATTGATTTACCAAGATCTGTTAGTAATCTTTCTTGTGGGTTTTCAAACTCCCTAGAAGAAAATTTCAGCACTTTGCCTTTAGTTTTCCAGACATTTTCAGCAGGCACTAACAAGCTTTTATCATCCATTGCTTGCAAGAGAAATTCTACTTTCCATTCATTTTTATCTATAGGTTTATCAGTGGTTTTCTTGCGAATTTGTTTAGTTTCTTCCATTTCATTGTCATCAGAAGGAGGCTCAGAAAGGCGAAAACAAGTGCGTAGTTGGCCTACGGTAGCCTTAAAAGCAGAATGATGCCAATTAGTAACGACTTTGTAGAATGAATTTAATTCTGTTTTATCAGCAAGTATTTGAGGTTCAGCCAATAAAGCCGTTAACCATTCTTGATGTACTGAGGAGTATTTTTTATTGGTAGTGAAAAACTTAGTTCCTGCTAAAGTTTGCCTAACTAATCCATCAACTAAACTTTCTAAAGCTAGCTGAAAAATTGTTGTAATAGAAGTAGTTGGTTTTGGTGTTCCTATTATCCAACAAAGAGAAAGCGGCATTAATTCCATTAACTGTTTTGCTTGCAATAGTTCCGCATCAGTATTAACTACAGGTTGCCAACGTGCAAAAAAACTATCTTGTCTTTTTTCCAATGTAGGAAGAATTTTTCCTTGAACTACTAACTTAAGCGCGAACTTGGCTAATTCGCTAAAAAATAATAAAGAGTCGCTAAAGGTAATTCCTGGTGGTGGTTTTGTAGGCAGTGATAACAAAATGTCTAAGGCTAAAGTAGCCTTTAATTCTAAGCAAGGTACATTCCAAGTAGATAACTCTTTTGGCTGGTGCTTAGGAATTAAATCTCTGAATAATGGATGAGAAGGTTGAGGCAAATTATCACTAGTTGGTAAAAATAAAGTAAGTAAATCACCTTTATCCTTATTAGGCTTTTTGCTAGTGGAAAGCTTGTTGTCCATTTGCAAGAACAATCCCAATATTTCTAATATTGAAGTTGTAGAGCAAACAAATGGATGTTCCGCCGTTTCAGGTTGTTTTTTACTAGGTTTATTAACTATTTTATTTTTTTGTTTTTTGACTAGAAATTGCTCAAAAAGCTGCAAGCTTTCAGCCCAAAGAGCTAAGTTACCAGACGATGACCATACAGCATTTAGTATTATCATATAAGTGTTATTTATTGGCTAACATTTTATAATGCAAAAACTATAAGTACATTAATAACATGATATCCAATATCATAACCAGAACTATTAGCGATAGTTAGTAGACTTAATGTTTGCGTGCCACCAAAGTTGTGAACGCTTTGATACTTGAGCTAGAGGCTTCAAATTTATCATACTTAGATTCCATTATCTCCCATCCAGCAAATTGCTCCTGTAGTTCGTTATGTCCAAATAGATAGAAGCTATTTAGATCAAACATATCTAAGTAGGTTGTGGTGTCAATCAACACATTTATAATTGCATAACCTCCTGGCACAACATGTAGTTTAATATTTTCAAGCATTTCATAGGCTTTAGATTTTTCCATGAACATAAGTAAGCCAATGGAAATAATTACATCATAGTTCTCAGAAATCTTATATGTTGAAAGGTCAGCAAGTTGAGCCTGAACAGTTAAATTTTCTTTAATAGCAATACCAGTAATATATTCAACAGCCGTTTCACTTGCATCTAGTGCAAGGACTTTAGCCCCACGACGTGCAGCTTCAATAGAAAGATTGCCTAAACCACAACCTAAATCGAGAACTTTACCTTTTAAAAAAGGAAGTGCCAGTTGCTCAAAAGGGTTGAGACTAAAATCACCTTTGTTTACTTGATTTTGAAATTGTGTATCAAAGAAATTAACACTGTGATTTACCATAGTAAGTTACCTTTTAATCAAGTTCTAACGAGCCTCAATTATATACCCCCACAAGTTTAACCAACTAAAAGACAAAGGAAATTTTCTAAATACAACTTTAGTAAAACCTGCTAAGGAAAAAGCTTCTATTAGTTCTTGGTGAGAATATAAATTTGATGACCAAAGATGTCCAATAAGAAAATTCATCAATAAGTTTCTTTTGGTAATAAAAAGCAAGAAAGTTCCTTGTTCTGAAAGCAACGACTTAAGCCCTGAAAGAGCAGCAACTAGTTTTTCTCTTGGAATATATTCAAGCATTGAAGCAGAAACTATTAAATCATAGCTTTTCCATCTTTGTGGCAAGTTTTCGAGTTCTAATACATTTGATTGGCACAAAGTGACGTTATCCATTTTTCTTTTATCTAATTTATTCTGAAAACGAGCAAGCATAGAGGGTGATAAATCAAATGCATCTATCGACTTATGCAGGTGGTTACAGCTATGTAGTGCTTCTATAAGCGACAAACTAACTATTCCTGTCCCGCATCCTGCATCTAAAAGTCTCAAATCAGGTTTGAGCAAATCACATTGCTTAAAAAATGCTCTTAACCCTTGAGGATATAGAAAAGCTGAGACAAACAGTTCATACTCTCCTGACTTTTTGCTATAGAGAAGCTTTGCAGCATTTTCCATTACTTTTTATTCCTCTACATATTTGTAAAATTGCTCTTTAGTTAGTGAACTGCTGTATGTTTAGCTTAGATAAAATAAGCTGCTTTAGCTCATCAGTAGTTTTACATTGATTAATCAATTCTGTACTGACCAAAACATCAAGGCTTTCTGCTCTCTTGCTAAGAATAACGGGTGTAGATTTTACTTCTGTTTTATAGTGTTTTTTGTATTCATCTTCATGCAAAAATTCAAAAGGCAAATTTAAACTATTAAGAAAAATTTTCCATTCACTACGTATTCCTATAGGGGAATTGATTAAGCTACAAAGATTACAAGGATATGTTTGAGGGGAAAAGATTTTATGCGCTACGTGTGTCAAAGTGTTAAATAACCCACTTTCACCATAATAAACAAAAATCAAAGTTGTGTGCATAAAGTATAAATCCTAGCTAAAGTTACAAATATGAAATTACATAGGCGATTGTGAAACAAATGAATTAACCAGTGCCGTTACAATAGTGTCATTGATTTGCTCTTCTGAAATCATACGAAACTCAGGATCACACATCCGGTGAATAACAGCCCATACTATTGTTTCATTTAGAAATATTGCTGAAATTTCAGGATTAGGTAATGCAAGGAACTGACCTGTTTCAACACGAGATTTAATATATTTTGTTAAATCCTTAAGGAGATTTTTGCGTAACTTATTGATAAAAATCTCAGTAAGTTCAGGAAAATCTACTGCTGACCTAGCAATTAAAAATAGCCCCCAACGCTTGCCTAGCATTAACGAGTAGAGTTCTTGAATAATATCTAGTAACTCTGCACGAGGGTTTTCTGCCAAGTTCTTTGTTAGAGCATCCGTTAATTTAGGCCACTGCACCTGTTCTGAAAGTATTTTCTTTAGATAAGCTATGGTTGATCCTGCTTTAGGATTCGGAATAGGAAGAGTAGGTAGTTGTTCAATACCATTCTCAATTCCATATCTAACAGCAAAATCAAAAAGAGCTTCTTTGCTTTCTACATAAAGGTAAAGCGTTCCTGCTGCTACACCCATTGCTTTAGCAATATCTATCATTTGTGTTTGTTTATAGCCATAAGCACAAAACACTTCTGTGGCACAACGAATTAATTCTTTTACTCTCAAATCTGCTTCAAGTTTTTTCATAGAATAATTTTATACTGAATGAGTCATTCAGTCAATTCAATATAAATTAAACCTTTGGAAATTTTCTTAGATTAGAAGCTTGACATATTTCTATATTTCTAATATTATCGAAATAGAATACAATTAATGGTTAAGAATAGGAAATAAAGTAAATATGAAGGCTAAACCAACAACAGAACAGATTGCTAGATATGCTGATATGTTTTCAGCAATGGGTACAGAGGCTCGTCTAAGAATTATGCAATTGCTGCTTTCGGCTCATCCAGAAGGTTTAGTTGTTAGTGATATACAATCAGAGTTATCTGTTCCTAACTCTACACTTTCGCACCATCTGGAAAAACTCAAAAATGAAGGGTTAGTTCATGTCCGTCGTGAAGGTACTTTTCTTTGGTACACTGCAAATACTGACGCTCTAACAGAATTACTAGTCTTTCTTTACGCAGAGTGTTGTACATGGAACAAAGCGATTAAGATGGATAAACCAGACTTAAATAACAGCAGAAATATTGAAGGAGACAATAATGAATAAAGAAAATATTAAAGAGATAGTTAAACAAAAATATGGACAAGCTGCATTGCGTGTAGCAACAGGCAATAATGCTTGCTGTGGGATTTCACCCGAATCAGTTTCTTCAGATCCTATCATTGCTAACTTATATGAAGAATCACAAACTAGTAGCCTTCCTCAAGAAGCTATCTTAGCATCGCTTGGATGTGGTAATCCGACTGCGCTAGCCCAACTAAACCAAGGGGAAATAGTGCTAGATCTCGGTTCAGGCGGAGGAATTGATGTATTATTGTCAGCTAAACGTGTTGGAGTAAGTGGCAAAGTATACGGCCTTGATATGACAGATGAAATGCTAGCTCTTGCCAGAGCTAATCAGCAAAAAGCAGGAGTTGAAAATGTTGAGTTTCTTAAAGGAGAAATAGAAAATATTCCTCTACCAGATAACTCAGTTGATGTAATAATTTCAAATTGTGTGATTAACCTTTCTGCTGATAAGGACAAAGTATTGTCAGAAGCTTTACGTGTGCTTAAACCAGGTGGGCGATTCGCTGTATCTGATGTGGTAGTTAGAGGTGATGTGCCATCTGAGATACGCCGTAATGTTGAAATGTGGGTAGGCTGTGTAGCAGGTGCTTTAGAAGAAAGTGAGTATCAAAATAAGCTTAAATCTACAGGATTTATCAATATAAACCTGGAGCCAACCCGCGTCTACTATGTTGCTGATTTCCGTGATTTTGCTATTTCAAAAGGTATTGATGTAGATGCTATTGCTCCATTAGTTGATGGAAAATTTATAAGTGCTTTTGTGCGAGCGTCTAAGCCATTGAATAGCTAACGGGTTGGATTATCACAGCAAAAGTTCTTACAACCTAAAATCTGGTGTTTGCGGCTGAATAGGTCTTGCCAGATTTTAGGGTTGATTATGTATTCTGAAGAACGATCATTATATAGCAGAAGTTTACTTAAGCCATTTTTACCCTTTGTATTTTTTTCATGGACCATAAATAATAATTAACTTGGCGAAAATAATTTGCTCAACTTTCAGAAATGTTCATATAACTTTTTCCATAAGCTATCATATTCCTTATCTGTCATAGGGCGTTTAAGATCAAAGATATAGCTTTTTCCATCAGTAGCTAATTGTCCTTCATAGGTAGCTAGCTCAAACTTGTAACGTCCAAGCCTAGCAATATCTCTAATATCTGAGTAACGCCAGTAACGAGATTGGTTTTCTACTTCTGTATTAAAGATCACAAATTCTTGGTAAACACATAAAATGCCTGAAACACCGCCTCTGAGATGGCGATGGAATACAGGGATTTCAAAAATTGGAGTTAGTGACTCTCTGGCTTTTTCTGGAATAACACTTGTAGCGATTGGGCGTTGAAATCTCTCCAGTAACATCGTTGCCATCTCTTCTGTTATTTCATTGTTTTGCAAACGGAATAAGTAATCATGCTCATTATCTATCTTAACTTGTTTACCATCAGTAAAAGGAGCTTTGCGAGGAATTATTGGTAAGCGAGACTCCTCATAAATAACTATGCGTAATTCTTTTTTGTTAATCTCAATCCTTTTTATGTCTGAGTCTTGCCAAGTTCTACTGTGTGAAAATTCATTTTTACTTACGCCTATATACTCTATAGTTTCATTGGTTATTTTTAATTCGCCTTTGCCTGAACCAATACCATGATCATGCTCTACATTGTAGGTAATAGAAGTAGTTACAGGATCTTGTGCTAGTGCAGTAGATTGCCACAAATTAATTATTAAAACCGCTAAGAACAACAAACGAGAAAAGAATTTAATTAGAATAAACATTTCTATTATCTCCTAACTTAATGTTTTTATTAGAGTTCATAAGCTTAGAGCTTGCTAGAACAGCAGGAACATAATTAGCAGTTTCTTTTGGTAGTAAGCCTCTATCTACCATTACCCAAAAATTTCTAATTCCAGTACGACGGATAATCTTAGCTATTCTCTCTTCTCCAGCATTGTAAGCAGCTAGAGCTAATGTCCAATCTCCAAAGAGTACATAAAGATCGCGCAAATATTGAGCAGCAGCACGAGTAGATTTTTTAGGATCTTGTCTTTCGTCTATTAATTCAGTTATTTGTAGTCCATAGCGATTAGCTGTGGCAGGGATAAATTGCCATATTCCTAGAGCTTGTTTGGGCGACTGAGCAGTTCTACTATAACCACTTTCAACTAAACCAACGGCTAGTAACCACTCTGGTACACCTTCTTTTTGAAAGATTTCTTTCATCATCTGTTCGTATTGGCTAAACCTTGTAAGACTAATAGCAACTTGTTTGCGGCCACGCCCTTGATAATAGCTACTAAATTCAGTAATTAATTGATGAGAAAAGTTTAAGTCGGTTGGTAAAACACTGTCTTGTTTTATTGCTGTGTCTAGTTTAAGTAGTTCTGAGGTTAGCTCCGATAAATACTCACGTAAAAAGGGATCTTCTCGTCTTTCATCTCTTTCTGGTAAAACGGATGCAACCACTTCAGCAGATTGTCGGAAAAGTTTCCGAGCTTCATCCTTATTACCTACTTTTAATGCTTCCATAGCAGAGCGACGATATTGAGTTGCTTCTAGCACAAGACTTGCTGCTTCTGAAGCTATATTGGTTCGCTCTAAAACTCTATCCATATAATGGCCTACATTATTTGGAGCTTGGTTAACAGAAGGAGTTTGTGCTTGTGCAAATGGATAGCAAATGAAAATCCAAATTATCAAAATGATTGGCAAGAGTTTTTTCATAACCACCTCCAGCCAATCATCCAAGCTAATACAGCTAAGAACATTGTTCCAACAATCCACATCTTCAGTTCTCGACGATAGCTTCTAATAGTTATTAGCGATAATGATGTAGGTATTAACTCTGTAGCCGAGCCAACAATATCAGGTTCTTTTATTAATGGTGATTGTGCAGGTTTAATAAGTTTTGGTGTTGCAGCAAACAAAGCTTTTCTCCAACCTTCCATTTCTACTTGTTTCCAAATAGCATAAATTGCTGGATAAATAGTTAGCTCTAGGATAAACGAGGTAACAAGGCCGCCTACTAATGGTGCTGCCATTCGCTTAGTAACATCAACTCCAGTATCAGCAGCCGTTGCCCAAAGTACAGCAGGAACTAGTCCTACTACATCAGTAAAGACTGTCATTACTTTAGGGCGTAATCTCTTTACTGCTCCTTCATGAATGGCTTCTCTAAGGTCATTAAAATTAGCCATTTTGCTTTCTTTCTTAGCTTTTTCATAAGCTAAATCAAGATAAAGTAACATTACTACCCCTGTTTCAGCATCAACACCAGCTAAAGCAATCATCCCTACCCAAACGGCCACACTCATATTGAAACCTAAATACCAAAGTAACCATACTGCTCCTACTAGCGAGAACGGCACTGCTAGCATCACAATTAGCGTATGTTTCCAGGAGTTAAAGTTGAGGTAAAGGATAAAGAAAACAATAAATAGTGTAAGTGGAACCATTATTGTTAGACGGTCACGCATTCTAACAATTGATTGATATTGGCCTGCCCACTCAAGTTGATAGCCTGGAGGTAACTGTATTTTTCCTTGAATCGCTGCTTGAGCTTTCTTTACATAACCTTCATAATCCTGATCTGCAACATCAACAAAAACCACTCCAAATTGATATCCATCTTCATTCTGAATCATGTGCGAGCCAGTGTTAAAACGAATATTAGCTAATAGGGAGATAGGGATTTGTGCGCCTGATGGAGTAGGAACTAAGATTTTTTCTAATGCTAATTCATTGCTACGTAATTCCCTTAAATATTGCACATTAATAGAGTAGCGTTCTCGGCCTTCTATTGTTGTAGCAATAGTTTTTCCTCCTAAAGCTGTTTCAATAATATCTTCTACATCAGCAATATTAAGTCCATAACGAGCTATAGCTTCTCGGTTTATTTCGTAATCAATAAAATAGCCACCTGTTACCCGTTCAGCAAATGCGCTTCGTGTTCCAGGGACAGATTGAAGTATTTGCTCAATTTCAATTGAAACTTTCTCAATCTTCTCTAAATTATCACCAAAAACTTTTATCCCTAAGTTTGAACGAATACCTGTAGAAAGCATCTCAGTTCGTGTCTGTACTGGCATCCACCAAATCGGTGGCATTCCTGGAACACGTAGCTTTTGATCCATTTCAGCAATCATCTCGTTCCATTCAATCAGCCTACGGTCTGGCCATAAATACCTAAGAGGTGACTTAACCCAATTTGGTAAATTCATTTCTGAATACCAGCGTTTTTGTTCTACAGTTCGCCACTCTCCTACGGGTTTAAGTAGAATAGTGGTTTCGACCATTGAAAGAGGTGCAGGATCAGTAGAAGTTTGCGCTCGTCCAACTTTACCAAACACACTTATAACTTCTGGAAATGTTCGTAAGATTTTATCTTGAGTTTGTAAAACTTTGGCTGCTTCTGTTACAGAAATACCTGGAACTGCCGTTGGCATATAGAGAATAGAACCTTCATTAAGCGGTGGCATAAACTCTGAGCCAAGCTTTAGAAAGACTGGAATTGTTGTAGCTACTACCAAAACCCCTAACAAAATAACTGTCTTTCTAAATCTCACCACAAAATAAAGTACTGGTGAATATAACCAATGAAGAAAGCGGCTAATAGGGTGTTTTTCTTCATGCCGAATTTTGCCACGAATTAGTAGCATTCCTAATGCTGGAACAAGTGTCACAGCTAGTACAGCAGAAAAGAACATTGCAAAGGTTTTACCATAAGCTAGAGGCTTAAATAGCCTTCCTTCTTGGGCTTCTAAAGTAAATACTGGTATAAATGAAACTGTTAAGACTAAAAGAGATGAAAAGATTGATGAACCAACTTCACGAAACCCTCTAATCAAAACATCTTCTCGTTTTCCTGGCTTACCAGCCTTTTCCCATTCTTCTAAGTTTTTATGAGCATTTTCAACAAATATAATTGCAGCATCAACCATTGCTCCAATTGCAATAATAATTCCCCCTAAACTCATTATATTGACCGTTAACCCTAAATAGTAAATAGGAATAAAGGAAAGTAGTACAGCTAGAGGTAAGCTAATAATTGGAACAAGTGCGCTACGAAAATGCAGTAGAAAGATAATTATAAATATTGCAACAACGGCTAATTCTTCAACTAATGATTCATTAAGAGAATGTACTGCTCGTTGTATTAAATCTGAACGATCATAGGTTGTAACAAGTTTTACTCCAGCAGGAAGAGAAGTTTTAATTGTTTCAAGTTTTGCTTTTACCTGAGCTATTACATCAAAAGCGTTTTCACCATAACGAGCAATTACAATTCCTCCTACTGTTTCTCCTTTGCCATCAAGTTCTGCTAGCCCTCGCCTAGGTTCTGAAGCAATTTTAATATCTGCTACATCTCTTAAAAGTATTGGTATGCCGTTTTCACTTGAACCTAAAGAAATGTTTCTTAAGTCGTCTAGAGATTTAATATAACCCCGACCACGAACCATATATTCAGTTGAAGCAAACTCTATTGAGCGTCCACCTACATCACCATTACTACGACGTATTGCTGTAATCACTTTATCAACAGTGGTTTTGTAGGCTAATAACTTGTTAGGGTCTAGTTCTACTTGATATTGTTTAACAAATCCTCCAACAGAAGCTACTTCGGCGACTCCAGGCACTGACTCAATTAAATATTTTAAGTTCCAATCTTGAAATGAGCGCAGTTCTTGTAAGTCGTGTTTACCTGTTTCATCAACTAAAGCATATTCATAAACCCAACCTACTCCAGTAGCATCTGGCCCCAAGGTTGGCGATACATCTGTAGGAAGTTTATCCCTTAGCCCATTGAGGTATTCTAGTGTGCGGCTACGCGCCCAATAAATATCTGTTCCATCCTCATAAATCACATACACAAAAGATAGACCAAAGAAAGATTGCCCTCTTACAACCTTTACTTTTGGAGCAGCAACTAGACGAGTAACTATTGGATAGGTGACTTGAGCTTCTACTAAATCTGGTGAACGTCCATCCCATTCAGTAAAAATAATTACTTGTGTATCTGAAAGGTCTGGTAGTGCATCAAGTTTAGCGTTTTTTAATGCCCATAACCCCCAAATTGATAAAAATATAGTAAAGGCAAAAACTATAAATCGGTTACGGGCGCAATATTCAATCAGGTTCTCAATCATAAGCTACTTCTCCTTTTGGCTCTCTTCCTCTTGCCAAGAGGACTTAACACCTTGGAGTTTGCTTTCTGCATCAACTAAAAAGTTTGCTGATGTGACAATCTCTTGATTTGTTTCTAAACCTGCTAAGACTTCATACCATCCATCAAATTTCATCCCTAGTGAAACATTGCGAAGTGCAAAACGCCCTTCTCCTAAGCTAACAAAAGCAATATTTTGCTTTCCTGTACGAATCACAGCAGATTCAGGAATAACTATTCGCTCTCCCATCTGGATTTCAAACTCAACATTTGCATACATTTCTGGTTTTAATAGTAAGTTAGGATTAGCAAATTCTAGCCTTATTTTGAGAGTGCGAGTTTCACTTGTTAGGTGAGGAGAAATAAAAGTGATTTTGCCTAAAAACTCTTTGTCAGGATAAGCAGGAACTGTCATTTTTGCTGATTGACCAAGCTTCATCATTGATAAATCAGTCTCAAACACATCTACATTAACCCAAATCCTATTATGATCAGCAATTGTGTAAAGCTTAATATCTGGAGTTACTTGCATATTAGACAAAGCGTTTTTCATCATAATATGACCGCTAGCTGGTGCATAAACTGTAAGAGTATGCTCAGCTTTTCCTGTTGTTTCTAGCGAATCAATCTGCTCTTTGCTAACATCCCATTGTGAAAGTCTGCGTCTTGAAGCGCTTAGAAGTGAATCCATACTAATAACTTCTTTATATTCACTATGTTCAAACTGTTTTGTACCACGCCAAGCAAGCAAGTATTCTTCTTGAGTTGCTACAAGTTCTGGGCTGTAAATAGTAAATAACGGATCACCTTTTTTAACATGCTGCCCCATTTGATTAACAAAAACTTTATCTATCCAACCACTAAATTTAGTCTGGACTTCAACCATTTTGGTTTCATCTAGAGCAATATTTCCAACTGCACGAATTGTTTTATTAATATTCTGTGATTTAACTTCCGTGAGCTTAACCCCTATTAATTGCTGACGTTGAGGAGAAATCATAAAAGTGTTTTCTTCCGTCATAAAGGAATCAGCCATTCCACCTTTTTTTACTGGGATAAGATCCATTGCACAAACAGGACATTTTCCTGCAACTGCTTGCTTTACAAATGGGTGCATTGAGCAAGTCCAATAGTCTACGGTTTCATCTTTTTGATTAGCTTCTTCTGGGTTAGTTGCTGAAGTTGTTTGTGGCGTGTTTTGCCCTTTGAACCTAGATTTTACTAAAATAGCTGTTTCAAAAGAGAGCAAAACTATTGCTATAACTGCCACTAACATAACTTTGCGATTAATGTTGCTTGGTTGAGGTGTGTTATTCTGCGATGATGTTGTTTGTTCTTCCATAAGTTTATTTTCTCCTTACCCTTTAATCAGTAAGTTCAACTCCTACAAAGGTTTCCATTTCTGCCAAAGCCTTTTGATAATCAGCTAGCAGTTGGTAATACCGTATTTCGTAATTAACAGCGCGTTTAAGGGTGGTTAGTAAAGTCAAGAAGTCAACCTGTCCTACTTGATAAGCTGCAATTGCACTTTCTAGAGCTAATGTAGCTTGTGGAATAATTGCTTCTTGGTTAAGTTTGATTAGTTTTAAGGCTTTACTGGCTCTAGAGTGTGCATCACTTAATTTATAGCGAATCATTGAAGCAGTTGATGTTAGACGGGATTTGGCTGCTGCAAGCTCTGCACTCTGTTGAGCAACAGCATATCTTTGTTTATTAAAAGCATATAAAGGTAATTTAAAGCTGACTCCATAGGTATAGTAATCAGGGAAATCTATTCTTTTGTGATAAGTAAATTGCAAGCTAACTTCTGGATATTTTGCTTCACGTTCGGCTAGCCTAAGCGAATGGTTACTAGCATCAATTTTGCGCTTATGCTGCTTTAACTCAGGAGCATTCTCTAGGGCTAAATCGACTAATTCATTTAGTGATGGAAGTATTAACTTAGGATTGAGTTCTGCAAGTGGGTCTATAGGTGTTTCTTGGTCACGATAAAGCAAATGGTTAAGACGAGCAACCATAGACTGACGTTCTATTTCTAATGTGCCTTGTTGGTCAAGAAGTTCAGCTATTTCTACGCGGGCATTGATAACATCTACTTGTTGGGTTTTGCCAACAGAATAACGGGCTTCTGCTATTAGCGCAAAGTTTTTTAAGATTTCAATATCTCGTTTAATTACTGTAAGCTTACAATCAAGGTAATAAAGTTCATAAGCTGCTAGCTTAACTTCTGCTTTTAATTGCTTATTTACAGTCTGATATTCTTGAAACTTTGCTTCTGATTCTGAACTAGCCACTTGTCCACGTAAACGACGAACACCAAACCAAGGTAGTTCTTGGCTAAAACCTAAATAAAAGTCGTTAAAGTCATCCGACAAACCAGTAAAAGGAATTGGGTTTCCTACCGTAGTGTTGCCAAAGTTTATTATTGGATCAGGCAAAGCTTTTGCTTGTGGGATACGTGCGCGAGTAACATCAAACTCTCGACGCATTACTATTAGTGAAGGGTTTGAATCTAGAGCTATTTCTATTAAGCTCTTTATGCTAATGCTGCTACTTTGAACAATTTTAGAATCTATTTTGTCTATTTGCTTAGTTTCTTGAGCTAAAACATATCTAGGAAATAGAGTAGCAAAGATTACTATAAGAAAAATGCTAGTATTTTTCTTGAAATAAGCTAGGATAACCATTCTTACTTATTCTCCGTTTATTGCTGTTATTTGAGTGTGTAATAGATGTTTAGTTTAAGTGTTTTCTACACTCAAACTAATACCTAAGCTTTAGAGTAAAGACACTACGCCTTAGAATGGTTAAATAAGGAAGGCAGAGTTTTGCAAGTAGATTTCTGTAGGCTGTGAGTAGAAAAAGTTACTTTCTAAAAACTTACTGGTAATTAGAAGTTTTTCTAAAGATGACCAATTAGGTAAAGGGATGATAATAAAAGAAATATTAGGTGATGGAATTTGCCTAGAGTTTTCAGGTTGTGAGCCAGTGCCACCGCCATCATGTTCGCCACAAGTTGTATCACAACAAAGTTTAGCAACAGGGGAACCTATAGGGGATTTTCCTTGAGCGCAACAAGCCATTGAGCAGTTTTTATTAGCTTCAGAAACACTTTTACTAGAACAGCAAGCATCTTGTTTTCCTACTTGTAGATAGGAATATACTGCTGTGATATTTCCAGTTGATATAGCTAGTAATAGAAAAAGTGAAACTAATCGCCACAACATAATATCTCCGATTATAGGAACTTAAGCTTTTAGAGTCAATTTATTTAAAAATATTCTCGTTCTCTAAATCTGCTTGACTCTGTAGTCAGCTATAGAGTTTATACTTTAATTACAAATAGTTTTTCTATTGGAGAGCAAACATGAACAAAATAACCAAAAAAGCTAATCTTATTGAAGACCAAGAAAAAGAGCAAAAAGATTTATTAAAAATAGGAGATGTAGCTAGATTAAGTGGTATAGGGATAGAAGCGTTAAGGTTTTATGAGAAGTCTGGCCTCTTAGACAAACCAGTACGAACTTATAGCGGCTATCGTATGTATTCTCAAAACGTCCTTGAAAGACTTTCCTTTATCAAAAAAGCACAAGTTTTAGGCTTTTCCCTAGAAGAAATAAAACAAGTAATTAAAGATAGTCGTGGAGGACAAAAACCTTGTGATGAAGTGCGCGAGCTAGTA
>Ga0075163_10003899_pt1 | contig 20018 bp, 21 predicted proteins | sample JI1023141ADNA_FD_71478 | JGI IMG/M metagenome (GOLD analysis project Ga0075163, IMG submission 71478) | Wastewater effluent complex algal communities from Wisconsin, to seasonally profile nutrient transformation and Carbon sequestration -... | ecosystem: Engineered > WWTP > Effluent > Algae... | reverse complement strand
GCTGGAATTAGCAGGAAGAGCAAGTCCAGCAACATGTCCCCCCACATCGGCTGGACCTTCACGGCAACACTTGCCACATCGACGCGACGCCATTCACTGGCTGCTGGCAACTGGGCGAGCAACTCTTGCAGGTCTTTGTGGGGAGGAGACCACAGCGGCGCGCCATCCCTATGCCCCAAAGCGAGGGACATCCCGGGTGCTGTCAGGTCGATCTGCCATTGCGCTCGCCATGCGACCAAGACCACGCAGGCGAGGATCATGACGCCCATCGTCCAGCGCAGCGCTTTCATGGACTGGCCCACAGGACTCTGCCGGACATCAGCAACCTGCGCCGCCTTGCACAAGCTGCCAGAGGAAGTAGAACGCCCCAGCTACCGCAATGAGTGTCGCTAAGAACACGACGCCGAAAAGCCACCGCACCTCGGTTCGAAAAGAAGTGCGCGGCAGTGAGTCGCCGCGCAGTGGTGCCGGCCCCGAGTCTCCCGTGGTTCGTTGCATGCTCACCTGCCTGCCGCACGACGACTCCGATCATGCTGCAATCGGATCGTTCTGCGTGCCTCACTTGCCAATCTGTTTCGGAAAGTCGACCACATAGAGCCCCCAGAGTTCTTCGATGGGCACAAGCCGCCGCGACCGTTCCCCGAGCGCAGGCCCTTTCGCAAATGGGAACGGATAAAGAGAGAACGCGCGATCTCCGGGCACCTTCTGGATCTCGGCCTGCCAGCCGCGCCAACGATTGTCACCGTAGAAACCCTCGAGGTCGCCGCGCAAGAGGAACAAAAGCCACTCGGAGTAGGAGGCGGCAACATCCTCCCATCGCAAAGTGTCGGGCGCGAAGTAGAAGACGTGACCCGTTGGACCTGGGATGCCGTCGCCGTTCCACGCAAAGAACCCACCCAGGGCATCGTCACCGACCAGCAAGGCGCCAGGTAGGCGATGCGGCGCTTCGTTGAGCCGATTCCACGCATCCAGGGATCGCGGCAAACGGTCGTTCCCGCTGCCCAGCACGCGCACCCAACCGTCGTCGATCAGGATGCCTCCCGTCTCCAGCGCGATTGCCCCCATCGGCGATCGACTGGTCACCTGCAGCGCCAACAACGTGCGGCGCCCGGCGGCTGGATCGACGTCGAGAAGGGTCACCCGATTCTTCGCACCCTGGATCCACTCGCGAACCAGTTCCATCCCGGGTTCGTCAAGGTCCACCAGCTGCTCCAGGGTCTTTTGCGGCATGAGGTCACCACTGTGAGAGCAACTGCCGGTGAAGGCCACGGCAACAAGAAGTCCTACAAGTTTGCATCGCATGCTTCGCGGCCTATCCGTTGCGCCCGTTCTGCCCGACACCGCGCAGAGACCGTCCTACGTAGGACCGCCCGTCGGTGCAGCGCGTTGCTGGGCACTTCGACACACCGACGCGACCACTTCGGCGACCCCCATGCCGCAAAGCGCGAATAGCACCCAGCCGACGGCAGCCATTCGAGGAATGTCTGCATTGCTGTGAGCGCCGGCGACGGCCTGCATGAGGCACAAGCCCGGGAAGAAGAAGATCGCCTGCAGCCAACCAAGGACGCTCAGACCAGAGCTGCCGTCCTCCTTTCCCACGTAGGCGAGCGCGAAGATGCACCATGCGGTCACACAGGCAAGGGCGATAAGGTGAAGCTTGGATCTGCTCATGATCAGAATGGCCTGTTCTTGGCCATCTCTATTGGGCCATCTCTATTGCCGCAGCGAGTCGGCCAGCATACCACGGGCGCGGACGAGCGGGAGTTCACCAACTCGGTCGCCGGATCAGGTAGACGACGAGCAGGGCAAGTGCTACCGATGCACCCCGCGAGGGCAACACCCTGCAACTCTCGCCATCGCTCATCCGTCAGATCGAGCATGTTCCATACGACGATCTGGACGCGAGTCAGTGGTCACCGTCGACCTCCGAGTTCTCCAGGCCATCCGCGTGCACGTCCCCAAGTTCACCATTGGGGCTACCGCCACCCGCAAGGTCAACCACCTCATCGACAACGCGATCGCGGCGAATCGTCACGACAAGCCAGAGGACAACCAGGCTAAGGGTGCATCCGACACCTGCGGCGCCAGAGACCCAGCCCGCGGTTGCTTGCAAGGCCGCGAGGCAGCCGAGGGCCATCGCGACAAGAAGCCAAGGCCACCACGCCCTGCTCATCGTGATGCGGTATCGGAGAAGAGCGCGCACGGGGACCTTACCTTGCCAACGTCTTCGACCGTGAACCGCGACCACCCCTGCGGTGCCCGCCGGCCTTCGTCGACTGGCAGATCAGTATGCACGCGGCTTGGTCTGGTGCCAGTCTGCTCCGCAAGCAAGGCACTGCTTTGCCATGCTGGTGGCAAGTGCCACTCCGCACGAAGGGCACGGTGGGCCCGGAACGACCGGTAAAGGCCGACCGCGATGTTCCACCCAGATCCGCGCATGCACAGGATCACAGCCAACGAAGTACCTCAGCTCACTCTCGGCCTGTACGGGCTTGTTCTCTCGAATCAGCTGAAGCACCCGAGCCTCTTCCCGATCCGTCAACGAATCCAACCGCGGGATCCGCGCCCCGCAGTGATCACAGACCGGCCAGGACACTTCTGCGCTCATCGTCACTGCAGGTTTGCGCCTCAAGGCGCACTCTCGACCCGTCCGCGGCGACGCTGCATCGAAAGCAATTGCCACACGACAAACCCTGGAACCACCACGGGCCACAGAAACCACCCCTTGACCACGCGCAACAGCACCAGAACGGCTACGAGGATCGTGAGCAGGATGAACGCAGCCTGAGCGATGCGCCATTTCCCCACGGGAGAGACGAACAACTCCCCGCGGCCTACGCCCCACCAATGCAGGAGATTGGCACCTGTCACAAACAACATCGCCATCGGGAGGATCAGGTCCATTGCTCTCTGCTCATCGATGTGCCTGCCCAACGTCTTGCCTCGGACCGCGAAAGCCACGGCTACGCTCCCGGGCTCTTGCGTCGAGTGGGATAGTGTAGCAGAACTAGAATTGCCGCCCCACGGTCCATTGCTCCGGGGCCGAGGATCGCCCACTGAGCCGCGGACCACGTTCGGGCCTGTTCCCCGAATCCGCCGCCGGCGCCAGGCAGCAGCAACCTGGGCAGCTTGCCCGGGCGCACGCTGCGTTTGCCCCTGGCGAAGGGTCGGAGGCCTCCGCTAGGCTTCCCGTATGCTCCGAATCGCTAGCGTGCTGTTGTTGCTGACCCTGCCGTCGTGCGTCGCCGCCATCGGCAACACCGGGCTCTCCGGGGCCTCGTCCTCGCCGGCCGCCGTGCCGATGTTGCAGCAGAAGGTCGAAAGCGCGCGCAAGATCGTCGCGCTGCGCCAGCGCCGCGTCGACGAAATCGAGACGCGCCGGGCCGCCGGCCAGGTGGAACTCGGCACCGTGCTCGATGCCGAGATCGCGCTCGAAGTGGCGAAGATGGACCTGCTCGACCTGCAGATCGCACTGCAGGCCGCCCAGCAGAAGAACAAGGACTGACCGGGGCCGCCCCCCGGCCGCCATGCCGGGTCAGTTCTGACAGATCTCGGCGTTCACCGGCCAGCGCCGACCACCAGCGTGGGTGCGGTCGGGCACGATGTCCCTCACGCCAGGTGAAGTCCGCTGCGAAGGTCACCTATCTCCGTTCCATCGTTTCGGCGGCGGCGCGCCGTCCGCATGTTACGCATCCTCTTCCACGGGCGCCCCGTAGGGAAGCCGCCATCCGGATGCCAGCAAAGTCGACTGGTAGTGCAGCAGGCGGCCCCGAAGCAGGTCGTGAAGCTGAGCCGCCTGCTCAGCAAGCTCGGGATCCCCAGTCAGGCGCGCGCGATCCCGGACGGTTCGGGCGAGTGAAAGTAGAACGGCGAGCGAGTCGCCCTGGACAACGGAGCCAGGGAAGGCACGGCCAGGTAGTTTGAGAACAACCTGATTCGAAGCCTCCGACAGCATCTCTACCTCAATCTTGCGCATGGACTCTGGCATGCCTAACGATTGTGGCGCTACGCCGTGAGCGCCGCTGCGGCGTTCGTCGGGTAGACGGCGAATAGAGCAGTATAGCACCCGGCCGTGTCAGTCGTCAGCAGTGCGCGGCGGCCTTGCCGCAGCATCTCCGGCACCGAACACCGCCCGGTGCGAGGCGACGAGCCGCCTCCGTTCGCGGCCACGTTTCGTCGACGGGCCGCGCCGGTGCTTGCCATCGCCGCCAGCGAGCCGCCGACAACGCTGGTGTTGGGCCGGCGTCACTGAATCAACACATTGTCGGGACGCAGCGCCATCCAACTCTTGAGTGACCGGTGGCGCTGGCGTAACCCAATCCAGAGTTCACTCGATCTTGACAATGGCCAGGTTGCCGAGGCCGATGCTGTATGGGTTGCCATGCAGTGTCTGCATGTGGACCTCGAGCCCGATCAGTCCCTGCTGGTTAGGCAGTGGAATGTCGTAGCTGAGTTCCCCGGCAACGTTGGGGATTGGCAGCAGCTGGGTCACCAGCGGCGCATCCACGAAGAGCAGGCCCAGGGGCCCCTGCAGCCCAAAGCTCCGCGAACTGAATGCGAGGCCGAGCATGGCAAAGTCGAGAGATGCACGGCCTGGCCGCGAGCTGATCTCGAGGTGGATGCTCTGACCGATCTTCGCCGGAGTGGACACCAGGAGTTGGCGTTCGCGGTTGAAATAGACCCCGGTTGTGGTGATCGCATCGAGATCGCGATCGCCGTCGAGATCCGCGAGGGTTGTTGGCGCCGAAGGAAAACCCGCACGGACGAGGGTGAAGTTACCGCTACCGTCGTTCTCGAGCAGGTCGGTACCGGCGAAGTCGAGGTCGCCGTCACCATCGTAGTCCCCGATCGCCGCAAACCCGGTAAACCCCGCAGGCAGCGTGCTCGCGGTGACTTCGACAAACCCGCCGGCCTGTTGGCGGAAGATGCGCATCGAGCCGTCGAATAGGATCAGGTCGGGCAATGCTGAACCGCCGAACTGCGCAAACTCAGCGCGTGATGCGCTGCTTGGCGGGAGTTGCATCGTCACGATGCCGCCCGAGGTGTTGAGTAGCACTCGGCTACCCGCCGAGAACAAGGGGATCACGACGATGTCGGGGCGACCGTCTGCGTTTGCGTCGGCGATGGAGAGGCGAAATGCGGGTCCCGTCGACAGTGTAGGGCCGACCGAGAACGTGCCGCTGCCGTTGTTGACGTAGAGAACGATCGAGGTGCTCAGAGGCGGGCCGAAGATGGCGACGATGTCGAGGTCCCCGTCCTGGTCGATGTCGGCGAGGGTGCCCGTACCGAAACTGTTCCCCGGAAACCCGCTAGCTGGGTTCACGGTGAAGTTGCCGGCACCATCGTTGAGGTAAACGGCATTGGTGACGATGTCTAGGTCGCCGTCTCCGTCGACGTCACCGATTTGGCCCGGGAACAAGGGCAGCTCGGAGGGCCCGCTGGTTGGGTGCACGCTGTACCGGCCATTCTGCTCGTACCGGAGCTGCGCGGTTGCGGTGAAGAGGTCGAGGTCGCCATCGCCATCGATGTCTGCGGCGATGCCGGACTGTTGGGGCAAGTCAGGAGACCACTGGCGAGCGACGAAGTTGCCCGCGCCGTCGCCGAACATCTGCGCGATCTTTCGCCCGAACAGCATGAGGTCTTGATCGCCGTCGCCATCCTGGTCCATGGCGATGAGAGTCATGTTGCCAGTGTCGGTCGGGAGGATCGGTCCGACCGTTGGCGCACCGAATGTGCCGTTGCCGTTGTTGATCGTAAAGAACGACTGGCCGGTGGAGCTATCGACGATGCAGGCATCAAGGTCGCCATCGCCTTCGACGTCGAGCAGCGCCCAGGCGTAGGCCAAACCCGGAATGGCCGGAAATGGTGCGGGAGCGAATGTGCCGCCCTGGTTTCGTAGCAACAGGGTGGTTGACATAGCCATCACGTCGGTGTCGCCGTCGCCATCGACATCGCCCGCCACGAGGCCGTGATAGTAGACTAGCCCTCCGAGACGCATCGCGGTCTCATCCACGAAATGGGTGCCAGCGTTGCGCAGCACCCGCGATCCGCCGGTGGCGGTGCCGTAGAACAGATCTCGCAGCCCATCTCCGTCAACATCGATGTCGATGACTTCGTGCCCCACGAAGCCAATGCCGGCGAGCCATTGCGTGGTTACGTTGGTGAACGCACCACCGCCGTTGTTCTGCAGCACGGCCTGGGAACTCAGTGGTCCGCCTTGGCCGCCAACCACGACATCCATGTCGCCGTCACCCTCGAGATCCAGGGCGCGGACGAACAGAGGGGACACGTTTCCGGTCGTTGGCAGTTGTCCGATCACCGTCGCGGTGAAGCTCAGGTTGTTCTGCGCGAGCAGATAGACTTCGTTGGCTGGCATGCTGAGGTTCCAGGCAGCGATCGCGATGAAATCGACGTCGGAATCCCCATCGAAGTCCCCGGCGGCGATCCGCCAGGAGAGCCGCAGGCCGGGGGGGCTGATGGTCAACGGGGCGGCATAGCGGCCATGCCCGAGGTTGCGATACAGCACCAGTTGCTCGTCCTGCGAGGTGAGAAGGTCGGGCAAGCTGTCGCCGTCGATGTCTACCGTCAGCAGGGGCTGTCCTACCGGCGCGACATCGATCTGGAACTGCTGCTGGGCGGCCAGGCTCGGCAGCAGGGCCACCCAGAAGATCTGGCTGGCGAGGATTCGTGACAAGACAGGCATTGGGGTCTCCTTGCTCTGTTGGTATGGCCGAGGGCGCTAACGAGTCCGGCAGGAGGGGTCTCTTGCATGTGCAGACTCAAGTGGTTTGCCAACGACAACCATTCCGCGACCGGGAGGACCTGCGTGTCCGGCTAATTTTGCTCGGATCAACGTATTTCGCGGCAGACACGAAGTCCGATCAGATGGTTTCGCACATTGGGCTTCGACATGCTGCGTGTGGCCGACCGGGCCCATTCCGCCCGCTGCCCGTACGATCCACCACGGACCGCTACGAATCCACTAATGGCATCGACCATGTCGCTGCAGAATTCGGCGACGTTGCCATGCATGTCATACAACCCGAAGGGGTTCGCAGGGTAGCTGCCGACGGGAGCGTGTATGACGTGACCGTCGTCTCGTCCCTGCCGCCTGCCGTATCGGCGTAGCGATTCGGAGGCTGGATCCAACAGGTTGGCGACCTCGGTAAGGCTGTCGGGAGCGCGATTGCTGCAGTAGGGAAGCGAGACACCCGCGCGGCAGGCGTGTTCCCATTGCCATTGGGAGGGCAGCACGAGGCCGTGCTGACGCAGTCGTTCGCTGCATTCTTCCCAGGTGACATTCTCGACGGGTTCGCGCAAGGAGGTCCAACGCCCGTAGCGGATCAGACCACTGCCGTAGGCGCTCGGGTCTGGGGACTCTCTGCTCAGAGGGTCCTGGGCCCCCGCAAGTCGTGCCCACTGAGCTTGAGTCAGCTCGTGGCGAGCAAGCAGGTACGGCGCGACGTAGCCAGTCATCAAGGACTCGTTGGGAAGGCGCGCAGGATCGTAGTAGGGGCTGTCGGGTGCACTGGACTGGCTCCCGATTGTCGTCATGCCGCCGGGAATCAGCACGAGGACGATCCCGGTCCCTGGTGTGACGTCGATGCTGCCGTCGGGCCGATGCTGCGGGATCTCGATCTGACGCGCGGCTTCGGGGTCCCATCGGTTGAGCGCCGAACGCAGGTGGTAGAACTCCCACAGTCGGGTCACGGGGTTCATCCCGATCGGTACCAAGCCCCATTGGGGAGTTAGATCGATCGGCACCTCTGCGTAGGCCTTGCTGGCAACGACTCCGTCGGCCGCGGTGATCGCCTCCCGTGCATCCTGCCAGGTTACCCGCGCGCCGGGGTGATGCTCCGTGAGGTTGGGCAACGCCTTGGACCAACGCCAGAGCTCCTCTACCCGCGCGGCCAGCATATCCGGCCGTAGCAGGTCGAACAGTTCGCCGTGCACTCGAAGCAGGGTCGCGTAGAGCACGCTATCTTCGGGCGTGACGAATTGCAGGTCACGGGGTGCCTTGGCGATCGGCTCGAGTTCGTGGAGCAGCTGCTCGACACGGGCGAGCTCGCCGTCGGCGTCCCGCTGTGTGCGCTCCAGGTACTGCTGTTCCCATTCGATGTCGACACGCTGGTCGGCGGGGGCCGTCGCCACGGCACGGGCCATCATCTCATGCGCGCGATCTTCGAGGCCATTGGCGTGCAATACCCAGGCATATATCGCGAGCACGGCGAAGCGCTGGCTGATGCCCGCCTCGACTACCTCTGTCATTTCCGCCAGCATTTCGCGTTCGTGGCCGTACTGGCCTAGCGGGCGATCCGGGGAACTGTGCAGGATTCCCTTGGTCTTTTCGGAACCCGGTACCCACGGTTCGAACGCGCGGCCTCCACTACGAACTGCGAAGGCGGCACGCAGGGCGTCCCGCTTGGCTTTCAGCAGCGGTAGGCAGAGTTCGTGGGATGTCGGTGCTCTGGTTCTACTGCCAGTGGCGGTGCCGGTCGCCTGCTCGCGCAGTTGTGCCAGCGCCTCTCCGACGCGCGTGGTTCTTGGGCGGTATTCGTGGTCCACGCGATCAAGCCAGGTGCGGAGTGCTGCCGTGTTGGTCGGCCACGCCGGAAGCATGGCCGGCACGGCAAGCCGATCGTTGGCTAGTTGTGTTTCGAGCGACAGCAGGTCGAAACGCTCGAGCCGTGTGATCGCAAGCTGGCGCATGGTCTCGGCCGTCTTGCGATACTCGCTTTGCGAGGTTGCGATGTCGCGGAGTGCGTGCGAGAGGTCCGCATTGCGCTGCCAGAGTATCGATGTAACCGCGAGTCCAACTGCCATTGTCGCAATGACGAACGCCGCGATCGGATGGAGTTGTAACCAGCGCATCGTCCGCAGGGCCGGTGGTTGCGGTCGCGCCTGGATGGGTTCGCCGCGGCGGACGCGGCCAAGGTCTGCGGCGAACTCCGCACAGCTCTGGTATCGGCGGCGACGGGACTTCTCGGTGGCGACCGCGACGATCACCTTCAGATCGCGCGATACCGCGCGATTGCGCGTGCGAGGATCTGGCGTCGGGTGATTGCGGATCTGAACGAAGAGATCGAATAACGAACGGCCGGAGAATGGCGCAGCCAGCGTCAAAGCCTCATAGAGGGTCACGCCGAGTGCGTAGACATCTGTGCGCGCATCAGGCTTGCCGCCCGAGCGGGATACCTGCTCGGGGGCCATGTAGAGTGGGGTGCCCTCTTCGAACATCGTGTGCGTCACGGCCCCAGCATCGCTGTTGGCATCGCGCGCGAGGCCGAAGTCGAGTACGACTGGTTGCCCGTCGGGCTGGATCAGGATGTTGGCGGGCTTGACGTCGCGGTGGACAAGGCCCGCCTGGTGGGCCTGATCGAGAGCATCCGCGACCTTCTCCAGCAACTCGACCACGGCCGCTACCCGGGTGCGGTTGGCCAGCGCGTTGTCTTCCACCGCCTCGCGCGCGATGCGCGCCGCCAGCGTTTCGCCATGCAACAAGGGCATGACGAAGTATGGTTGGCCGTGGTCTTCGCCGATTTCATACACGGGGCACAGGCCCGGGTGGTCGATGCGGCTCGCCGCGAGCGCTTCGCCACGGAATCGTGCCTGCGACTTCTCGTCGGCGAGCAGTTCGGGGTGTAGCACCTTCACTGCAACCTCACGTTCGAGCTGAGTGTCGAATGCATGGTAGACGGCGCCCATACCGCCGTGGCCGAGTCGCGACAGCAGTCGGAATCGACCGATCTCGTTCACGATGCCGGAGACATCGTCCTCGTGTTGTTCGAAGCGCACCATGTTGGTCAGGTCGTCACGGGAAGGTGCGCGCGGCGCGTAGGCCGGTTGTGCCGCTGGTGTCGGTGATAGTTTCGGGATCTTGCTCGCTCGCTTCGTAGCTCCGTGCCTTGAGAGCGTCGCTCATGACGTCTCCGCCGGCTGCAATGGCGATGGACTCCCACCGGGGAGAATTGGCGGTGCAGTACTCGCCGATGTTGCCATGCACGTCGAACAATCCGAACGCGTTAGGCACGTACGACCCGACTGGCGCGTGGTAGCGGTGGCCATCGTCGAATGGTACGAGCCCCCGTTGGTTGCCCCACTCAAGCCCGAGCAGGTTGGCGCGGCCTGCGAGATCGGCCTCTTTGGGGCCACTGGACCAGGGCGTGGTGGTTCCCGCGCGACACGCGTATTGCCATTCCCATTCGCCTGGCAACCGCAGTCCACTCTGTGCCAGCAACTCGGTTGACTGTCGCCAGGTGATGTTCTCGACGGGATGCAACGTCGTGATCACAACCCCGAGGGCCGGGTTCCCGGCGGCCACGGCGCTCGGATTGTCGCATAGAGATAGCCGCATCCACTGACCCTGCGTCAACTCGTGGCGAGCCATGAAGAACGGGGCGATCCTTGTTTCCACGATCTTCTGCTCCGGAGGGCACTTTGCATCGTAGTTGTGGCCGTTGGGGTCGCGGGACTGAGCTCCGGCGACGGAAGGCCCTCCGGGCAACAGCACGAAGATGATGCCTAGATCCGGCCTCAGTTCGATCGATCCGTCGGGGCGGTGTTCTGGGATTGCAAGGGTTGCGGGTTCGGCGCCGAGGCGCGGGTCGTACGCCGAACGCAGGTGGTAGAACTCCCACAGCTTGGTCTGTGGATTCATGCCGATCGGCACCAGGCCTTCTACCGGCTCGAGCACGATGCCGGAACTCGCGTAGGCGGTGCTTGCCGTGCGTCCGTCGGCGGTGCGGATTGCGGTCGCGGCTTGCTCCCAGGTTACTCGCGCGTTGGGATGCGAGCGCGTCAGTGCGTCGATCGACTCGGCCCAGGTACGGCGCTGCGCGACTTGCTGGACGAGGCCGCCGGGACCGAGGTGGTGCTGCAGTTCGGTCTGTGCACGTCGCAATTCGCGTTCGAGGACTCGTTCGGAGTCGGTCAGCCCGGGTAGCCAGGGGAACTCGAGTTGGCGTTGGACCTCGGTCCGTCGCGCCTCTGCCTGGTGCAAGTCGTGATCTGCACGCCGGCGCGCGGCATCTGCCCGTTGAACGGCCGTACAGTACCTCAAGGGATCGCCCGGTAGCGCTGGTGCGGCGGTGAGCGGTTCGGTAATCGAGGCGGGGAACTCTTCGTTGCGGTCGGCGCCGGTTGCGACGAGAGCCCACAACATCGCGTGCAACGCTTCGTAGGGCGGGGGATCCGGTGCGAGAAGTTCGAGTGCGCGCGTCAGGTAGGCCATCGCGAGGGACTCATGGCCGCAGCGCGATGCTGGCCGCTCGGGATCGACCCATGACCACGCGGCCGCCAGCAAGGCAGCCGCCTGTTTAGGTGCGTGCTCAGGCAATTCCGTGGCCGGTAGCGGCCGCTTGCCGGTGCGCACTTCGCGCGCCGTGCTGAGTGCGGCGATCACGGAATCGAGTTGCTCGAGTTCCGAACGCAGGTCTCCTTGCGGCGTTACTGGAGCGACGCGAACCGCGAGTCTCGCCTCGGCGCGCCGACGCAGATGAGCAAGGGTGGCGGTCACGTGTTCGAGATCCCGCTGCATCTCGGTACCGTGCACAGTCAGCCATGCCGCCAGCGCCGGGGCCTGGTTTGGCCGCGAAGGGTAGAGCAACCTCTCGGCGGCCAGAGCTTGCTGGGTCCGCTGGATCGTGGCGAGGCCGCGGAAGTCGTCTAGTTGCTGCTGAGCGATCTCGCGCTGCCGTTCGGCTGCGGATCGCGCGGACTGTTCCTTCTCGATTTCACCGCGGATCGATTCGTTGAGGGTTGCCCGCTCGTATTCCAACAGCCCGGTGGCGACCAGGCCGACGGCGAGGCTCGCGATCGCGGTGCTGGCGAGCCGATTGCGCGTGCACCATTGTCGTATCCTTAGCCACGCCGGCATTCGGCGGGCTTGGACGGGCTGTTGCAGACGGACTCGGAGGAGGTCTTCGGCGAAGGCCTGGGCGGTCAAGTAGCGATGGTCGGGGTCCTTGTGGGTGGCGACTTCGAGCACTGCGGCGAGGGCCCGGGGAATGGCGCGATTGCGCCGCCGAGGCTGTGGTAGCGGGCGGTTGCGGATCTGCTCGAACAGTTCCAGGCGCGATTCGCCGGCAAAGGGTACGTTGCCGCACGCGCACTCGTAGAGGGCAATGCCTAGCGCATAGACATCGGTGCGTCGATCGGCCCGCAATCCGGCGATCTGTTCGGGAGCCATGTACGAAGGGGTGCCAGGTAGCTGGCCCGACTGTGTCAGCCGCTGGTCGGCGTACTGTTGGTCCTGCACTAGCCCGAAGTCCAGCACCACGGGTTCGCCGTTTGGCCGGATCATGATGTTGGCCGGTTTGATATCGCGATGCACAAGGCCGGCCTCGTGTGCGCGATGGAGGGCGTGTGACACCTTCTCGAAGAGTGCTACGAACCAGAGCACCTCGGATTTGGGCCGTCTACCTGGGCTGCGGCGTAGCTGCTCGCTCAACGACTCTCCGGTCAGGAAAGGCATGACGAAGTAGGGCGTGCCGTCGATCTCTCCCACTTCGTAGATCGGGCAGAGTCCGAGCCCATCCATCTTCGAAGCCGCCCGCCGCTCGCGTTCGAATCGCGCGACCAGATCTTCTGTGCCGAGGCCACTCGTCGGGCGCTTGATTGCGACTTCCCGCTGACTGCGCGGATCGAAGGCGAGGTCGACACGTCCCATGCCGCCGGCGCCGAGCCGTCGAAGCAGCGTGAATCGACCGAACTGCTCATTCATGGCCGCCGCCGGCACGTGGGCCCTGACGTGTTCGAGCATGCCGCCGAGGTCCAGGCTGCGGTCTTCGATTGGGGTGGCCCGGAGCAGTTCGAGTAGCTCGGCCTGCAGCGCCGGGTCGTCAGGGCATGCAGCGGCGACGAACGCATGGCGCGCCCCAGGCTCCATTTCGCGGGCCGCAAGGAACAACTCGCGCAGGCGCATGGGATTGACCCCGCTCATGTCTTGTTGCCCAATCGGCGACCGAGCCAGGACCGTGCGAAGGTCCATGTGTCCTGAACGGTCGACGGGGGAAGCTCCAACTCATCGGCGATCTCGCGGACGGTCAGCCCGCCGAAGAATCGCAGTTCGACGATGCGCGCTGCCTGTTGGTCCAGGACTTCGAACTCCTGCAGAGCTGTTTCCAGATCGAGCAGATCGAGCCCGTTGGGGTTCTGTTCGGCCAGTTCGTCCTTGGCGGAGAGGCGGGTTTCTCGTGCACGCCGCCGACCTTGAGCTCGCAGCAGGTCGATCAACACGCGCCGCAGCACGGTGCTACTGATCGCCGCGAAGTGCGACCTGCTCCGCCAGTCTTGCTGGCGCTGATCAATGAGCCGCAGGTAGGCGTCGTGGACGAGCGCGGTGGCGTCGATCGTGCCGGCGGCCGCACCGAGCATTCGCCGCGCCTGCCGACGCATGTCCTCGTATGCCAGGATCGTGATCTCGCGGGTAGACGGCACGTCCCCTTGCAGGGAGCGTTGCAGCAGGCGACTGCAGTGCTCTGGGCGGTGATCTTTCATCTATACCGGCTCGATAGGTGTGTCGGATACGCGTTCGCGGAGGCGAATTGTCCGACAAAATCAGGGTCGCGGTGAGGTCTTATCCATCGCCGAGGGGGGTGGCAGGCGGCAACGCCAACCGGCCTGGTCCAGGTTCCCCCAAAGTACGAGGGTAGCACGCCTTTGGCCACGGCGGCCTCGTCCGGCGCCCCCATCGTCCCCGTCGAGCCCTGCGCGATCTGCCGACCGGCATGATCGAGGCCGCCGCTTAAAGCGCGGCCGAAGCCGCTCGTTGCCTCGCAGCGGATGGACCGGTGACGGTTCTGAACTTTGCGTGCGCGCTCTCTGTGGGTGGCAGGTTCCTCGGCGTTGCACCAGGCCAGGAGGAGGACATCCGTCGCTGCTCGGCGCCGTTCCCGTGCCCGAGCAAGTGATTCGAGGGCCAACGCGTGATCGCCTCGCTCGACCAGTGAAGCAATGGGCCATGCCATCGCCGCTGCGCTCTTGTAGGCATCGGCGTCAGACTGAGCAGAAGCGATTGCCTCGCATGCGATGTCCGCAGCATGCTGATCATCGCTCCATCGAGAGACCACCGCCAACGCTTGGGATCTGAAATACGGTACTGATATGCGGCGGGCAATCGCGAGTGCTGCCTCGGGATGCTCGGGAGCCAACTGAAACGAACCGACAGCCTTGCCTCCGCCAACTCAACAAACCGGGACTCAACAGGGAACGGCATCTCGAGAAGACCAACCTTGGCTCTCAGCCACCGGCGCCGCTTGGTGCGCCGTTTGCCTGCTGCTCCGTGTTGGGGTGACCGCGCCTGGCAATCGGCCCGAGCCCCAGCAGGCAGGCTATGGCTGCCGACGCCAGCACCTGCACCAACAGAGCCGGCGGAAGATCAACAAGGCGGTCCGCAAAGGTCCGGTAGACCAGCGTGTCGTGGTGCAGCCACAAGTACACAACGGGGGCAACAAGCGCTACTACGCCAACGACCAGCGCAGCAAGCCGACTCCGCGACCTGGCAAACATCCTCGCGCCCAGCCCCACACCCAGTCCGACCAAGGCCAGGGAAGGGAAGCCTCGACTCCAGCATGCCTCCGTTGCAAGGAATCCCACAGCGCCGCCGATGGCGCAACCCAGGAGACGTCCAAACAGTGGTCTATTCATGGTTCACCAAAAACTGGTTTCGCCAAACGGTTGGGCCACTTGGCGGCGAGCCCCTGGGGCTCGTTCGCTGGCATGACTAGCTGGATGGCATTCTACCCGCAACGTAGCGGGCAAGCATCGGACTCAAGGCGCAGAGCAGAAACCCGACCACGACAACCAGCGCATTCGACATCGCAGCGGCGCGAGCAACATCGCCAACCATGCCCTCAATCGAGACCTGCGTGCCAATTGTCGAGTAGGCGTCCGACTTCGGAAAGCTTAGCCATGCGAACAGGGATTGTGCGGTCAGGATCACGCCAACCAAGACCGTGGTGATCCCCAGGATCCTGAGAAGGGACAGGGCATGCTGTTCACTCATACGAATTCCCGGCGTTTGCCGGCTTCAAGGGCCTGTTAGCAAGGTTACTCATCGGCAAGACCTCGGGGACGACCCTCAGCCAGCACGCGGTTCGCAAGCAACTTGGCACAATGCCTGTAGATGTCGTAGCGCGGCGAGTCATCGACGACATAAACGACTCGACGAATTGAGAGAGGCTTGCGTCCCGAGGGCCTTGCGTCAGCCACACCCAGGACCACGGCCTTTAGTAGCTCGGCCTCGTCGATGCGGCCGTGATCGCATGCGCCGACGGCCGGCCTGACCTCCACCTCCGGTTGCCCAGCCACATGGGATCCGAACTCGAGCCCCAGAAGGTTGTGGCTCGGTCCCGTGATGTAGGAAACAAACCGAACATCACCCTCCTCGAAGAAGCTTGGCATCGCCGACAAACCTCTGGCTAACGTCTTTGGCACTCAACTGCGAGCGCCGCTGCGGCGATCGCCGACTGTAACGCCATGTCAGGCAGTACTCTGAAAAGCAGCATAACCGTAGTACCTGGGCTTGTCATCCAAGCGGACATGCAGCCAGGGGAATACCCGCGTCAGCGGTGCTGGCGTGGGCCCCAACCGGCGGGACATCGCAACACCGACGGGCGGCCCACACAGCTGACAGCTGCGGCTCCGGGGGCATGGATCCTACCAGCCTCCGTAAGCCAGCACCCAGGCATCCGCTGCCAACGCCAGACTCGCATCCACTCGCCGCATGAGTCGGAACTGGCGGAAACCAAGAACGGCGGCAACCACGCTCAGGCTGGCGAAAACGAACGCCTGGATTCGGGGCCGCGTCGGCTCAGAACCTGCGATCGTCACGACGGCTGAGAGCACTGCGAGCGCCGCCATCGCGATCGCAGCGGCATGCAGAAAGCCTGGCCAACCATTGCGGCTCGCCGGCTCCGGCGACTTGTTGGGCGGCTGGCCACCATACCACCTATAGGGATGAGTGCCGGAAATCATGTAGTCCGGTGGACTCGAAGCATCGGTTGTCAGCTCGCCGCGCAACAGTCGCACAACCAAGGTCGCGGTCTCCGCCAACTCTCGAGAGGAGTCCTCAGCACCAGCGATCACCTCGGCAATCCCAATCACTTCGTTACGCCGCACGTCGTCAACGAGAATCTGATCGAACCCCGGGTGCATCCAACCATCAAAAGGACCATGAGCCTGCTGATCCCAGTGCGCACACGCAGCGACAATCCAGGCGTCCCCCCGGAGCGCAGCCGACCGCGCCAGACTCGCGAGGAAATGCCGCAAGTATTCGTCGAAGGACCAGAACCCTCGCCCCCGAAACTCGACGTAGCTAGATCCCATGCGGTTCTGTCCTCTGCGCGCGCGCCTCGTGCATGTTTCACGGCTTCTCGACCACGATGCTCAGGGAGGCGAGAGACATCACGACTCGGTCCTCTCCGGACTCGAACTCAACGAAGTCGACACCAACGGTGACGAGCCGATAAGGCCCCTTCGCTCCCTGGCGAACACTGGTGCTGCCAGGAATCACGTAGAAGTCCTTGCCGATGAGAGAGAGGCAACGATCACCGTACTTCAGCGCAGCTCTCGCCGGGGAGGCATCCTGCGGAATCGCTGCCATGAGCAAGGCAGACACGGCAGCAACCGACACCGCGATGCCAAGAGTCGTGAGTTTGCGCATGAAGTCACCTGGGTTTGCAAAGGAGAGAGTCAGCCTGAAGTCTTGCCGAGGAACCGTGATCGCCGCTGCGGCGATCACTGGCTGCAGCGGCATCTTGGGCAGCGTACCAGAGGGCTTGGCACTCGTCAGCAGTGCGCGGCTGCGGCAAACACCCTCCACAAGATGTAGCTCGCCAGACCCACGGCTATGCCACCTGAGACGAGAACGACACCCAGCATCCACTTGAGCTCTGTCTTCAAGGGTGTTCGAGGTGCGTCCATTCGGCCATTCCAACGGTTGAGCCGCTCAGCCGCGAGCGCCGTTGCGGCGCTCGCCGCCTCCTGCGGCTCGTTGGGCAGTCTACTGTTCACTGACCAGCGGGGCTCTGGAAGTCCGCAGGGTGCTTCAGGGCGTAGAGGAAGATGCAGGTGAAGATCTCATCGTCGCACGCCCAGAACCTGGGACTCAGCTCCTTGAGTCGCTGGTCCAACTCGTCCGAGATCGCAGCTTGTCGACCAGCCAGCGTCGGTGCTGGCCCGGCGTCGCCGAAGGCTTGATCCGCTTCGCGCAGGACCTGTGCGGCCGCCTTGGCTCCTATCGCGTCATATACACGAATCCTGTCGGCAAACCGCCTGTCATCGAAGTCGAAGTAGCAGGCACTGAGCCCTGCGTTGCAAACCCAGTTGTATGAGTAGCCAGCAATCCAGGCGAACCACTGCGGCTCCGTCAGCGTGCGGCCACCCTCGTTGAAGAGCTTGTAAGCAAGATCCAGGGGGTCGCCGAGCCCCGCCACTTGGCAGAGCGCGGCTGCCGCACAGGCTGAAGCAGCAGTGAGAGGACCACGCGCAACAGCGTCGAGGGCCGCTCGCAGATCCTGGTCCGGACAGCCCGGGCAGGCTCCACGGACGGCAGCCAACAGCTCGGCGCCGTTGATGTAGCCCTTGTCCCATCTCTCGATGAACGCCCGAGCCTCGCGCTGATGAATGGAATTCATGCTCGGTGAACTTTGGAGACCCTTGCAGGCAACATGAAGTGCGAACAGGGCGATCAAGGCAGTGAGCACGCGACGGGATGCCATGCGACGAGATCTGCCCAACGTCTTTGCCACTGAGCCGAGTTGGACAACCACTCTACCCGACCCGAGGCAACATGTGCCAAGGTCGATGCGTCCGATGCTTGCTCCTGCATCGTGTTAGCTCACGGTGCGCGAAAGGCCGTCTCAACCGGGCGCACTCGAACGCAACCCAGTCCGTAGCGACCGCCCCAGAACCCAAGGTCGCAAACTCCGTCGGCGCGACGGAGAAGGAACAACTGGCCTCCGCCTCCGTCGAACCCAATGCTGACAGCACCCGGAGGCCAACCATGGTGCGAGCGGACCTTGCGAGTTGCAGCTACGACATCTGAGGCCCGGCCAGGGGCGCACTCGACCGCGCGCAGGAACCAAGAGCAGCCACCGATTTCCAACTCGATACCGCTGCCCAAGACCATCCACTGCCTATAGACGGCGGGGAACTCGAAGCCGAGGACGGCTTCGCAGGCGGCCACTTGCTCCGGTGAAGATCGGAAGGCCATGGTCGGTCTGGCTAACGAATAGGATCCTATAGGTTAGCCGGCATCATACCAGAGGCCCCACACCTCCGAGTCTCTGCTCAAGCCCTCAGCGGACGGGCATGCGGCGCGCAAAGCTGCGCCTACCGCCGATCGATCACCTGCGAAGCCCCAGAGGAAGTGGATCGTGTGCAGAGTTTGGCGCCGGTCACGCTGGCCTGCCACCTTCTCCATGATGGTCGTGGTCGAGGCAGCAACCCGACTCGGTGACCGTTGCGGAGATGCTGGCCAGGAAACGCGCTGCGTACTCCGAGAGTGGGAACTTGGCGCGAACCTGAATGGTCACCCGACGCCCACGAGCCTCGGGGAACCTCTCCCAGAGCTCGCCGCTCTCTACGAAGTCGAGGTAGCGATAGATCTTGTCCTGCAGGAGACGCGCATGATCCTCCGCGGCCGACCAATCCAGGTGATCGGCGATGACGAGAAGCACGTCAGGGGCGCCCGGGTTCATCGCCACGAAGTCGACCTGGTTGAAGTCCTCGACAGTCATGGGTGGCACCGGCCCAACGTCTTTGGCGCTCAGCCGCGAGCGACCGTCTGGGGGAGATCGGCGGCGGCTGCGGCTGGCTGGGCAGGCTTTCCCAGCAGCCAACCGTACAAACTGGCAAGTGCCGGGAAGGGTGAGAACACGATTAGGAAAAAGGTAACGATGGCCCAACCCGCCGTTCCTCCCGTTGAATGGCTTGGATGCGCGATCTCGCCGGCCACACTAAGTTGCCAGTAGACGAAGGCTGACTGGGACCAGGTGATCAGGAGCGCCCCCCAGACAACTGATGGCCGCCAAAACCGCCCCGACACGAAACCCGACACGATCAACGAGCCGAACCAAGAGCAGTAAACCGGGACTTGGCCAAACCCTTGTGCGAGCCAAGCTGCACCAAAACACATCGGAGCCAGCAGAATCAACATTGCTATGCCGTGTGTCACTCGCATGTTCTGTTCAACAGTTTGGGCGCTGAGCCGTGAGCGCCGCTCCTGCGGCTGGCCTGCCACTCTACCCCACGATCAAACGTGCGTCTCCTGGGCACAGCCACCTCGACTGCTGCCGCTTGAGGTCAGCGGCCGCGGACCTGCAAGCCACCAGAAGATGACCAACCCGCACACCGCCGCAGCGACGTGAGGCGGCGATGCCCCCCACGACCAGAGCATGAAGGCGATGAGCGCGACGACGAAGACTCTCTCTTTGGTGATCGAGAACATCACTGAAGCTGCACGCTGGTCTGGCCAACGGTTTGGCCGCTGAGCCGTGAGCGCCGCTGCGGCGCTCAGCGGCTCCTGCGCCGGGCTGCCACGGTATCAGGAACTGGGTCTCGGTGGTCGCGATGAATCTAACGGGAGAGCCTGCTGGAACCGATCCTGGCAGTAGGCAAGCCGCTCCTGCAGACCAAGCACCTCGGAGGCCCTCATGAGGTCTTTCCAGAAACCGCCTGGCAAGGCCAGCCCCTGAGCTCGCTCAAGCAACAAGTCGAAGCGCTCAAGGACAATCGGCCGCCCATCAGTACGGCGAAGCTCGTGCAGGCGCCGGAGAAGACTGCTGTCTTCGTCGAAGGGAGGACCCTCGATTCCAACACGCCGTGCTGCGCGCCGGATGTTGGCATCGGCGATGGTGACTCTCTTAGCCGCCCGCAGAAGCTCCAGGCTCATGGTCAGCACAACGTCTTTGACGCTCAGCCGCCGGCGCCGCTTGGGGCGCCGGTCGGCTGCTGCGTCTGGGCGCCCATGGTAGGGCGCAGATGATGAGTAGCACCACTGCCGGGCCCACGAGGTG
>Ga0075163_10003898_pt1 | contig 20022 bp, 26 predicted proteins | sample JI1023141ADNA_FD_71478 | JGI IMG/M metagenome (GOLD analysis project Ga0075163, IMG submission 71478) | Wastewater effluent complex algal communities from Wisconsin, to seasonally profile nutrient transformation and Carbon sequestration -... | ecosystem: Engineered > WWTP > Effluent > Algae... | reverse complement strand
CTCGCCCACCGGGCGGGTCGTTCGTCTTGGGTCCCTTTTCAGGAATCCTCCATGACAACCGACAAAATCACCACGCTGCCCAACGGCGAACAGGTCCAATACATCACCCACGACTCTCCACAAGGCCGTCAGTGGGTTTGCATCGGTGACACGTTCTGCCTGACCAGCAATCCCGATCTGGCCCAGCCGTTTACCCCCAAGGGCGCCCTGCAGTCCTGTATGGACTACATCGCCCAGGGCCACACCGGTCTGGCCATTTGCAACTATCTGCCGGCACCGCCCGCAGTGAACGCCGCATATTCCCTGCACTTCGATACGGAGAATGGGTTCGGAACGGCCATCAACGCGCTGTATCGGATGAATTTCCGAGACAGCCAGTCCGCCATGGACTACGTGAACCGGCTGCACCGCCCCAGCATCTTTGGCAAGGTGTCTGTCAGTGCCGGATCGCTGCCCACTGCCCTGCCCTACGACAAGATGACCACAGAGCAAAAAGCAGCGTACGACCAGCGTCAGGGCATCCGCCCCGTTGATCGCCGCAACGTTGCGATTGCGCTCGATGCACTGGACGTACACACGCCCGTGCCCTGGCCCACCGCAGTACGTAGCCTGGCTGCGTAACTCCCCACAGACTACCCAAGGGACTTAACCGTCTCTTGGGGACATGTGCCTCCCCCCTCTTTCCCTTCCGAGGTTGGCCACTGAAGCCGCCTCAGCTCGCATGGCACCGAGTAGCACCAGACGACTGCAAGGCAACCAACCGAGGTTTGGTCCGGATGTGTTGCATCCTCCTAACCCACGGCTAAACTTTCCATCACTCGCAACAGGAATTGCCACCAGTTGCGTTTGCAGGGCTCAACACAGAGCCACTGCCTGAAACCACAGTGCATTGACCCGCACTTTTCGGATTCCCCCCGCTCAGACGCAGGGCGTACCGGACCATCTACGCGATGTCGCCGTTCAGCCGCACTCAGCAATTACCAATACGCACCCATCAGGCGCACATAGCCCTGATCCATTCGCAAAGCATTTCCAACGCCCTGGCGCAACAGCCGTGTCGTGGCGGGCAAGTGCTTTGCGAATCGAGCGGTCGATTCATTTACTAGGAGAGTCCCATGTCTGCACTTTTTCAGGATCACTTACGCGAACTGCGTGATAGCTTTGCCGACTTCGACACCATGCAGGCCCAGCCCCGGCCTGGTGTTGAAACCGAGCACCCACGGCCACGTTCAGCAGGAATGGCCATTGACACTGGCGCCAATGGCCTGCCCCAGCATTTCGAAAATGCCTGGCATTGGGCCTCGCACTGGATCGCCCGAAACGGCGTAGTATTGCCGCCCGACACGGACGAGCTGCGCGCTCTGCGCAACTGGTTCTGCTACCAAGTCAACATGTACAAAAAGGGCTCCCTGAGTCCGCGCTCCAAGGAATTGCTGGCGCACTACAACATCGATCTGTCCCAGTACCGCGCTCCGCGCACCGGCCGCGGCGAAATGCTCGATGACCGGGCCATGATCGGGCGCATGAAGTTGCACCACGCAATCTGCGGTTCGTACGATTTGTGTGATGACTCCGACGCAGATCTGCGCGAGTGGCAACGCCGCTTGCTGGAGTGCTTCCGTTCGCGTGGCACCTCGGCTCGTCTGAAGAGCATCGAATCGGCCCTGCCTGGACTGCGTATTGGCATGTGGATGGCCCCCAACGAAACTCCCATCGGACGCGACCAAAGCGAATGGTGGAACAATGCGAAGGCTTTTTCCGATCACACACGGGAATTCCCCGCTTTCCGTGGAAGTATCGACCCGCGCACTTCCGCTGCATGGCGCAACTGGGCGCATGACCAGATTGAAGCGGTCCAACTGGGGCAACTCAGCAGCCGCCAACGTGGCGAACTTCTGCGCCTTGGGCTGCTGGCCAACAAAGACCAGGCACGCTCGCGCCAGCGCGCAATCGCCATGTCGGCCATCCGTAACATGCCCAATCCCCCACAGGCGAACAAGCGCGGTCGCGTCGAACGGGACCTGACAACGTTTCTCGGCTCCTGCCTGTTGATGCGTATGCTGTGGCGCAAAGCCAGTGCGACGGAACTCTACTCGACGCTATCGATCACTCCCGCGGAGCTGTCGCGCATCATGGGCAACCTGGCCATCGTCAAACCCACACTCATGGCGATGGACAATCTCAAACGTTTGAGCGCGATACGCGATATCTACCATGTGTATCCATACGAGTTGGATCAGGCCAATCACGAGCTGACAGTGCCGGCGTACGTGACCGACCACCTGCCCAAAGCCGAACAGCAACGCCTGGAGCCTTTGCTCGGCATGATTTTGGAAGTGCGCGGCATTATGCGAACGATGCAGGTAGAGCAGGATCTGCCCGCATTGGCCGAGGCCACGCCCAGCGAACGCCAGGTTCTTGAGGTCGCTTGATACCTATGATTTACTCTGGCTGACAACGCACCAGCCCCCAAATAGAAATAGGCCTCCAATCACAAGATTGGAGGCCTTTTCATTTGTCATCTACAAGTACGGCAACTTTCTATTGCCAGTGGTATTGCGAACCAGACGACACTTGGACGTTTGGAGCAACATCTACAGGTGCATCTAGCGGGCCGCCAGCAACGAGATTGCCCTCGAAAAGGCGCTTCTGCTGCTGCGCAACAGACCACCGCTGGTCAGCACCACCAGTTGTGTAGTGGTGTGTGATTTCCGAATGCAGCCCTTCGAAATAAGTCCGCTGCAAATGGGCTATTGGCATATCCGCTCCCCAGCATTCAATGGAACAAACCCCGTACATTTCTGCACGTATCCATCCTCATTTTCCAGCCCCGGCCACGAAAGAGCACAGCCGCTCATTTCGCCGGGTCTGTAATCGCAGCCGCTGCACGTTGCGCACAAGTCGTCATCGCTGATGGACTTGACGCCGCCCGACTGGCTGATGGCCACCAGTCTGTCATTTTTGGCATCCACAACGGGATCGACCGCATTACTACTTGCCATATCGATATCTCCTTGGTTGGAGGAGCACTGACCCCGAAGGGCATCCAGTGCCCCTACGGGTTTGTAATCAGAACAGCTCTTGCTGATCCCGGTGAGTCGCACCGTGTTTTGTACAACGGGCCCTCGATCTCGCGAGAATGTCAACGGCATCCTGCTCGCTGAGGTGGGGATTCCACCGGCGGCATTCATCCACGGACATTGCCGACATCTCAGCATCGAACTGCTGGTTGTAGAGCCGTACCTGTTTCAATGTCATTCGCATTTTCTTGCTCCAGTTAAGAAAGCCCAGCAATGCGAGTTGGCCGCAGGTGCGACCACTCGCCCTGGGCAGATAGATTCATGGCTAAAGTGACGCATGTACTGCGCACCTCAACAAATTGGCAAAAGCCAAAGTGAAAATACTGTAACGCTGACCATCCCAATTCGCAAATGATGCAGACCTACTGGCCATCCAAGTAAAAAACCCCGCACAAGCGGGGCTCAATAGAAGTACGCCTGGACGATTAACGGCAATCTGCAGTCATGACCGCCCATGTCCGAACGGCCGTGAAAGTTCGCGAATACCACTGCGTGTAGCCCGTTCGTGTGTCAATTGCTGCTGCTTGTGCGCCATTCACATTGGCCGTCCAGAACGGTCCTCTGGCTGGTTCGACAAATCCAGCAGGAGTCGCGACGGTGCCGCGTCGAATGTCGGAAAGACTGGAATACAACGCAAGAGCTTCGTTGAGGGTCGGCATTCGCCAACCTGTTTGCTGTGAAATAGACAACGTCGGTATCAGCACGCTTATGCCACCCGTTGGCGTCTGAAATCCATTGGTGTAGATCTCATAGGGCATGGCTGGGATGATTGCAGCTGGAAGCGACCAAATCACGCATGTGGACTGCTCTTTGTATGCCTCAGCGACCAGATGTCCACTCGCGTCCGTTGCGCCACTGAAATTGACCGGGATCAGGACCCCGGTCGCCAGAGCCCCAAAGCTCGCGCAAAGTGCTGCAACTGCGACGACGATTTTCAGACTTGTCATGTTGATCCTTAGGCATGGGTTGAAGTGCTGCGGGCATTCTAGGAACGCTGCCCACTGCAGGCAAACGATGCGAACCACGCTATTGACTTTCCAGGGTTGCAAATTTAAAACAGGTTGCTACGATTGACGCACTTTTGCTTCGGCAATTGTTCTGGCACATGTTGCTGGCATATATCTGAGTGTTTGACTCTGGTCTACACATCACAGGGCGTCTTGCCTTAACCCCAAGGCGCCCGATATGGGTGCCTTTTTTGGAGAATGGAAAATGGTCATCCGTACATTGGAGAACGTCGATTACAGCTGGAAAAAAGTACGCCTCTTTCAAATTGGGGCGATCTTCATCTGGTATGGATCGATTGGACCCGCGTTCGACGTAAAGTTGAAGTGGTCCAAAGATGTCGTCCCATTTAGTTGGGGTTGGCAGGCTGAACAGGATCTTCTGTTCAGTGTCCTCGCGGGCATGAGCGTGGACGGCGTGCAAGAGCTCGTTGAAGAGACACTTTCACGCCTGATTCAGGAAAACGAGAAGTCGACAGAGTGGACGCGTGAAAAGGCATCCCTCTGGGACATCAGGTCAGGGTTGATGCGTTCTGTCCAGCGGAAGCTGGACCTCCGTGCTGGCACAGCTCAAGTAGCCTGATTTTTCCAGTGCAATCCCCCGTAGCAGCAATGCTCGGGGGATTTGCCTTTTATACGCCTTTCTGCCAAGGCAGTCTACAACTTCACCTCTCTGATAAGAGCGCCGATCGCTTCCATGTGCTTTTTCCTATCCCAGACAATCGCGACGGTCAGTTGTTGCACAAGATAGGCCATCAACTCTTCGTTCGTATCAAACCACTTGTAGTGGACAACCGCCTCGTACACAGGCATGCCACCCAGCGTGCGAGGAAGGTAGCCGCGAAGAGCCATCCATAAGGGAATCTTTTTAACGGGTCTATCGCCTCTGTGGCGGACGGGTTCTGTATTCATGTCTCAAAGTTAGCACATTTTCACTATCTGGCAATAGGCCTGCTTTGACATATTCGCCAAAAGAAAAACGCCCCGCAAACTTCCGATGCGAGGCGTTGAAACGTGTGCTTCGCTGGCCCGGTCGTTACTTTCTTGCCCCGAATGCAAAGCTAACCGAAGTGGCCGTGGGGGTATCCCCAACCATTGTGTTCCCAGTCATATACACGGTCCCAACTACTTCTTCTGCGTTGGGTCCACCCAGTCGATATCTCACGCTGATGTCCGTTGGAGTGAAGACATTTCCCAATGTCGTTGTCGTAAATGGTGTCGTTCCATTGGAACCAACTGCGTCTGCGAGTGGGCCTGTCTTTGTCGCGCGGAAAGTACCTGCAGGGACGACACTGTTGTCGCAGCCGGATACCGTAAAGTCTGCTGTCTGAGCCACGCCGCTTGTCGCAAGGACCACGCTAACGTTACATATTACGGTCGCCAAAGTGGCATTTGTCGTTACAAACGTACCCACCGCTTTGCTTCCATCTAGGTTGTAAGTTGCATTACCAACTACCTGATTCGTGTACTGTTGGACGCGTGCAAACGGTGTATTTCGAACGGTATATTCCGTGTTGGCCCCATTTGAATTCGACGTTTTTGCCACCATAAAACCATATCGAGAATAATCCCAGGTTGTGCCTCCAACGTACACCTTCTTATCCCCGACAGTTTCGGAATACAGTCCGCCCGCAGAAACAGCGGATGTATCGATGCTCATGCTATTGAGTCCATCGTCGACAACATACGTCGACAAGGATGTGGAGTCTTCGTACAAGAATGGCGAGTTGTCTGGACTCGCTGAAATAGACCCGATGGAGGCTTCATTGTTCAAAGCATGAGTGACAGTTGCTTTGATTCTCTGGATCTTCGCGATATACACACTGTATGGAAGCACGTTACCTTGCGTATTTGACACACTATCCCCACTTCCACCCCCACCGCAGGCGGTCAAAAGTGCTACCAAAGGAACAATTGCAAGAATAGATGCGTTCATAGTCAAAGCTTTCAGAAAAGTGGGGTAGCCCACTGGGTCAACGAAAATAATCCGCATTGAATCTACCCCTATAGAACACATACTTCGCTCGCCCAACAACAGGGAAGTGGTGTGTTGAGTCGTCACCCCAAAAGAAAAACCCCTGGTATCCGCAGATACACAGGGGCAGTGGTTGTTATTGAGTGGCAGATCCGGTATGTGCTACGACATACTGGCGCTTACTTTGCCTGGACCGCGCGAGGTGCGGGCAGCTGCAATATGTGCAACAACCATGTGCTTATGTTCTGTTGCACGGTATGCGCAGTGGCGCAGAACGCGTTTATGACGGTCGGCAAACTCATCGCTTGCTATCGCGCAAATCTTATAGTCTCCGAACTGAAACGGGCGTCCAAAGGACTCCTGTGCCGCACGATCCACCACCATATTCCAAATCTTGTTGAGTTTTTCAACTCGTGCTTGGTGGTACTTTGCAATCGAGCAATGATCTTCCTTTCGCAGATCCGGTCGGAGCTTTCGGATCACGCTCACCGTCGCACTGGTTGTGCACACTGACTTCGCTGTACGCAGCCCATTCCAGCCACGCAGACGAACTGCAGTCGTGTAAACGGGACTGTTCAGCGGTACGCGATGCGCTGGCAGGCATTGACTGCTAGCAGATTCCATTACTTTCATGCTGGCACTCCTGCTTCCGCAATTTTGCGATGCCCCATCCAAATGGCATCGCCAGCCACACGCGGGATGCTGCCGTCGCTATTGACATTCATCCCATAGGTGTTCTTTATTGTCTCCACAGACATCACCCTCCCAAACATGAACGGATAGTGAGCCCGTGCGACTTTTTCCCAGCCTTCACCCATATCCGCGAACCGCATAACCCGTGTTGGTCTGCGCTCATCCGATGCCGGTGGCTGGGTAGGTACTTTTTGATTTGCCATTTCCTAACAGGCACAGGCCTGCTCCATGAGAAGCCCGTGAGGAACGACTGCTGGCCACAAGGGCAAGCAAGTCGCCCGGGGCAGTTGATTTGATTGACCGGCAAGAGGTCAACGTTTGTGGCAGGTACTACAGCGCGAGCTGGACCTGCAAATTGGTCAAAGCCAAAGTGCGACTATCTTACGGCCGCCCCCGCGAAGATTCAACCGCTGGCGACCAAGATGAAGTTCATGTCAATCTAATACTCGCAAAGCCAACGTAAAAGGCCCATCCGATGAGGGATGGGCCTTGGGTGGGTGTATGTTTGGAATCAGCTCAAAATTCATCTGGATGCTTAGCTGCATCAATGACGGGCTTGTATGCCGACCAATTCTGAAACTGTTCCATGGGCACCTTGCGTGGCAAGGCGCCAGGATAGACCACATTGTCACTGGTGCATCGGATAACCGTTGCATCCAATTGAGTCATGGCAATGACTCGATACGTGGCATCTGTCCCAGCCTGTACGGCAACGGTTTGTAGCTGGAATGTTGCGTTCAGCATTTTCCTATCAGGCCGAAGCCTGCTCCGTGTTTTGGAGAGCACCAGCCCGGAGGACATAGGTGCCCGTCCGGGTTGGTTAAAGAGCCGTTCCGCCCTCGCTTTGAGGGCCTTCTGAGAAGCCGCCTTCACGCATGTGATCAGAGAATCCATCCCAAAACTGGCGGCTCTCTCCGTCGGCTTCCCACCCATTTTCTTGACCGTGATTCCGTGCAGCTCTTATGCCGCGTTCATAGTCTGTCAACGCCATCTTCGATTTCTCCTTTTGCTGAAGAACGCCGACCCAACTAAGCCGCATTCCCCTGTTGGGATTGCTTCCTGTATTGCAGGCTCATCACGACACCCTCCCAGCTCCAGTCACTTTCGCTGGGCGTTGGCCTGGTGATGCGCTGCAAACCACCGTTGCAGGCATTTGCAAGGTTTTCCGCGACGGACTCGACCAACTTTGCAGTGTCGTCGTCGGCATTGCCGGTCATAACGACCGCGTCATTGACAACCAGAGCTTCTTCGCCCGTGTTGAGAATGATGTGTTGAAGTTTCATTTTTGCTTGTTCCTTTTGAAAAGGCCCAAGACGGAATGCTGGCCACAAGGGCAAGCAAGTCGCCCTGGCAGTTGATGTGAATGACCCTCTAAGGGTCGATTGATTGGCTGGCACTACCGCTATGGCGGCCAGCAAATTGACGCAGAGGTCAAGATGTGGTGATTTTAGGTCGTATGCGCGTCGCTGCAACCGATGGCGGCCACGGCCGAACCCTGCCTGCTGCTCGGTTTCCCCGGACAATCGTACTTAGTCATGATGCCACGGACACGTCTTTAATGGATTTGGCTTGGTCGAAACCCAACTTAAACCACGTATAGCATCGATCCGTTTCCAGTTGGGCATAGAAGCCCGCCTTGTCCCATTCCAGACTAAATTCGACGCGCATGAATCTGCATTTAGATTCAAACTCTTTGCGGCATTCTTCTTCGATGCTCATGAGGTTGATTTCCTGATCAGGACGCCGCCGTTTTCAGCGACATTGCTATAGAGATAGGGCGGTAGGGTAATTTGCTTCCTCCGACGCGGGCGGCGCAACATCGCATACCAATGATTACACATACAGCCTTATTGGCGCAATGCTTCCGCAAACATCTGGCCGCCCTCCCAAATGAAAAAAGCCCCCAATCCGGAGATTGGAGGCTTTCGTGAAGGTTATTTGCCAACTTTCAGGTGTCGCCTAATGGCGCCTTCTGCTTGGCTTTCCAGTTGGTCTTTTGGACCTGGTGTTTTGTTGGTTTGATTATTTGATCGAACTTCCCTTGGAGATATGTCCAACTGATGGGGCCAAAGGCCGCAGCAACGAGACATATCCGCCAGATGAAGCGGAACAGCATCCGGTACACCAAATACTTGAAAAGCGCCCGGATCATGGATTACTCCTGATGCCCCTGGCGTTCTCTCGCTCCAGCTGATGTTTAATGAATACATGCTCTACTGCCTGGAGAATCCAGCTCACCAGCGCCCCATAGGTGGCCACGGCGACCGATGCAGCAATCCATATCGCTACCCAGATAGCTTGCAATTCACCCCGCATTGCGAACCCGATGCCCAGGTACGATCCAAGCAGCATGAGAGGGATCAGTGTCAGAAGGAACGTCTTGGTGTTGTCTCTCATGACATCCTCCATTACGCCATCTGCGCGAGGTCGGCGTTCCCGGGTTCAGCGATGTACGTCTTATCCCACGCCGCACGGTCTGCGAGTTGCGTGATTTCATCGAGTGTCGCGGCCCGCGGCACAACGATGGTGAATGCAATCTCGGTTTCTGCGCCCGTGTAGCCACGAGCCGCGTCACGATTGGTTTTCTTGGCGTACCAGTTGACACCGGTTTCCATTTCGCCTTCGAGGGCGATGCAATAAATCTTGCGCATTTCATCTTTGCCATTGACCGCATAGACAGGCAATGCATTCCGGGCGCAAAACGCGCGTGCTTTCTCTTCTGAATCGAAGAATCCGAGAGCGAATTCACGATCACTCTCAGGAGTAACGCAAACCGCCTGCAACTCCAGCCCCCATGTCTTCGGTGTTTGGTCAATGCAAACCGCAACGCTCTTGTCCATGTAGAACTGCCGCGTTGCAGCAGCTTCCGCGCTGCACGGTTGTGTGTTTTTCATAGCTTTTCCTTAGAAGAAATGCCCACGAAAGACCACATCCCAAGGGACGAAAGTCCCCGGATGGGCAATGTGATTGAATTGACCCGCATAGGGTCTTCAGATGTGGTGGGCGCTCGCAACCGTTACCGGCAGCTAACCCACAGCAATGGACATAGCCAAAGTGCGCCAATTCTAGGATTCGGCATCCGTCAGTGCAAATTATCGCGACCAGTTCGTAGGGGCCCTGGCTTTTGGTTGGCCTCATGCATATCGTCGCTTTTCCAAGCCGCATAGACCCAACTTGTGAGCACACCCCCCACAGCTAACATCCAAACCAAATCCGAAACAACGTAAGGAAATAGCATCAAAGCCAAACCGCTCCATTTCAAGGCTTGGGATTGATTTGTTCGCCCTCTTCTGAATGCCACGTATCCAATGACACTGAACAATAACGACAAGACAATCTCCCATGCGCCCGGCAAGGGAATGCCCATTGCTTCCAACAATCGTAGCAACTCCATTCAGCACTCCATATGTATCAGCGCTGACTTTACCCGTGTAGATGCCGATGTGTTGACGCGCTATAGACTGGTTCCCATCGATTGTGTTTCGTGACTTGTCGAGTAAATTGGCTGGGTCTTTGGCCCTTGCCAATTTCGCTGGTTACGTGCCAGCCTTTACCACCCAGACGGGAGCAAGTTCCCGCCTGGGATCTTGTTTCTGCCATTTCCTTTTTGGAGAAACGTATGAAACTGAATAAGCCACTGTCTTTTGCGCAAATTGAAGCATTCGGGAAACAAACCGCCAAGGTTTTCATGGTCGCGTTTGCACTCATGATGCTTGGCGCAATTGCAACCTACTGCGGCGCAGGAATTGTCGGCTGGCCGCTCACAAAAATTGGCTTTGCCGGTGTTTTTGTGTGCTCCGCTGTGTTCGTGTTCCTGCACTCCGAAAAGGAGAAGAAAATTCGGAGCTTTGTGCTGGATTATCGAAACGGTGCCCGCATGATGGGCATTGTGTGAAACGAGGGGCAACCCTCTTTCCTCAAGGAGTGAACGCTCGGCTTTGAGCAGACGTTCTTTTCAGCTTGCTACGCAGGCATTCATGCGATAGCCCCACTGCGAAAGCAGCTGGGGCTATTTCTTTTGGCGCAAGATCAAAGCTTCCCGTCCCGCAAGCCGTAGCCTGGGGATCTCACCTCTTCCGGCTGCTTTTTGAATTCTCGTATGCACAGGGCCCCAAGTGCGATCTTTGCGGCGAAGAATTCCCATTGGACTGGCGAATCCACCAGTTCCGCGACGTAGGCAGCGATTGCCAACACATCGACCACTGTACTCGCTCCCATGAGCGCACCAGGTAACATGCAGAGCGTCCCAGACACACGGAATCCGACAAACAAGGCCCCCGGAATAGCCAATGTGCATGCCAGATGCACCGCCACATCTGATGTTCCGGGTCGGAAATCCAGATTCTGAAAATCCCATGTCACCAAGAAGATGGCTATCAAAGCTACAGCTTGAATGGCAATGAACGTATTGAGCGTTGCCAAAGCATCTCTCATGTTGGGGAAATCAGGCTTGCCGATGGCAATACGAGCGTACAGATGCAGCAGATATGCAAATATCCCCTGTGAACTGGGAATCTGACGACCCTCACTTTTTTCTGAATTCATTTTCTTTCGCCTCAATTTGTTGTGTTCAAGTATTGCAGAACACTCTAGTCCGTCAAGATGTGTTTGGAGCGATCTTTTGCCTACACGGACGCGGCCCGATCCTGCCCCGTGGTCTGAATCTGTTGAGATTCACTGCCACCGCGATAAACTTCCTGCACTATTGGTTTTACCAGTACTGCTGGCCCCCTGTCAGCCTTCATCTTTTTACCCTACGGGAATCCACTTCCCGCAAGGGTTCTTGGGTTCCCGTTTTCCTTTAGGAGAACACCATGGAATCCACCATACAGCTCAAAACAGGTATCACCCTCAACGAGCGCATCACCTTGGCAGTCGCAACAGTTCTTGAACTGATCCGCGCCGGCCATTCGATCGTCCTTACATTGAGCTCTGGCAAGGACTCGACCACGACCACCCTGCTCTGCCTTGAGGCAATCCGGCAGGCAAAACTGGCGGGGATTCGCCAGGCGACTCACTATGTGTCATCGAGCACAACAGCGGTCGAGAATCCAGAAATCGAAAACTCCCTGCTGCAGATGCATGAAGACATTCAACAATGGGTTGAAGCGGAGCAACTGCCAGTGGAATTGCGTTTCGTGCACCCCAATGCGGCGGCTCGCTTTGTGGTCAACATCATTGGACGGGGTTCGCTTCCGCGATTCGTGGAAAACGGCTCAGCGCACAGGACCTGCACCGCCGACTGGAAGATTGCCCCCCAGGAGCGGCTGGCCACCGAGATCAACAACGAGGTATTGGGCCGCGGATATCGGGAGACCGTATCCGTACTGGGAACGCGACTTGACGAGAGCGTCGTTCGCGGCTCTGCCATGCGAAAGCGTGGCGACCAGGCACAGGTTCCCGTGCGGAATCCAGCAGGCTTCCTCACACTGTCTCTGATTGCTGATTGGACCGAGGGCGTGGTCTGGGACTTCCTCTGCACCTTCCTGGAAGGAGAGGTTTCGCCCTTCCCTGCCTTTACCCACGGTGGCACTGTCCGGCGCATGCTGGATCTGTACCGTGACGCAAATGAAGGGACATGCGGGATGTTTCTGTCCGATGGAAAGAAGTCACCTTGCGGTAGTCGCTTCGGGTGCTGGACTTGCACCATCATCGGGGACAAGGACAAAAGCATGGAATCCATGCTCGATTCCGATCCGCGGTATGAGTACATACGAGGGCTGAGCAACTTTCGGAACTTCCTGGTTGCAACTCAGTGGGATATGACTCGGCGTGAGCTCGTCGGGCGCAGCATCAGCGATGCCGGGTATTTGCCCATCCGACCGGATGTGTATAGCCTGGATATGCGCCGCGAGTTGCTGAGCTACATGCTCACACTTGATGAGCTTGAACGCGAACGCGCGGAGCAGCTGGATGCCGACCTGATCACAGGAAAGGCCCCGGATACTCCCGAGAATCAGCGGATGCGGAATCCACAGTTCGAGCACATCGGTATCGAGGACATTTGTTTAATCGACTTCTACTGGGGCATGCATCACTACGCCAGTGAGGCCTTTCCGGCTTTGCGCGTCTGGTACGAAATCAAGGTGCTGGGGCGTCGTTGGACCATTCCAAAGATTCCCAAAGCCGAGGCAGGGAAAATCGCGCCAAAAAAGTGGTTCAAAGTATCGAAGTTCGATGCGCACGTTCCAACGGACGGACTGCGCGACTACAAGGCCGAACAGTGGAATCGCTATCGGCATCCTGACCGCCCGATTTCTCACATGGAAACAGGTGGGGAGCGAGTGGTATGGCATGAAGAAGCCAAATCCCTGCAGGTCGATCTTACGGAAGCCCTGCTGTTTCTGGACACGTTTTGCCAGGGGGCTTTGCCCATTGAAACCCAGATGCTGCCAGCAATCGAATCAACCCGGTTCTGGCTCAACGAGGGCATTGTGAAAATGCCCAAAGGAATGATTGCGAAGTACCAGCACATGGCCAAGCGGGCACAGTACTTTGCTCATCTCGTGGATTGGTTGAACGTGGTTCCAGCAGAACTCGACCAGTATTTGCAGGAACACGCGATCAGTGATAGTGAACACAACGTGCTCTTGGGAATCCACGAGGAGATGGTGCGCGTCAGTGAAGACGTACAACTTGACCTTTGGACGGTTTGAATTACCTCCCCTTCCCTGCCAATCTTTGGATTGGCAGGGTTTTTTTTGCCTATGGTCTGGAAATGTTGCCTCTGTTGGTACTCGGCGGTAGAGTCCCTGTACTTTGGCATTTGCCGATTTGCTAACCAGCGCCAAGCGCGCAGGCTTTAGCCTCAACAATCTGCCCAGGGCGAACATCTCGCCCTTGGGGCATGTTCTCCTTTCCGGGCTTCACTTTGGAGTTTTTTGGATATGGGAAATACAACTGGCATTCACCTCGCCATTTCATCCTTGCAACTGGCAGTTGACTGCGGCGGCGAACTTGATCAGGCGCATTTCAAAGCCGCGCACGATGAACTGGTATCCGTGCGGGACAAAATCGTTGCCTACGATTCCCGGCGCAAGCAGGATGCTCTGGCGCCAACCGGCGAAGACTACACGCGTTTGCTGACCCTGCTTGGCTTGAGCAGTTGCGCTGGCTGCACTTCCTGCAAAAGTGCGCCAAGTAACACGGTGCCGGTCGTTCCGACTCTGGAACAGCTTGTGGCCACCATGAAAGAAGAAGTCCTTCAGATGGTCCAGAGCGGACGAATCCCCCGTACGGTTCGCAGCTTTTCGACACTGCATGACCACATGGACGCTAATTGTCTTGGCGGTCTGTGTGAGGACGGACTGGCAGATGCATTGATCGCGCACTTCGGTGGGCGCGACACTCATGAAGGTATGCCTCAAGGCATGCTGGACTTCATCAACGCTGCACAAGGCGCCATTGACGACTGGCTTAAAACCCGGCCGTTCACCCGGCCTCAGTCTTCTGCTTAAGCATTAGACCCTCAAAATGGAAAACCCCGCTATGTGCATAGGCACAGGCGGGGTTTTTTGTTTCCTGATATCAGCTCTCAGGCGTCAGGACATCGCTACGACGCAATTCCCATGCGTTGTGTATCGGCTTATGGTGCTGCCAGTAACTATCATGTTCCAAACTGGTCCGCTGACGGCAGCTTGCGCCCAAAGGTGATGACTACCTGTGTGTTGTTGGAACATAGATGAAGAAGCCTTTCACATTTGATGGACTCAGTGAGCCACTGCAGGCCAGATTGCGCCGCATTTATCACACTACCACCGCAACGAACGCCTTGCGGATAGCTCAGTCAGGGCATATTTGGAGCAAAGATCCGTGTGGCTTTGCAAACTTCAGCATCAACCGCAATCCATATTTCGCCAAGACGCACGGAAGAGAAGTCTCCCTGTCGTTCTCTTACTCCGGCGAGGTGGCGATGGTGGGCGCAGACTTCCCCCCTGACTTCTACGATCCGAATTTGCTCTACATCCATTTCATGAGTTGGCCAAACAATGGCACAAAGGATGGCATGCAAATCTCCGCTATTCGCGCACCAGCAGGGACATCAAAAGGGCTGGTATGCACAGGCTATCGCCTTTCTGACGATTTCCATTGGAAATCACGCACAAACCCGAATGCTGCCTGGTTGGCTGACGAGATAAGAACGCACTTCTCAGACCATCTGCAGCTGGCAGTACCCCGCGACATCCATGCCCGCGAGCTTCTTGCAAGTCAGCACCCCCCTGTCTCCGTTCGCATGGGGCAAGTCGCAACTTGGGCGATTCGCAAAGTCTCCAGAAAGATATCTGGGCACACAAGCACGTAGGCCCTGCTCCCTTCGCTAAAGTTCTACTCTGGGCGGCGTACCATTACGGCGTCACCTGGATTTTTAGACGAAAAAGCAAACTTGGAATACAGTTTTTTCAATGCATTGGTGTCAACTGGTTTGTCTTCAATCGGGACTGGCTCCAAGTAGATCGTAGTACCCGTTGCGTTGGCATGCAATGCAATCTCATTTAGCGCACGTTTTGCCAATCCTTTGCCGCGCACCTCGAAGTCCACAATGAGCGCTTGCAAAATGGCATCGGACGGATCATCCGTCATGTACACCATTGCAGCGCCCCGTTCGGACACCAACTCTTCACCTATGGAAAGCGCAATCCGCACACCTTCTTTTTCCAATGTGCCGAAGCGCTTGCCGGAAGTGTCAGCATAGGCTCTAGGATTAGTCTTGGAATCCACGGCGATCCAACCAGCACTCAGCATGGCCTGGCGTAACGATTTCATTTCACGCACGGCTTTTTCCCTTTGTTACTGCAACGCCCAGCCAAACGAGTCGAGCACTCCACATGCATCTCTTTTGCTCTCTTCTGAACGAATATTCAACATATTGATTGACCGGATTTGCGTCAACAATCAGTGGAGTCAAGGACCGATTCAACTTTGATCATCCAAGAATTGCCCCAAAAATACCCACCACCATGACAACTGATCCGACTACGATTGCTGGCAACCGCATGCGTTGAGGCAAAACGAGCGAAGCCATCAGGCAGGCAGCACCTACAAACAACAAGCCCAGCCCCACAGCGCTCATTCCAATAAACTCAACCACGACGCCTCTCTTCGTTCTCCCGACGTGGTACTGCGTCACTATCGCAACCGTTCCATAGGCTGCAAAACAAGACGCAACTGCGCCTATTGCAATACCCGCCCAATTGCGTTTTTTTTGATTCGGACTATTGTTCATGGTCCCTGGCGCGTGGTCTTTCCCGTCAGGGCAAGTAATTGGGTCATGTTTGTACATGGATTCAATTTACAGTAGTTTCGCCATGCCGCAACCCCGCACATCATCACTCTTCACGTATCTTGCATATCCAGGCCGCCATGAGTCAGCGGCGTTCAGACGAAAAAAAACCCCGGATTGCTCCGGGGTTCTGTAAATGCGTCATCTGCACCTCTAGGCGCTTTCTGACTCCAAGCTTTGGGTACCAGCGGTATCCTTGTCCAGGTCAAGTTCCTTTTCGATCTCGCGTTGGCGCAGCAGTAGCTGATCCAGTTCTTCCGCTCCTTCGAACTCTTGTTCCAGCAAACCACGAACCGTTGCCAGTTCATTGGACTTGCTGCCGTACTCCTCCCGCAGCCGTGCCGGCGCTTGTTTGAAGTCTTCAATGGCCTTGAATACCGCCACTCCTGTGCCAACCAGGTCGTTCATGTTGGGCCGTTCCACCTCGATTTCATACCCGCTTGCACGGTCCATGACGTAAAGCTTCGCATCCCACAACTTGGTGGCCTCCAAATCGAAACCACCGATCGATCCAATCAGCACGCCCTTGTTCCCAAGCACCCCAGCGTTTGAGTGTGCTCGGAAGGCTGCACCAATTGTTTCTCGACCATGGCCCACCGCAACCACTGCCTTCTCAGACAATTCGGTTGCTGCAACAAACGGCGTTACCGGCGATACGTCATTGGCAAGCTTTGCAGCTTGTTCCAATTCCGGCATCTTGCTATCAATCCAACGCAACCGGGAAACGAGATCTGCTTCCCGACGCCCGTATCTCCAGCGATCATCTTCAAACTGCGAACGCTTCAGCGAAATCGTCTGAATTCTTGCGTCCACAGTTGCCTTTTCCATCACCAGCGGATTGCCTGAAGCAATGGCCTTGATCTCCGAATAGGTCAGCGCTGACATGGAGATGTCCTCCACGCTTCGCAAACCAGAGTCAGCTGTCATGACTTGTTCAATGAACTTCGCCTTGACATCTAGGAGATTCCAGCTATATGCGTCGAACGAACGTTCAGTCACGTAGCGCAACAGCGCAATCGATTCGTTCAGGTTGCCCTGCCGATCTCCACGACCATCACGTTGTTCCACGTCACTGGGCCGCCATGGGCTGTCCAGTTGATGAATCGCTGCGAGCAATCGCTGCACATTGGTCCCTGTGCCCATCAGTTGGGTCGAGCCCACCAAAACGCGCACTGCACCTTCACGCACTCTCTTGAACAGCTTTGCCTTTGCGGCATCAGTGTTGTGATCGTGCGCGAATTCAATCTCCTTATCAGGAACCCCGTGTGCAATCAAAAGTCGTTTGACTTCGTCGTACACATTGAACCCCTCACCGCCTGGCGTGCCCAGATCGCTGAATACCAGTTGCGTGGTTCGCTTCGCTTCTCCACGTTTCCAGATTTCATAGATCTCCTGCGCTGCAATCGCCAGCTTCCCGGTCGGATCACAAGGCAAGGTTGGATCAACCAACCGAACATCCAGCGCAGCCTTGCGGCCGTCATTGGTGACTTTAAGCATGTTGTCCTTTGCAGGTTCCACGCCGCCGCCACGGATTTTGTCCGCGCGAGCCACCAACTCACCTACGATCGCCAACAGTTCTTCACTTGGCTTCGCCACTTTCGTCTGCGGTTTCCCACCTTCGATACGTGGCGTTGGCAGGTTCAGCATGCGCTTTGTTTTCACATCAGCGACCTGCTTGAATATCGCCATCAACTCCGGCAAATTCACGAACCGGCAATATCGGGTATTCATCCGATAGCCGCCACCATCCGGTGACAACTCAATGCCTGTGACACTTTCGCCGTAGCTTGCACTCCAAGAGTCAAACTCATAGATGCCAAACTTCTTCAACGTGTTTGGCTGCAGGTAAACCTGCATGGTGTGAAATTCAGCCAGAGAATTTGATATCGGCGTGGCCGTGGCCATTACGACACCATCTTCCTGGTCTCCATGCAAACCCATCAGGTAACGGGTCTTCATAAATACGTCGAACGCACGCTGTGATGCGGTATTCGACAGCCCTGCCATTCGGGGCATCTTGGAGATGCGGCCCAAATTCTTGTAGGCATGAGCCTCATCTATGAGGGCATAATCCACACCCAACTCGTTGAACCAGACTCCATCGTTGTCCTTCTTCTTATCTGCAAGAAGTCTTTCGATCTTCGCCTGGTAGTCCTTGAGTCGCTTCTCGATCTCTTTCAAAGACCGTTTGGCTCCCCTGTCTTCTGCCAAACTGATCGCTGACCGTGCCTCCGCGCTCATCTTGTCGATGAACGCTGTTTGCAGGTCTGGCGACAGCGGGACACGTTCAAATGTTGACTGCGTCATCAACACCGCATCCCAGCTTCCTGTAGCCACTCTGGCCACAAAAGTCCGGCGCTTATCGCCCTGCAGGTCGTTCTTGCTCGCAATCAGCACCCGCGCTTGCGGATACAGACGCACGAACTCGGCTGCGTACTGCTCAAGGCAATTGTTTTGAACCACATGCACCGGCTTGCTTGCTTTGCCCAGCCTGCGCAGCTCCATTGACGCCGCACACATCACCAGCGTCTTACCAGCCCCAACGCAGTGAGCCAACAGCGTATTACCGCTGGTGACAATGCGCCAGATTGCATCTTTCTGATGTCCGTATGGCACTACCACCGTCGACATGCCCGGCAGTGTCAGGTGCGACCCATCGAACTTGCGCTCAACGATCTGATTGAACATATCGTTATAGATGCGCAACAGCTTCTCGGTTCGATCACCGTCCTGGTAGACCCAAGCGCGGAATTTGTCCCGAATGCACTGCCATTTCTCGCGAGCCTTGATGGTTTCCATCGTATCTGTCACCTGCTTGCCATCGATGGTGCGGGTGACTGTTGGTGGCTGCTGATTCAGAGCGGACTCAAGAAGCACCAACGCGCAACGCTTGTCAGTACCCCACTTGCCCACTTGCAACGCCCTGTCCCCAACCCATTCGATGCGCCAGCTAGTGGCTTTCACGCTCCAGGATGCCGTACCGACATCGAAGGAAACGCTGATCGCATCTTTGTCGTCATTGACCAATTCCGTCGCGAACGTCTTGATGACATCCGTTGGAATCCATGGTGCACCCAGCCGTGCTTCCACGTCCATCGGCCCCAGGTCCTTTGGCAATACTGCTTCCAGCGCCGGGATGTTCTCCTGGTATGCCGGACCTGCTGCTTTCGCAGCAGCGATCTTGTCGCGAATATGCCCTGACAGATATTCGTCTGCCGGCACCCACTTTGCCGCAACGGGATCACGGTATGCCAAGGCTTGCGCCTTGAGCTCCTTGACCACCTGCATCACTGGCGAACCAGTGCGAAGCGACATGTCCTTGAGCACGATCTGCCCATACAGGGCGAGGCTCAATAGCATTGCGTCCTTGACGTTGTCCACCTGTTCCGGTATCTCGCGGTGACCCACGGTACGTTTGGTAAAGATGTCTGCCTTTGCCGCTTTGCCCTCTTCTTCATCCCAAATTTCCAGTGCCAGCATGACTGGCCAGTCAGGATCTCCACGCATGATTCGACTATTCGCCGAAGTGCTCAGATATCCAAACTCTGAAACAAAGTTGTCGTAGATCCGGTTGAGTTCACCCTGCAATGAAGCCAGCTCGACATCATCCATGGATGATGCTTGGAACTCGATCACCCGCAGTGCAATCTGACGGACCTCAATCATTCCCAGCAGACGCTTGCGCGCTGTTCCGGTATAGATCGAATCCAGATCCAGCAACTCATCTCCCTCTGACACACAAATTCGGCCGTTCTTGCAAACGAAAGAACCTGGTGACACGAATGAATCGTTCCGGTAGCGCTGCATCGCCGACGCCATCGGAGCCACTTCGCTTCGATCTTCAAGCTTGAACACATTCTTGGGCAGACTTTCGATCCGCTCCAAAATGGCTTGCTCCAGTTCATCGCTGTCACCGGAAAAGACCGGGTTAAGCGATTCACCGTACTGCGTGCTCTCCCACTCCATCAGACCAATCACCTGTTTAGGGTG
>Ga0075163_10003897_pt1 | contig 20025 bp, 20 predicted proteins | sample JI1023141ADNA_FD_71478 | JGI IMG/M metagenome (GOLD analysis project Ga0075163, IMG submission 71478) | Wastewater effluent complex algal communities from Wisconsin, to seasonally profile nutrient transformation and Carbon sequestration -... | ecosystem: Engineered > WWTP > Effluent > Algae... | reverse complement strand
CGTCGGTGAGCGCCTCCCAGCCTTGCCCGGCGTGGCTGGCCGCCTGCCCGTCCTCTACCGTCAGGCAGGTGTTCAGCAGCAGCACGCCTCGGCCCGCCCAGTCGCCCAGGTGGCCATTGTCGGGCGGCGGCATGCCGAGGTCGCGCTGAAGCTCCGCAAAGATGTTGCGCAGGCTGGGCGGTGGCTTCACGCCGGGTGGCACCGAGAACGCCAAGCCTTCGGCCTGCCCGGGCCCGTGGTACGGATCCTGACCCAGTATGACCACACGAACGCTGGCCAGCGGCGTCAGGCTCAACGCCCGCAACGGATCAGCTGGGTAGATGGTGGCGCCCTCGGCCTGCCGCCGCGCGACATGCGCCAGGAGCCGTTGGCCGTCCACGCCCGCACGCCACGCGTCGACCACGGCCTGCCAGCTGGGCGCTGTCCGGTCCAGCAGGGTAGCCAGCGGCTCCTGAAGCCGATTGCTGGCCGCCTCACCGAACAGATCCTCAGCCAAACAGCGCCTCAAGGGCCTGGCCGGGGTCGGCTGCGCGCATGAAGGCCTCGCCCACCAGGTAGGCGTGGACACCCGCGACACGCAGGCGGCGAACGTCTTCAGGGCCGAGGATGCCCGATTCGGTGACCAGCAGCCGATCGGCCGGCACCTCGGGCAGCAGGCGCAGCGTGGTGTCCAGCGTGACCTCGAACGTGCGCAGATCCCGGTTGTTGATGCCCAGCAGCGGCGATTTCAGCCGCAACGCGCGGTCCAGTTCGGCCCCGTCGTGCACCTCGACCAACACGTCCATGCCCAGCGCCAGCGCGGTCGCTTCCAGGTCGGCCATCAGCCCATCGTCCAGGCAAGCGGCGATCAGCAGAATGCAGTCGGCACCGATCGCCCGGGCCTCGAACACCTGGTAGGCGTCGACCATGAAATCCTTGCGCAGCACCGGCAGCGTGCAAGCGGCGCGGGCCTGCTGCAGGTAGGCCTCGGAGCCCTGGAAGAACCGCGCGTCGGTCAACACGCTGAGGCAGGCCGCACCATGCCGCTCGTAGCTGGCAGCAATCTCGGCCGGCACGAAGTTCTCGCGCAGCACCCCCTTGCTGGGGCTGGCCTTCTTGACCTCTGCGATCACCGCCGAGCGCCCGGCGGCGATCCTGGCGCGCAGCGCCGCCTCGAAGCCGCGCGCGTCGCGTCGCGCCTCGGCCTCTTCGCGCCAGCTTGTCAGGCTGCGGCGGGTGCGCCCAGCGGCCACCTCCTCGTGCTTGACCTCGACGATGCGCCGAAGGATGTCGGGTACGTCGGCCATGCTCAGCCCGCCGGCCGGAAGCGGTTGGTCACGCTGACGAACTGGCTCAGCTTGGCCAGCGCCGCCCCGGATGCCACGGCCTCACGGGCCCGGCGCACGCCCTCGGCGACCGAAGCGGCCACGTTGGCGCAGTACAGCGCCGCGCCTGCATTCAGCAGCACGATGTCGCGTACCGGGCCATCCTCGTTGGCCAGCGCACGCTGGATGCACTGCACCGATTCCTGCTGGTTGGCCACCTTCAGCACCCGCGAGTCGTAGACCGGCAGCCCGAAATCGCTGGGGTGCACGACGTACTCGCGCACTTCGCCGTTGAGCAACTCCCCGACCATGGTCTCGCCAGACAGGGAAACCTCGTCCATGCCGTTCATGCCGTAGACCACCATCACATGCTCGGAGCCCAGGCGCTGCAGAACGCGCACCTGGATGCCCACCAGATCCGGGTGGAACACGCCCATCAGCTGGTTCGGGGCGCCGGCCGGGTTGGTCAACGGGCCCAGCAGGTTGAAGATGGTCCGAACGCCCAGCTCTTTGCGCACGGGCGCGGCATGCTTCATCGACGCATGGTGGTTCGGCGCGAACATGAAACCGATACCGCATTCGTCCAGGCAGACCGCCACCTGTTCGGAGTTCAGGCCGATGTAGGCCCCCAGCGCCTCCAGCACATCGGCGCTCCCCGAGGTGGACGACACGCTGCGCCCCCCGTGCTTGGCAATGCGCGCCCCCCCCGCAGCGGCCACCAGCATCGCCGCGGTGGAGATGTTGAAGGTGTGGGCCGCGTCGCCGCCGGTGCCGCACAGGTCCACCAGGTTCGTCTTGTCGGCCACCAGCACTGGCGCCGCGAACTCGCGCATCACCTGCGCAGCGGCGGCGATCTCGCCGATGGTCTCTTTCTTGACCCGCAGACCGATGGACAGCGCGGCGATCATCACCGGCGACATCTCGCCACTCATGATGCGGCGCCACAGCGCCAGCATCTCGTCGTGGAAGATTTCGCGGTGTTCGATGACCCGGGTCAGCGCGTCGGTGTTGGTGATGGACATGGGCATCAGTGGGTGAAGAACTCGCGGACCGCCGCGATCGCGGTGTCGATGCCGGCAGCATCGACATCCAGGTGGGTGACAAAGCGCAGGCCGATCAGGCCGGTGGCCAGCACGCCGCGCTTCCTGAGGTGCTCCAGCAGGGCCGCACCGCGCCCGTCGCCCACCTGGGCAAACACGATGTTGGTCTGCGGCATCGCGACACCGAGCCCGCCGATTCCCTGCAGGCCTTCGGCCAGGCGTCGGGCCAGGGCATGGTCGTCGGCCAGGCGCTCGATGTGGTGGGTGAGCGCATGGTCGGCGGCGGCCGCCAGCAAGCCCGCCTGCCGCATGCCACCGCCTGCCATCTTGCGCACCCGGTGGGCCCGGGCGATGAATTCGCGCGAGCCGCACAGGGCCGAGCCGATCGGTGCGCCCAGGCCCTTGCTGAAGCAGACCGAGACACTGTCGAAATGCCGGGTGATCTCGCCGGCAGGCACGCCGCAGGCCACTGCAGCGTTGAACAGTCGTGCGCCGTCCAGGTGCGCGGCCAAGCCGCGTTGACGGGCCAGCGCCGTGGCTGCCTCGATGTAGGGCAGCGGCAGTACGTTGCCGTTCCAGGTGTTCTCCAGGCACAGCAGGCGGCTCTTGGCAAAGTGTGCGTCGTCGGGCTTGATCGCCGCTTCGATGTCGGCCAGAAGAAGCGTGCCATCCGGCTGATTGGAAAGTGGCTGGGGTTGGATGCTGCCGAACACCGCCGCGCCGCCACCTTCGTAGCGGTAGGTGTGCGCCATCTGACCGACGATGTACTCGTCACCCCGCCCGCAATGCGCGAGCAGGCCACACAGGTTGCTCTGCGTGCCGGTGGGCATGAACAGCGCCGCCTCGAAGCCCAGCAGCGCGGCGACGCGCTTCTGTAGGCCGTTCACCGTGGGATCGTCGCCGAACACGTCGTCGCCCAGGGGCGCGGCCATCATTGCCGCGCGCATCGCGGGCGTCGGCTGGGTCACGGTGTCGCTGCGCAGATCGACGAATTGGCTGCCGGCGGAGACCCCGGAGGCGCCGGCGTAGTCGACGGCACTCATTGGGCTACCCCCCGTGCTCCGCACTCCGGGATTCGCGCTTGGGAGCGGCCGGGCGCGCTCATGCGGGCACCGCCTGCCGGCTCATCTCGATGAAGTTTCGCAGCATCGCATGGCCATGCTCCGACAAGATCGACTCGGGGTGGAACTGCACGCCCTCCAGCGGTGTGGCGGTGCCGGCCAACTCGCGGTGCCGCACGCCCATGATCTCGCCATCCTCCGAGGTGGCGGTGACATCCAGCACCGGCGGCAGCGACTCGCGTTCGATGGCCAGAGAGTGATAGCGGATCACCGTGAAGTGCTGCGGCAGATCCCGGTAGACGCCACGGCCATCCGTTTCGATGCGGCTGGTCTTGCCGTGCATCTGGGCCTGCGCGCGCACCACCCTGCCGCCCAACGCGGCACCGATGCTCTGGTGGCCCAGGCAGACCCCCAGGATCGGCAGCTTGCCGGTGAAGTGCTGCACCGCCGCCACGCAGATGCCGGCCTCGGCCGGCGAGCAGGGCCCGGGCGACAGCACCAAATGGTCCGGTGCCAGGCCTGCAATGCCTTCCAAGGTGATCTCGTCGTTGCGCACCACCTTGACCTCTTCGCCCAGCTCGCCGAAGTACTGCACCAGGTTGAAGGTGAAGGAGTCGTAGTTGTCGATCATGAGCAGCATGTCAGAAGCCCTCCTCGACCAGCTCCGCTGCGCGGATCACGGCCCGCGCCTTGGCCTCGGTCTCCTTCCACTCGGCCTCGGGCACCGAATCGGCCACCACGCCGGCACCCGCCTGCACATACAAGGTGTTGCCCTTGACGATGCCGGTGCGGATGGCGATGGCGACATCCATGTCGCCGGCGAAGCTCAGATAACCGCACGCACCGCCGTAGATGCCGCGCTCGGTGAGCTCCAGCTCGTCGATGATCTCCATGGCCCGTATCTTCGGAGCGCCGCTCAGCGTGCCCGCCGGGAAGCTGGCGCGCAGCACGTCCAGGCTGGTCAGGCCAGGTTTCAGCAGGCCCTCCACGTTGCTCACGATGTGCATCACATGCGAGTAGCGCTCGATGCCGAAGGCCTCGGTGACCTTGACCGTGCCGGTCTGGGCGATGCGGCCGATGTCGTTGCGGGCCAGGTCGATCAGCATCACGTGCTCGGCGCGCTCCTTGGGGTCGGCCAGCAGATCCACCTCGTGCTGCCGGTCGGTCTCGGGTGTGGCGCCGCGCGGCCGCGTGCCGGCGATCGGGCGGATGGTCACCACCTCGCCGGTCTTCCCATCGATCTGGCGGGTCTCCTGCCGAACCAGGATCTCGGGCGAGGCGCCCACGATCTGGAAATCCCCCATGTCGTAGTAGTACATGTACGGCGACGGGTTCAGTGAACGCAGCGCCCGGTACAGGCTCAGCGGGCTCTCGGTGTAGCGTTTCTTCAGGCGCTGGCCGATGACGACCTGCATGCAGTCGCCGGCGGCGATGTACTCCTTGGCTCGGCGCACCGCCCGCTCGAATTCAGCCTGCGAGAACTCGCGCTCCACCGCGTGGCTGGCGCCGCGCTTGACCACCGGCGCGGTGACGCTGTAACGCAGCTTGTCGGTCAGCTCGGCGATGCGCTTCTTGCCCTGGAAGTAGGCCTCCGGCCGGCCGGGGTCGGCCCAGACGATCAGGTAAAGGCGGCCCGACAGGTTGTCGATGACCGCCAGTTCCTCGGTCTGCAACAGCATGATGTCCGGCGTGCCGATGCCCCCCGGCTTGCTCACACCCGCCAGCTTGGGCTCGATGAAGCGCACCGTGTCGTAGCCAAAATAGCCGGCCAGGCCGCCGCAGAATCGCGGCAGGCCAGGCGGCAGCGCCGGGCGGAAGCGCTTCTGGAAGGCTGCCACGAAATCCAGCGGGTTGCCCTCCCAGGTCTCGACGACCTCGCCATCGGTCAACACCTCGCACAGCGTGCCGGTGGCGCGCAGCCAGGTGCGGGCCGGCAAGCCGATGAAGGAGTAACGGCCGAAGCGCTCGCCACCCACCACGGATTCCAGCAGGAAGCCCTGCTTCTGCCCGCCGACCAGCTTCAGGTACAGCGACAGCGGGGTTTCGAGGTCGGCAAAGGCCTCGGCAATGAGGGGAACGCGGTTGTAGCCTTCGGCGGCAAGGCTCTTGAATTCAAGTTCGGTGATCACGGCTCAGGTCCTGCAGGGCCGAGGCCCGCCTCCGAGGTGTGGAGTTCGCGGGACGTCTCAGGCCGGGTCGGGCGGGCGGCGGGCCGGGTAGAGACCCCGGGCTGCCGCAGCGGGCGGATTCAAGCGGGCCAGCGGCGCCAGGGCCAGGCTCCCCGGTCGTTCGACGACGCCAGGCCAGTGCGCGAGGATGAGCGCGAGATGAACATGATGCGCAAAGTGTAGCAGCGCACCGGGAAATTTCGGGTTCCGACGCATGGACAGCACTTCGGGCCTGAGCCAAACTGGAAAATTGCGTCGCCTCGGTGCGTGCACGAATTGAGTCGTTGAAAGGGGCTGCCCCATGGGGTGTCGTCTGGGTTCGAGCCTGTTGCTCGGCGTTTTGTTTTCGGGTGTGTTCATGGCGCCGGCCCGCGCCGAGACGGTGGATCTGGCGGGCGCCAAGTTCGAGACCGTCGAGCAGGTGGGCGGCGCCAAGCTGCCGCTCAACGGCGCTGGCATCCGCTACAAGGCGATCTTCAAGGTCTACGCTGCGGGCCTGTACCTGCCGGCCAAGACCACCACGCCAGAGGCCGTGTACGCCGCCACCGGCGCGCCGCGGCGCATCCACATCGTGATGCTGCGCGACATCGATGGCAACGAACTCGGCAAGTTGTTCACACAGGGCATGGAGAAGAACTCGCCGCGCGAGATCTTCGCCAAATCGATCAACGGCACCATCAAGATGGCCGACCTGTTCTCCAAACGCAAGAAGCTCGCGTCTGGCGAATCGTTTTCTGTCGACTGGATCCCCAACACCGGCACCGTCATCATGGTCAACGGCAAGCCGGAGATGGAGCCGATCAAGGAGCCCGAGTTCTTCACCGCCCTGATGAGCATCTGGCTGGGCCCCGCGCCGGCCGATTCCCAGTTGAAGGATGCCTTGCTTGCCAAGCCGCGCAGCGGGCGCTTCGCCAACGAGCAGTGAACGATTCTTGCTGCGGCAGCCTTCCATGGTCCGCCCGTGTTTCGCCATGAAGTTGTGACACCCTTGCAGATCGCCTGAAGAATTTCCGGGCCCGCGCGTGATCCGTGCCGACCCGTTTCGCTGTCTCCGGCCCGCCCGATCACCCCCGGGAGCCGGCCTCCCCTGAAGACGCCGATGAAACACCCCGTTCGACGATTCACTGCCTTGTGCGCCCTGGGTGGGCTTGCCCTTCCCGGCGGCGTGGCACTGGCCCAGACGCCACCACCCGCTGCCGCCTCGGGGGCGGCCGAGAGCGCTGTCAGCGATCGCGCCAAGAGGGATGCCGCCGGGCCGCTGTACTGGATCCGCCTGAACGCACAGAAGGCCGATGCCGTGGCCAAGCCGGCGCCGCGGATCGTGGAGACCCGGCCCACAGCGCCGGCAGCCGGTGCCGCCGTGCCGCGGTCGACACCGCCTGCGGCGGCCCCCACGCCGGCGGTGGCCACCGCGGCCGGTACGGCCGAGCCCAGCCTGGGCACGCTGGCGGCGCCCGGGCCGGTGTCTGTGGCAGGCGGGGGCAGCGACAGCCCGGCAGCGGATCAGTTGCCGCTCCTGCCGCCGGCCGTCGCACCAGCCGTTGGCGAGGTCGCGGTCAGCCTGGCGGCACCCGCCGCCGCGTCACGAAGCACCGACACGGCCCGCCAGGCCGCGCCTGCACCGGCCGTGGTCGACGACGCGCCGCTGGCGCTGGTCAGCGGTGGCGAGCCGGAGTTCCCCGCCATCGTGGTGCGAAAGCTGCGCAAGGGCACGGTCCAGGTGCGCTTCGAAGTCCAGTTGGATGGCCGCGTGGCCAACGCCAACGTGGTGCAGACGACCAGCCGCAGCCTGAACGACGCTGCTCTGGAGGCTGTCCGCAGCTGGCGCTTCCAGCCGGTTCGCGCCCCGCGCAGCGCGGTCGTGGACCTCGGCTTCGACCTCGACGGCTAGGGCTTGATACACCCGGCGCCGGGGTACCGACGCCACCCTCCGTGAGGGCGCGCTAGAGCAGGTCGAGGCGGTCAATCACCCGATCGGCTCCGGCATGGGCAGCCGGCTCGCCGTGGTTATAGCCATAGCTCACCAGCACCACCGGGCAACCGGCGGCGCGCGCCGCCTGCACATCATTGCGCGAATCGCCCACCATCAAGGTGCGCGCGGGCATGCTGCCCAGCGCCTCGCAGGCCCGCAGCAAGGGCATCGGATCGGGCTTCTTGCGCTCGAAGGAATCGCCACCGAAGCAGTGCGCGAAGAAGCTCGCGAGCCCCTTGGCGGCCAGCAACTGAACCGCGAAAGCACGGGGCTTGTTGGTCAGGCAGGCCAACCTCAGCCCGTGTGCCTGCAAGCGGTTCAACCCTTCGATCACCCCGGGGTAGACCGCGGAGGCCTGGCCGTTGATCGCCTGGTAGTGCTGCTGATAGAGCGCCCAGGCGGTGTCGTACTGGGCCGGCGTTCCGCCCGCCTCGGCCAGCGTGCTGCGGATCAGGTGCTCCGAGCCCTGGCCCACGGTGCGCTCGATGAACGCCCGGCCGACCGGCGCCAAGCCCAGATCGGCCAGCGTGCGCGCGAGCGCCACCTCGAAATCACCGATCGTGTCGACCAGTGTGCCGTCGAGATCCACCAGGGCCGCGTCGAACCCCAAAAGGCTCATCGCGCCAGCTCGGCCCGCATCGCGTCGATCACCGGCTTGTAGTCCTTCTGGCCGAAGATTGCGCTGCCCGCCACGAAGGTGTCAGCGCCGGCGTCGGCCACGCGGCGGATGTTGTCGACCTTGATGCCGCCGTCCACCTCCAGGCGGATGTCGCGGCCGGTCTGCTCGATCAGCCTGCGCACCTTCTCGGTCTTGCGCAACGCGCTGTCGATGAAGCTCTGGCCGCCGAAGCCCGGGTTCACGCTCATGATCAACACCAGGTCCAGTTTGTCGATCACCCACTCCAGCACATCCAGCGGCTCGGCGGGGTTGAACACCAGGCCAGCCTGGCAACCCTCGGCCTTGATCAGCTGCAGCGTGCGGTCCACGTGCGCGCTGGCGTCCGGGTGGAAGCTCACCAGATCGGCGCCGGCCTTGCAGAAGGCCTGCGCCAGCGCGTCGACCGGCTGCACCATCAGGTGCACGTCGATCGGCGCCTTGGTGCCGTCGGGCTTCACCGCGTGCGGCTTCAGCGCCTGGCAGACCATCGGGCCGAAGGTCAGGTTCGGCACGTAATGGTTGTCCATCACGTCGAAGTGGATCCAGTCGGCACCGGCGGCCAGCACATTGCGCACCTCGTCGCCGAGCCGGGCAAAGTCGGCGGAAAGGATGCTGGGGGCGATGCGATAGGTCGTGGGCATGACAGGGTGTGACCGTTTCATTCCGAAAGAAGGGTCATTCTAGGAGCCCAGGTTCCTAGAATGGCCCTCATGAGCGCCCCCCAATTCACCGTCTCGGTGGTGACCCAGTACCTGCCGGAGCAATCCTCGGCGGCCGACAACGTGTATGGCTTCGCCTACACCATCACCATCCGCAACACCGGCCCGGTCACCGGCCAGCTGGTGGCACGGCACTGGGTGATCACCGACAGCGCCGGCCACACCGAGGAGGTGCGCGGCCTGGCGGTCGTCGGCCACCAGCCGGTGCTCAAACCCGGCGAGCAGTTCGAGTACACCAGCTGGACACGCTTGGCCACACCGCGCGGGCAGATGCACGGCACCTTCTTCTGCATCAGCGACGACGCCCGCTGGTTCGACACCCCCGTGCCGGCCTTCGAGCTGTCGCAGTCGCACGCCCTGCATTGATGGCGAGCAGCGCCCGCTGGGACCTGACCGCGTTGCTCAACGCGGCCGACGCCGGCGCGCCTGCCACCGAGCAGAACCTCTGGCTGGTGCGGCTGCTGCAGTGGCTGCGCATGCCCGGGCCGGCCACAGACGGCACCGCCCCGGACGCCCACGACACCCCCGCCACACCCTGGCCGGTGCGCCGCCTGCGCCTGCTGCTGGATGTGGTGGGCCGCCATCCCGAGCACGGCGCACGCGTGGCCGCGATGTTGCAGGCCATCTTCGGGCGCCTGGACGCCACCGGCCTGCTGGCCGATTTCGGCTTCGCGCCGCGCCAGGGTTTCGTCAGCGAGCTCGCCGAGCGCCTGCGCCTGGCCTGCCTGCCCGGCACACCGCAAACGGCCGACCTTGGCCAGCTCTTCCACCTGCTGTTCACCGAGGCCGAGGACACCGACTGGATCGCCGCGCTGGACAACCACACCGTGGGCCGCGTCCTGGCCTTGTGCGTGGCCGATCCGGCCGCCCAGCCCTGGCAGGCGGCCATGGTCGAATCCATCCAGTTGCTGGCCAGCCAGATCCGCGCGGCCGGCCTCGCCGGCCCGATGCGCCAGCGCATGGACCCCGCGCTGCTGGCCGACCGGCCGTTCCACCAGGTGGTGGTGGCGGCCGAGGCGCTGCGCGCCGGCCACCTGGATGGCGACGCCGCCGCCACCTGCCTGCAACAGGCCGCCTACCTGCGTGCGGTGCTGGAGGCCTGCCGCCGGGCCGGGGCCAGCGTGCGCGGCCACCTGGACGAACACGGCATCTCGGTCGACTTGGTGTTCCAGATCGACCAGCTGCGCGAGCGGGTCGAGCGCATCGAATCCCTGCTCGCCGGCCTGCTGGCCCCCGAGCCCGCGCCTGAGCTGCGGCAACTGCTCGTCGGCCTGGTGCGCAGCGCTGCCGAGCGGCGCTCGCTGACCGCCCTGTTCCGCCGCCACTACGCGCTGCTGGCGCGCAAGGTCACCGAGCGCAGTGCCGAGACCGGCGAGCACTACATCACCCGCAGCCGCGCCGAGTACCGCGCCATGCTGGCCCAGGCGGCCGGCGGCGGCGCCGTGATCGGGGCCACGACGCTGGTCAAGTTCGGGCTGGCGGCGATCGCGATGTCGGCCTTCTGGGCGGGCTTCGCGGCGGGGGTCAACTACGCGGCGAGCTTCGTTCTGGTCTACCTGCTGCACTGGACGGTGGCCACCAAGCAGCCGGCCATGACCGCCCCGGCGATGGCCGCCAAGCTGGAGGGCATCTCGGGCGGCGACGAAGCGGCCGAGGGCTTCGTCGACGAAGTCACCCACTTGCTACGCTCGCAGGTGGCCGGCATCGTGGGCAACCTGGCACTGGTGATCCCGGTGGTGCTGGCGGCCCAGGGCCTGGGCTGGTGGCTCGCCGGCGCCCCCCCGGTGGGCGAGAAAGATGCGCACTACGTGCTGCACTCGCTGACCCTGCTGGGGCCGACGGCGTTCTACGCCGCCTTCACCGGCGTGCTGCTGTTCGCCTCCAGCCTGATCGCCGGCTGGGTGGAGAACTGGTTCGTCTTCCACCGCCTGGAGAGCGCGATCGCCTGGAACCCGCGCTTCATCGCGGTGCTGGGTGCGCCGCGCGCACGGCGCTGGGCCAACTGGTGTCGCGATCACGTGTCCGGAATGGCGGCCAACGTGTCGCTGGGCTTCCTGCTGGGCGTGGTGCCGGCGCTGTGCGCCTTCGTCGGCCTGCCGCTGGATGTTCGCCACGTCACGCTGTCGATGGGCCAATTGGCCGCCGCGCTCGGCGCACTCGGGCCGGGCCTGCTGAGCAGCTCCGAATTTTGGTGGTGCATGGCGGCCATCCCGGTGATCGGTGCGCTCAACCTGGGCGTCAGTTTCACGCTGGCCTTCCGCGTGGCGCTGGCTTCTCGCGGCCTGAAGCTGCGCGACCGCGACCGGCTCTATGCGGCGATCCGCCAGCGCATCCGCCGGGCGCCGATGAGCTTCGTGCTGCCGCCGCCGGACGAGCCGCCGCGCCCCCCGGGCTAACGCTCGTCGTCGCGCTCAGGCGGTTCGCCGCCGCGCCGCCCGGAGAACATCGTCCACCAGACAATGAACACCAGCAGGCCTCCAGCGCCTATCGCTTCCAAGATCACCAACCACATGTCGCATCCATCCCGGCGCCACGGCGCCCAGGCCGCATTCTCGCGCGTGGGCGTGCTGGCGCTCGCCGCCACTCTGGGCTCCTGCAGCTGGCTGCCACGGCAGGCTCCCGTGCCTGTGGAAGACCGCAGCGCCGCCACCGCCCCCGCCTCACTGCCTGCCGCCAGCGCGCCGCTGCCCGCGCCGCCCGGGACGCTGGAGCGCCCGCGCGCACGCTGGGTGCCGGCCAGCTTTGCTGAGTTGCCGGGCTGGCAGCAAGACCGCGCCTCCGAGCTCTGGCCCGCGCTGCGCCTGGGCTGCAGCACACCGGTCGACGGCTGGGCCGCCGTCTGTGCCCAATCGCGCCAGTTCTATCCCGAGAACGACGCCCAGGCCCGGCAGTGGCTGGAACAGCGGCTCAAGGTCTACCGCGTCGAATCACCAGAGGGCGACCCCGCCGGCCTGATCACCGGCTACTACGAGCCCCTGATCGCCGCCAGCCGCCAGCCCACCGCCACGCGCCGCATCCCGCTGCACGGCGTGCCGGCGGATCTGGCCCAGCGCAAGCCCTACTGGACGCGCCAGCAGATCGACACCCTGCCCGCCGCCCAGGCCGCGTTGAAGGGCCGCGAGATCGCCTATGTGGAGGATCCGCTGGATGCGCTCGTGCTGCAGATCCAGGGCTCGGGCCGGCTGCGCATCCAGGAGGCCGACGGCAGCGAGCGCCTGGTGCGCCTGGCCTTCGCCGGCCACAACGAACAGCCGTACAAGTCGGTCGGCCGGTGGCTGATCGACCAGGGCGAGGTCAAGCCCGGCGAGGCCAGCTGGCCCGGCATCAAGGACTGGGCACGCCGCAACCCCAAGCGCGTGGCCGAGGCCATCTGGCAGAACCCCCGCACCGTGTTCTTCCGCGAAGAACCGCTGCCCGACCCGGCCCTGGGCCCGCGCGGCGCGCAGGGTGTGCCGCTGACCCCCGGCCGCTCGATCGCTGTCGACCCGCAGAGCATCCCGTACGGCACCCCCGTGTGGCTGGACACCACCGAGCCGCTCTCAAGCCGGCCGCTGCAGCGCCTGGTGATGGCCCAGGACACCGGTGGCGCCATCGTCGGCGCGGTGCGGGCCGACTACTTCTGGGGCTGGGGCGACGAGGCCGAGGCGCAGGCCGGGCGCATGAAACAGGCGCTGCGCGCCTGGGTGCTGGCGCCGCGGTAGGCGCGCGAGCGCTGGAGATGTCGTCCACCGTTCACTTTGGCGGTGGCGGAATGGTTGGATCGAAGACCTGAGCAATCTTGCGGGCCATCTCGCCGGTACCGGGCCCGGAGGGCTGATCTCGGTTGGTGAGCACCACGACAGCAAGGCCTGTTTTCTCATCCTTCAGGTAGTGTGTGCCCGTGATGCCGCTGTGTTCGATGATCTTGTGGCCGTTCTCTGAGATCACCCACCAACCGTAGCCGTAGGCCAACAGGTAGCCCTCCTCCTTGTTGGTGCGAAAGATCCGGGCAGGCACCCACAATTGGTCGCGGACTGCGAGCGGCAGGACCTGGCCTGTCCAGAATGATTGCTCCCACTTCGCCATGTCCTCCACGGTGGAGAGCACACCAAAGTGCGATGTCAGCCCGAACTGCCAGGCGCGGCGAATGTTGACCGTGGTCTCACCCTTGATCGTGTAGCCGGCGACTCGGTTGGGCACGATCCGTTGCTGATCCTGGATCCGCGTCTGGCTCATGCCCAGCGGCACAAAGAACCGGTCGGCCAAGAATTCTGCGTAGCTGAGGCTCTGGACGCGCTCGATGATGAGGCCCAGCAGAAAGTACCCCTGATCGCTGTAGCGGAACCGCTCACCAGGCGGTGCAAAAGTGGGCGTTGCCTTGGCACTCGCCAGCATGGCCTCGGTGCTGTAATCCAGAAGCAGCGCGCCATCCACTGATTTCTCGAAGCGGTGCTCGAGCCCCGCAGTGTGCGACAGGAGGTGGCGAACGGTGATCCCATGCCAGCTCTTGGGTGCTTGCTCAACGTAGTCTGTCAGTGGGTCGTCCAGCCGGAGCTTGCCCTCGTGGGCAAGCAACAAGACCGCCGCGGCCGTGAACTGCTTGGTCAGCGAGGCGAGCTCAAAGACCGAGCTGGTTTGGACGGGGGCCGCCAGCTCGATGTTCGCCGCCCCATAGGCCTTCATGAACAGCACGTTCCCGTTCTGAAGAACGGCGACCGCCGCACCGGGCACCTTGCCGCGCAACATCTCGGCTTTGACCACTGAGTCGACCTGCTCGCCCACCCGCTCGCTCGTTTGCCCTGGCGGAGGCATGTGGGTGCACGCGGCCAAGGCGGGCACCAGGAGTGCGAAGAGCATCCGTCGCAGGCGTGTCACGTGATGCCCTCGCGCATTCGCCCTATGAGCCGTGCCCGTGCCGCTGGTTGCGGCGCCTAGGCAGGCCGGTGACCATAGCTGAGTACACGTGTGATCTGCCAGATCTCGCCTTTCTGCTGCCAAACGATGAGGAACTCCGCAGCCCCGTCGCAGGCGCCTGTCTTGTGCTGGCAGAACCGGTGAACGCCCTGGGCGATGGCCCCGAAATCCTTGACGGGGTACACACGAAGGCTGCCTTGGACAAGCTCGCGGCTGAAGTTGCCGCAGACGTACTTCTGCGTGTTGGCCAACATCTCGCTTCTAGACCAGGTGACGCCGCCCTTGTCGTGATAGAACTCGACGCCCTCCGCAAAGAACGCCGCGTGCTTCTGGAGTTGCCCTGGCTCAGCGCATGTGTTGAAGGCAGCGAACACAGCGGTGTCGAGTGCCGACACCTTCTCGTAGAGCGGGCCGTTCGCCTCTGCGGAAGAAGCGCTGGGGGCGGTTGGGTGGGTGCTGCAAGCACCGGCCAGGCTCAGAAGCGCGAGTGAAAGCGGGCGAGTCAAATTCTGCAAGCGTGGCTCCGCGTGCCCTGATGGGGCCCGATAGATGGCGAGGCTAGGCCACCGGCGCATGGAGTGCAAGCCTGTTTCCCTCACTGTCGAGCACGATGGGCCCGATCAAGACCGGTGACCGTGGCTGCTGGCGGGCAACCGCGTTCAGACAAGCGCCTTGCGAACACAGACCGAGCCATGGTCTGCGTTCTTGTGGACGTGGAACCCGGCCTTCAGGAACATGCTCATCGGCCCGTAGTGGTTCTCGGCATCACCTTGGGTCTCTGGCTTGGGGGCTGCCTCTGCGATGTGCAGCCCTTGCGCCCTGAGATGCGCACAGGCCGCATCGAGCAGGGCCGTGGCAACGCCGGTGCGCCGATGCTCCTTGGCAACGACAAAGCAGGTGATCTGCCCCAGCCTCTCCGCGTCTGGATCTGGTTCGTCCGAGAAGGCGTCCATCATTGTTCTTGGCGCGGCGTTGCACCATCCGACCACCTGGCCGGCCTTGTAGGCCAGAAGCCCTTGCATATGGTCTGCCGCGATCCGGTGGCAGGCAGCTGCCTTGTTCTCCTCGCCTGTCCGGGACATCCAATGCACCTTGGCGTGATCCACATACAAGAACTGGCAATAGCAGGTGCGCCACTTCGGGTTGTCGGCGAAGGCCGGCCCCTCGAAGAACGCCAGGAAGTCAGTCACCCGCTCCGCAGTGAGCGGAAGGATCTGGATCGGTGCGTTGTCCATGCTGCGCGGAGCCTGGTGAATGAAAGGAGCTTGCCCGATGGGAAGTGCGGCTTCTCATCGACCCTGCGGAAGGGGAGCTATAGGCCATTCTGACCGTTGGAATTGATCTCGCCAAGAACCGGGTTGCAGCGCGATGAGGTGCGTGAGCCCGCCGTGCCGCGTATAGACTGACGTGAGATGCAGCATCAACCTACCCGACAGATGGCGACCGGTGCACCTCCACAGGCAGGCAGGCTGGTCTATCGCGAGCCCGTGCTCGGCAGGGATTACTGGATTCTGGATGACGCGCTCCCGCATCCCCATGATGTGCGGGAGCGGATGCTCGCGAGGGGCGATTGGGTGCAAGGCGCTCCCCACCGGCCGGAGAGTTGGCCCGGCATGAGGGCGCAGCCAGCCCTCACCGAAGCTGAACTTCAGCCGATTGAAGGCTGGTTTCTCAAGCATGCGGGGCGCAAGAAGATCTTCAAGCCGGCGGTCGCTGGCGATTCAAGCCTGAACCACAACTGTGTTCAGGTGGTTTCCGCGAGTGAGGGGGTCGTGCGGCCGCACACCGACTCGCGCGCACTTTGTACCCACGCCGCGGTCCTGTACCTCTCGCCCGATGGACCCGAGCATGCCGGAACCACGTTCTTCAGAGCGAGGCTTCCGGATGGATCGCTGGGCGGCAACTCGATTCCGTCGCGGTACCCCAACCTGGTTGAGGCGCTTGGAACCCGCTTCGTCCCGTCAAACTTGTTTGTCGAAGACGTCTCGGTCGACTACAAGTTCAACAGGCTGCTGTTGTACCGGGCCGATCTCATCCACAGCGCGACGGCGTACTTCGGGGAGGCGCTCCAGGAGCGTCGCATGGCCTTGGTCTTCTTCTGGCTCGCGCGCTGACGGTTGCCTCTTGCGCCCCTGACTGTCTGGTGTTGGCCCTGGCGACTGTCGGGCACTTGAGGCGCCGCTGCAGGCGGGCAACTGCGTTCAGGCTCGGGGGCCGGCGTCATGGTGGCCGAGAAAGCTTCACCAACTCCACCGGTTCACTGCCCTCGACCCAGCGCTTGTATTCGGCAAACCCAAACTCAGCGTAGAGCGCGAGTGCAGGAGAATTTCTCGCCGAAGTTTGAACCGTGACCTCGGTGCGTGGGCTCGCAGCGATGGCTGCAGCAAGCAGGGCCCGGCCGACGCCCATGCGCTGATGCGCAGGCGCCACCACCAGCGATGAGATGTTGACCCCGCGATCCTCGTCGTCTGGCTGAACACCGACTGACCCCAGAAGTTCGGCATGCTCAAAGGCGCCGAGAAAGGTGGCCCGGCTGTTCTGGATGACATCGACCGCCCACTCAAGCGGCGGAATGGACTCCACACCAATGAGTGCTGCCTCCTGGCGGTACGCGAGCATCTGGATGGCGTGAATCTGAGTTGCAACTGCCAAGTCGACATGCGAGAGCGGCATGATCTGGAACATTGGGCTGTGCGGTCTAGCGACGGAGTCCAGCCGCAAGCGCGCTCAATGCGCTGTAGCGCGCTGGTGGGAACGCATGGCTAGGCGCCACGAGCTTCCTCTTCCCCCGACCGGAGTTGCTCTCTTCCATCGCCGGATCGCTCAACGCAAACCACTGCTGCGTGAATTGGTGCGCAGCACATGGTCTCGGGCGAAAACAGCGGGCGGCCCCGCGTGCCTTCAGGCGGATGGGGCGCCACCGGGGCCACCAGATAGGCCCACTGCACAATCTTCTCCACTTCGTCCGGGAACTCCCGTAGTCGTGTTCGCGTGACGCTCATTCCCAATCTCAGTCAGTGCTGTTTCATGGACAGTATCGCCTCAGGGCATCACGTCGATGCCTAAAACGTCGTGAGTCGATTCACGCAATCTTCCCTAGCTCTGTTTGGCCTGCGTTTTGGGTGGCCGGAGCCTCGGTGCGCAAGAATCCTGACGCCCAAATACTGCAGGATAAAAGTAACACTATTGTTTTGAAATCAACCAATTTATCAATGCCACCTTTGCGACTTGAATCATTAGCCTCAATTCCGCGCGGTCTCGGGTGGTCTCGAAACCACCCATACTCCCAAATAGATCATGAGCATACTTCCCAGAACCATGCACCAGTGTTGATCTCGTTGAATATAGGTCCTTGAATGTCTTTGCTCTGTCGATTCCATTCTTCATCGGAACATACTGAATCAAGAACTCATTGAATTTTCTGCTAATCCCGTACTTTGGCTGGCTACACTCGCCGCAAGTCTCTACCTTGTCGTCGAGAAGGCACTCAATTGCGGTAGCAAGAGTGTTGAAACACGCAGAGCTAGAAATTGGTGCAATCTTTCTCGCATCCGCGTACCACGAAATCGCCATATCATAGGCATTCTTCTCGTTGCCTGGGAGACTTGAATAAGTACTAAGGAGTGATTGAAGATTGCTCGGAAAAACCATATCGTCGCCTAACGCTACATGCATGTTTTCGTAGTAATCGTTAGGCGGTTCACATTTTGCTGCTGGCAGTCCACAGTCGAAGAGGGAACCGGATGGACTCCCCACTGCGCTGTCGACAAAGCCAACAAAAGCAGTCCTATTTGTCTGAGATTCGTAGTCGTAGAACCACTCTTCAGTAGAATATCTAGGACCAAACCACATGGAGTCTCGTAGTAAAACATTCAGGACTCTCAACAGTTCATAGGACCGCTTTTCAGCACGCCGGATGTTTATAAACTGATCGTGAGATCCCGTATAGGAGAACTCAAACTTCAAAGGTTCACCGGCTAGTGTTATGAGGTTTTCGTCCCGCCCTGTTAATATTGGGCTAATCTGAAAGACATTCTCGATTCCAAAGCACCCACGCAGCTTGTTTGTGGCATAAGCAACTCGCTGGGAAAATTTGGGCTGCTGATTCTCTAAGAGAGTTGATCTGAGCAACTCCATTTCGGATGCAGTATCAAACCCATGATGTGTGAGTACGTCTTTGACCGTACCCTTCTTGTGGTAGTGGATCTGGATCTTTCGAAATTGATCGGAGCTGGTTATTGTTTCAACTCTGTTTACAAGATCAAATTCCGTAGTCGATCCCGTTCTGAACAACAGGCTCTTAACCTCTTCTAGATCGCAAGAATTGAATAAAGACTTAAGTGGATGGTTTTTATGCAAGTGAAGAAGCTCCCCAAAATTTGACTGTTTTGGCGCCTCTTTTATTTTGGCTCGAAGAGTCAGATTCACAAATGAAAGGGACTGCCCCACACTGAGCTAGCCGCGAAGCGGCAACCGGCAACGAAGCTCCACGATGGGAAGTGCGGTTTCTCATCTACTCACTCGGAAGCGGAAGTACATGGCCATTCTGACCGTTGGTATCGATCTGGCCAAGCACGTACTTGCTGCGCAACGTGCCAACGAGGCGGACAAGGCCACGCTCGTGCGCCTGTGATGCCGCGCGTCGAGTTGCACGAACAGGTTGCGGCGCCCCCGCCGCGTGCGATCGGCATGGAGGGGAGCGCGTCACTAGGTGCGGCTGGTGCCACTGAAGTTTGTGACCCCGTACCGAATGAGGGGCAAGAACGACTCTATCGACGCCGCAGCAATCCATGAGACCGTACAGCGCCCGCCCATGCCCGTCGTGCTGATCCAGAGTGTCGAGCAACACACGGCCGCGATCTGATTCGGCGTTTGAGCGCTTGCCCTCTTTGCGCTGGAGTCCTACCGCCCGACGCGCAGTTCCAGCCGCTCGCCCGTGCCATCGGCCGCCGTCCAGCGGCCAATTTCGACCCAGTGGTCCCACGGCAGGCTGACCTGGCCCTCGAGCAGCACCTGCTGCTGTGAGGCCAGCGCCGCCGGGTCGGGCCGGGCGGCGTCGATCCGGTAGGCCAGGCGCACTGATGCGTTGCCGCCCGGCCACTCGGGCCGCACCCAGAGCGATTGCTGGGCCGGGCGCCAGCGGGTGCGCGTCTGCAGGCCCTGGCCCTGTGCTGTCCACACCCAATCGAGCGTGGTGTCTTCACGGGTGGTGGTGAGCCCCACGCGGGCCTCCTCGCCGTTGCGGGCCTGGATGCGCTGCACCACCGGCTCGGCGTTGGGGGCGCTGCGCGTCACCACGGCGCCAGTGGCCGGCAGCGCCGTGCCCCAGGTGACCGTGCCGGTGCCGGTGGGGGCCGCCGCTGTGAGCGGCACCCAGCGCCACTGCACGTTGAGTGCGATGTCGGGGGCCGCAGCCCGCGCTGCTGGCCCAAGCGCGATGGCGCCCAGGCAGGCCAGCAGGGCGCGCTTGATCACTTCAGGCCGCCTGACAGGAACTGCCGCAGGCGCTCGCTGCGTGGCTTCACCAGCACCTCGCGCGGCAGGCCCTGCTCCTCGATCAAGCCCTGGTGCAGGAAGATCGCCTGGCTGGCCACCTCGCGGGCAAACTCCATTTCGTGGGTGACGACGAGCATGGTGCGGCCCTCGTCGGCCAGCGCACGCATCACCTTCAGCACCTCGCCCACCAGCTCGGGGTCCAGCGCCGAGGTGGGTTCGTCGAAGAGCATCACCTCCGGGTCCACCGCCAGAGCACGGGCAATGGCCACGCGCTGCTGCTCGCCGCCGGACATCTGCGCCGGGTACATGGCCTCGCGGTGCGCGAGGCCCACGCGCGCCAGCAGCTCGCGCGCCCGCTCGCGGGCCTGCGCAGGTGGCTGGCCCAGCACGTGGATGGGCGCCTCGGTGATGTTCTCCAGCGCGGTGCGGTGCTGCCAGAGGTTGAAGCTCTGGAAGACGAACGCCAGCCTCGCGCGCCAGCGGCGCAGCTGGCCGGCGTTGGCCGCCGTGAGGCTGCCGTCGCTGTCGCGCCGCAACTCCAGCGCCTCGCCACCCAGGCTGAAGCTGCCCTCGTGCGGCTGCTCCAGCAAATTGAGGCAGCGCAGCAGCGTGCTCTTGCCCGATCCGCTGGAGCCGACGATGGCCACCACATCACCGGGCCGGGCCTGCAGCGACACGCCGCGCAGCACCTCGCGCTCGCCGAAGCGCTTGTGC
>Ga0075163_10003896_pt1 | contig 20030 bp, 20 predicted proteins | sample JI1023141ADNA_FD_71478 | JGI IMG/M metagenome (GOLD analysis project Ga0075163, IMG submission 71478) | Wastewater effluent complex algal communities from Wisconsin, to seasonally profile nutrient transformation and Carbon sequestration -... | ecosystem: Engineered > WWTP > Effluent > Algae... | reverse complement strand
CGGGCGCAGGTCGTCCCAGCGGTAGCCGAGCGCGGACAGCAGCCGCTCGTTGGTCTCGACCGCGAACGCATCTTCCCAGTGCCCTTCCTCGTTGCCGAGGCTGCCCGGCACCAGGCGTTCGCCCGGATTGACGCCGGCCGCGGCCAGCAGCCGCGCCAGCACCGAGGTTCCGCTGCGATGCATGCCGAGCACGAGGAATCCCGCGCTGTCTGTGGCGTTCGATCGGGGATTGGTTGCGGTCACGGCCCGTGCATCATCCGACGAGATCGCGCCCGAGGATATCGGCAATCCGGCCCGCCGCGTGGCCGTCGCCATACGGCGAAACGCCCTTCGCCATGCCCGCGTAGGCGCCGGGGTCGTCCAGCAACCGCGAAACCTCGGCGACGATGGCGTCGCGCACCGGCCCCACCAGCCGGACCACACCGGCCTCGACCGCTTCCGGGCGCTCGGTTTCGCGGCGCATGACGAGCACCGGCTTGCCCAGCGCGGGCGCTTCTTCCTGCACGCCGCCGGAATCGGTCAGCACCAGGTAGGCGCGTTTCATCGCCGCGACGAATGGCAGGTAGTCCAGCGGCGGGCACAGGGTGATGCGCTCGTGCCCGGACAGGATTTCGTGCGCCGGCCCGGACACGTTCGGGTTCGGATGCACCGGATACACGAAATGCGCGTCGTCGTGGCGATCGGCGAGTTCGCGGATCGCCAGGCAGACCTCGCGGAAAGGCGCGCCGAAATTCTCCCGGCGATGCGCGGTGACCAGCACCATGCGCCGGCCTTCGGGCAGTTCCACCGGCAACGGCGTATCGCGCTGCACGACTTGGAGCAGCGCATCGATGACGGTATTGCCGGTGACATGCACCGACGACGGATCGAAGCCCTCGCGCAGCAGGTTGTCGCGCGAACCCGCGGTCGGCGCGAAATGCCAGCGCGACAGGCGCCCGGCCACGATCCGGTTCATTTCCTCGGGGAAGGGGTTGTGCAGGTCGCCGGTGCGCAGGCCCGCTTCGACATGGCCGACGTCGATGCGCCGGTAGAACGCCGCCATCGCCGCGGCCATGACCGTGGTGGTGTCGCCCTGGATCAGCACCGTGTCGGGCTGTTCGCGCGCGAACACCTCGTCCAGCCGTACCAACAGGCGCGAAGTGAGTTCCGGCAGCGTCTGGCCGGGCGACATGATGTCGAGGTCGATGTCCGGGACGATTCCGAACGCATCGAGCACCTGGTCGAGCATCTGCCGGTGCTGCGCCGTCGCCAGCACGCGCACCTCGGCCCAGGGTGCCGACTGCAGCGCGCGGATCACCGGCGCCATCTTGATCGCCTCGGGCCGCGTGCCCACGACCGCGAGGATGCGCTTGCGCGCGCGCTTCCCCGGGGATGCCTGCTGCGTCATGCCGCCAGCGCGTGGTCGATGTCGGCGCGCAAATCCTCCAGCGTCTCGATGCCCACCGACAGGCGCACGAGCTCGTCGCCGATGCCGAGTTCGGCGCGACGCGCGGGCGGGATGCTGGCGTGGGTCATGATCGCCGGGTGGTTCACCAGCGATTCGACGCCGCCGAGCGATTCGGCCAGCGTGAACAGTTCGAGCCGTTCGCAGAAGCGCTTGGCGCCGTCGAGCCCGCCCTTCACCCGCACCGATAGCATGCCGCCGAAACCGTCCATCTGCCGCTTCGCGAGTTCATGGTGCGGATGCGATGCGAGGCCGGGATAGACCACCGCCTCGATCGCCGGATGCGATTGCAGCCATTCGGCCAACGCCTGCGCATTCTGGCAATGCGCCTGCATGCGCAGGTGCAAGGTCTTGAGGCCGCGCAGGGCCAGGAAGCTGTCGAACGGGCCCTGCACCGCGCCCACCGAGTTCTGCAGGAAGGCGATCTGCTCGGCGAGCTCGGCGTCGTCGCCGACCACGAGCATGCCGCCGACCATGTCGGAATGCCCATTCAAGTATTTCGTCGCCGAATGCATGACCAGGTCGGCGCCGTGTTCGAGCGGACGCTGTAGCGCCGGCGAAGCGAAGGTGTTGTCGACCGCGACCAGCAGGCCGCGCTGCTTCGCGATCGCGGCGATCGCGGCGATGTCGACGATCTTCAGCAAGGGGTTGGTCGGGGTTTCGATCCAGGCCAGTTTCGTCTTCGGCGTGATTGCCGCTTCGAATTTTGCGGGATCGGTCATGTCGACAAAGCTGAAGTCCAGCCCCGCGCTGCGCCGGCGCACGCGTTCGAACAGGCGATAGCTGCCGCCGTAGAGATCGTCCATCGCGACCACGTGGTCGCCGCTGTCGAGCAGTTCGAGCAGTGTCGAAGTCGCCGCGAGCCCGGACGCGAACGCGAAACCGCGGCTGCCGCCTTCCAGCCCGGCGACGCAGCGCTCGTAGGCGAAGCGGGTCGGGTTGTGGGTGCGCGAATACTCGAAGCCCTGGTGCACGCCGGGGCTGGACTGGGCGTAGGTCGAAGTGGCGTAGATCGGCGGCATCACTGCGCCGGTCGACGGATCCGGCGACTGGCCGGCGTGGATCGCCAGCGTGCCCAGCCCGGGGCGGCCGCGGCCGCGGTGGTCCTGACTCATTCGATCCGCCTTGTGCAAACGAACGCGGATTTTAGCATCCGTGCCGCCTGCACCAGGCCCCGGCCGCGACGCTACTGCACGCGACGACGGAGATAGTTCAGCAAGTCGATACGGGTGATCAGGCCGAGGAAACGGCTTCCATCCATGACGATGGCGACATGGCCGCGGTCGAACACCGGCAGCAGCGCCTCGATCGGCGATTTCACGTCCAGCCGGTCGAGCTTGCTGACCATCGCGGTCGAAACCGGGTCGCGGAACCGCGCCTCGTCGCCGTAGACATGCAGCAGCACGTCGGACTCGTCGACGATGCCGACCAGCGCGTCGCCATCCACCACCGGCAACTGCGAGACGTCGTACAGCTTCATCCGCTGGTAGGCGGTCACGAGCAGGTCCTTCGGCCCGACCACCACGGTGTCGCGCTGCGAATACGGGCGCAGGATCAGGTCGCGCAGGTCGCCGTGCGACTGGCGTTCGAGGAAGCCGTTGTCCAGCATCCAGTAGTCGTTGTACATCTTCGACAGGTACTTGTTGCCGGTGTCGCAGACGAAGGTCAGCACGTTCTTCGGCGCGGTCTGCTCGCGACAGTACTTCAGCGCGGCGGCGAGCAGCGTCCCGGTGGAGGAACCGCCGAGGATGCCTTCCTTCTCCAGCAGTTCGCGCGCGGTGAGGAAGCTTTCCTTGTCGCTGATCGCGTAGGCCTTCTTCACCCGGGTGAAGTCGGAAATCGGCGGCAGGAAATCCTCGCCGATGCCTTCCACCATCCAGCTCGCGGATTTCTCCACCACTTCGCCGCGGTTGATGTAGTCCTCGAGGATGGAGCCGACCGGATCGGCGAGGATCAGCTCGGTCTGCGGCGATTCCTTCGCGAAGCAGCGGGACAGGCCGGTCATCGTTCCCGAACTGCCGCAACCGAAGACGATGGCGTCGAGCCTGCCTCCGAGCTGGCGCAGGATCTCGGGGCCGGTGCCGAACTCGTGCGCGGCCGGGTTGTCGGGATTGCCGAACTGGTTGATGAAGTAGGCACCCGGCGTTTCGCGCGCGATGCGCTCGGCCATGTCCTGGTAATAGTCGGGATGGCCTTTCGCCACGTCGCTGCGCGTGAGCACGACCTGCGCGCCCATCGCCTTGAGGTTGAAGATCTTCTCGCGCGACATCTTGTCGGGCACGACGAGGACCAGCTTGTAGCCCTTCTGCTGCGCGACCAGCGCCAGGCCGATGCCGGTGTTGCCGGCGGTGCCTTCGACCAGGGTGTCGCCGGGCTGGATGTCGCCGCGCTTTTCCGCGGCCTCGATCATCGACATCCCGATCCGGTCCTTGATCGAACCGCCGGGATTCTGGCTCTCCAGCTTCAGGTACAGCGTGCAGGGGCCGGTGTCGAGGCGACGGGCGCGGACGACCGGCGTGTCGCCGACCAGTTCGAGGACGGATTCGTGGATGGCCATGCGGGATTCGCGCGCCGCGCGTGCCGCGGCTTCGGCCGGGATTCTAGCAACCGCCCCGTGGCTGGGCGCGGAAGGTGACGCGGGCGGCGGCGGCAGACGAGGAAGCCGCCGCCGCCCGCGACGAGGAAAACACCGGGTCAGTGATGGAGAACGTCGTACATCCGGGTCAGACGATCCTTGGCAGCCAGCTTCTCGCGCTTCATCAGCGAGAGGGTCGTGTCATCGATCGGCAACACGCCGAGCTCGGCATCGAGCACCTGCTTGTCCAGTTCCTTGTGGCGGTAATAGAGCTGCCTGAACTCGTTGTTCGCCTTGAGGATGGCGTCGAGTTCCGTCTGCGGTTGCCCTTCGAACATGGAGACCTCCTACGACTGCGGGGAGAAGCCGGTGCCGGCGTGCCGGCGCGGTCCGGACGGCGCCAGACATGCGAACGCCCCGGCCGTCTCCGACGCGGGGCGTTGCAGGGTGGCGTGACCCGAGGGGCCGGCGGCGCGGGACGCTCCTTCCGGAACGCCCACGCCCGAACGGTGCGTGATCTGGCGTCCCGGATTGTCGGATGTTGGCGTCATCGACCTGGCTCGCTGGCCAAGGGTCCGATGGGAATCGAACCCTCTGGAAGCCCGAACCTACTCCTCCGTCCCGGACCCCGCAAGCGACTCGCGCAATTGCTTGATCCGGCGGGCCCGGACCCTTCTGGCATGGGGTCGAAGTGCGTCTCAAACCCCGACGGGACGATTGCAACTCATTGTTTTTATTATTTTTTAACGAAGCCGTTAGGGCTTGGGCTTTTTCTTGGGCTTGGACTCGGTCTGCCCCGCGGCAGCACGCAACTCGGCTTCCTGTCGGGCGAGTTCCGCCTCGCGGTCGCGCGCCGCCTTGAGCTTGGCGCGCTCGGCGTTGCCGACGCCTTGTACCACTGCTTCGGCGCTCTGCCGTGCCTGCGCTTCGGCATCCGCGGCGGCGCGCAAACGCTCGGCTTCCTCGGCCTGCATCTGTGCTTGGAGGCGCGCTTGTTCGGCTTCCTGGCGCGCGCGTTCGGCTTCTTGCCGGCTCGCTTCGACCATCAATTCGCTGCGTTGCCGGTCGAGGTCCGCGACTTGCCGGCGCAAGGCCTCCGCCGCCGCCGCCTGTTCGGCGATGGCGACACGCTTGCCCGCGAGCGCCTGCAGCGCATCGCGCTGGCTGCTGCGCGCGGCCGCGAGTGCGTCCAGTGCCTGCTGCGCACGGAAGCGTTCGTAGGCGGCGACGCCCTGGTAGCGCGAATCCGCATTGAGCGCCTGCAAGCGCGCGGCCTCGTCGCCGCTGAAATCGACCGCGGGTAGCGGCGGTACCGGCACGGGCCCGGGCAGCAGGCTGCCGTCGTCCACGCCCAGCGCCTGCCGCAACGACGCGACGTCCGCACCGCGCTGCCGCACCGCCTGCGCCGCGTCGCGGGCCTGGCTTGCGGCGTGCGCGAGGTCGGCGTCCGCGGCGGCGGCGACCGCGAGCGCGCGCGCGTCCTTGTCGCGGCCCTTCGCCATGGCCGCCTGCGCGGCATCGAATTCGGAACGCGCCCTTGCGATCGTCGCGTCGACCTCGGCCGCGGGCGTGCCGGCCTCGGCGCGGTTCAACGCCTGCCGCGCCTGGTCCAGTTCCGCGGTGGGCGGCGGCGTGGATGCGCAGCCGGAACAGGCCGCGGCGATTGCGAAACCCGTCGCATACAGGGCAGTGCGGAAGTGTGCGAAGCTTGGATTCATCGACGTGGCCGTGTTGCCGGCGGGGGAAGCCGCGCAGCCATTCTTCACCGCATGGCGCCTCGTCGCAACGTCAATCCGCCGCGGGCGGGGAGGAATCATGGATATCGGCTATTTCCTGAAGCTGATGACCGAAAAGAACGCGTCGGACATGTTCATGACCACGGGCGCGCCGGTCTACATCAAGGTCGAGGGCAAGCACTACGCGCTGGGCAGCACCGGCCTGCCGACCGGCATGGTGAAGAAGATCGCCTATTCGCTGATGGACGAAGGCCAGAAGGAATCGTTCGAGCGCGACCTCGAGCTGAACATGGCGGTGGTGCTGGAAGGCGCCGGCCGCTTCCGCGTGAACGTGTTCAAGCAGCGCGGCGAAGTCGGCATGGTGATCCGCGCGATCCGCAACGTGATCCCGTCGATCGAGGAACTGCAGCTGCCGATGGTGCTGAAGGACGTGATCATGGCGCCGCGCGGGCTGGTGCTGGTGGTCGGTTCGACCGGTTCGGGCAAGTCCACCACGCTGGCCTCGATGATCGACCACCGCAACACCACCACCTCGGGCCACGTCCTCACCATCGAGGACCCGATCGAATACCTGCACCGGCACAAGAAGTCGATCGTGAACCAGCGCGAGGTCGGCCTCGACACGCACGGCTTCCACAACGCGCTCAAGAACGCGATGCGCGAGGCCCCGGACGTGATCCTGATCGGCGAAATCCGCGACGCCGAGACCATGGAGGCGGCGATCGCCTTCTCCGAGACCGGCCACCTGTGCCTGGCCACGCTGCATTCCAACAATGCCGACCAGACCATCGAGCGCATCCTCAACTTCTTCCCCGAGGGCGCGCACAAGAACGTGCTGATGAACCTCGCCCTGAACCTGCGCGCGGTCATTTCGCAACGCCTGGTGATCGGCGTCGACGGCCGTCGCATGCCGGCGACCGAGGTGCTGATCAACACCCCGCACATCCGCGACCTGCTGCGGCGCGGCCAGGTGCACGAGATCAAGCAGGCGATGGAAGCCTCGCTCGAGGAAGGCATGGAGAGCTTCGACCAGTGCCTGTACCGACTGTTCAAGACCGGCCGGGTGGAACGCGAGCGCGCGCTGGACGCCGCCGATTCGCGCGAGGGCCTGGCGCTCAAGTTCCGCCTGTCCGAAGGCGCCAGCGGCGAGCACGACCCCTATGCGGACGTGTTCGACACCAGCAACAACCCGGCGACGGCCGCGCACTAGCGCGGCGCCGGCTCAGGGCTTCGGGGCGTCCGGCTGTTGCTGCGGCTGCGCGGCCTGGAACGCCGGCAGTTCCATGCATGCCTGCTCGATCCGCAGCATGGTCGGGTACGCATCGAGGTTCACGCCGAAGCGCCGCGCGTTGTAGAGCTGCGGCACCATGCAGCAGTCGGCGAGCGTCGGCGCGTTGCCGTCGCAGAACGTGCCGGTGGACGGGTGTTCGGCCAGCATCGCCTCGAACGCATCGAATCCCGCGACGATCCAGTGCCGCACCCAGTTGTCGCGTTCGGGCTGCGGCACGCCCCATTCGCGCTCGAGGTACTGCAGGACGCGGAGGTTGTTGAGCGGATGGATGTCGCAGGCGACCAGTTGCGCCAGCGCACGCACCCGCTGGCGTTCGCGCGCGGTGGCCGGCAACAGCGCCGGCTGCGGCCACACCTCGTCGAGGTATTCGAGGATCGCCAGCGATTGCCGCAGCATGCGCTGGCCATGCTCGAGCACCGGCACCAGTTCCTGCGGGTTGGTTTCGCGGAACGCGGGCGAATGCTGTTCGCCGCCGTCGCGCACCAGGTGCACGGGCATCGTTTCGAACGCGAGTCCCTTGAGGTGCAGGCCGATGCGAACGCGGTAGGCCGCGCTCGAGCGCCAGTACGAATACAGCCGCAGCCTGTCGTTCATGCAGCCCTCCCCGGCCGGCACCATAACGCCTTCCGCGCGCCGGTGCAGGCCGCCGGTCGCGGCGATCGACCCGCCCGGCGCCTTACGGCGCCCCTTGGCGCTCGATGCGCTGCTCGATCGCGCCGAAGATGCTGCGACCGTCGCGATCCAGCATTTCAATCCGCACCGTATCGCCGAACGACATGAACGGCGTCACCGGCTTGCCGGTTTCCAGCGTTTCCACCGTGCGCTTTTCGGCGAAACACGAAGCGCCCTTGGCCGTGTCCTCGTTCGCGATCGTGCCCGAGCCGACGATGGTCCCGGCCGACAGCGGCCGCGTCCTGGCCGCGTGCGCGACCAGCTGCGGGAAGTCGAACTGCATGTCGACCCCGGCTTCGGGCGCGCCGAACCAGGCGCCGTTGATGTGCGTGAGCAGCGGCAGGTGCACCTTGCCGCCGCGCCAGGCATCGCCCAGTTCGTCCGGGGTGACGAACACCGGACTGAGCGCGCTGCGCGGCTTGGACTGCAGGAAGCCGAAGCCTTTCGCGAGTTCACCCGGAATCAGATTGCGCAGCGAGACATCGTTGACCAGGCCGATGAGCTGGATGTGCGCGGCCGCCTGTTCCGGCGTCGCCGCCATCGGCACGTCGTCGGTGACCACGACGATCTCCGCTTCCAGGTCGATGCCGTAATCCTCGCTGACCACCTTCACCGGATCGCGCGGCCCGTGGAAGCCGGCGCTGGTGGCCTGGTACATCAGCGGATCGACGTAGAAGCTCTCCGGCACCTCGGCGCCGCGCGCGCGGCGCACCCGCGCGACATGCGGCAGGTAGGCGCTGCCGTCGACGAATTCGTAGGCGCGCGGCAAGGGCGCGGCCAGCGCCTGCGGGTCGAGGTCGAACACGCCGTCGGCGCTGCCGTCGTTGAGCGCGTCGGACAGTGCGTTCAAGCGCGGCGCGGCGCTTTCCCAGTCCTCGAGCGCGCGCTGCAGGGTCGGCGCGATGCCGGTGGCGCGCACGGCCCTGGCGAGGTCGCGCGAAACGACGATGAGGGTGCCGTCGCGCCCGCCTTCCTTCAACGAACCGAGTTTCATGTCGCGCCGCCGTGTGGAAAGCGGCGATTTTACCGCGTCGGGCTCAGTCGTCGCCTTGGAACGCGTTTTCGCGGAAAGTGAGGACGAGGGTGTCGCGATGCCCGTATTCGCCCAGCGGCTGGATCGGCGTGGTCTCGTGGATCATGCGCGCGTCGTCGAGCAGCAGCATCGACCACGGTTCGGCCAGGGTGAAGCGCTGGCCCCACGGTCCTGCCGCTTCGAAGACGCGCGTTTCGCCGCCCTTGACGCCCTCGCGCCCGACCAGGATCACGGCGACGAAATCCACGCCGTCGCGGTGCGCGCCTTCGGGCGTCGGCCGGCCGAGGCCGTCGCTGGTGTCGATCCGGAACTGGTGCGCCTCGATGCACCAGCGCGAGGCCATTTTCAGTCCGGAGCATGTTCGCGCGAGTGCGGACAGCAGTTGCGTCCAAGCCGGTGTAGCAACCACCGCCGGATCGATCGGCTCGAACCAGCGATGCATGCCGCCGTGCAGGGCGTTGTAGTCCAGCGACTGCCAGTGCGCGCGGTGCGGCGCCTGCACCAGCGCTCCGGATTCGAACACGAAGCAGGAATGCCGGCGTCGACGATAGCGGCCGCCGTCCTTGAGGTATTCGTCGTGCGGCAGCACGTCCCACGACGGCTTCAGCGCATCCAGCGCGGCGAGGTCGCAACCGGTGAGCACGGCGAGGCCCGACGCCGCCAGCACCGCGTCGCCCTGGGCGCGCATCTGCGCGGGGAGTTCGGCGGCGGGAATGCTCGGGGGCGGGAAGCTCGCGGTCATGCGCAGGCACCGGCAGGACTGGAAAGCAAAAACCCGCCGAAGCGGGCTTTTGGCGGGATGGCAGCCCCGGATGGATTCGAACCACCGAATGCCTGAGTCAGAGTCAGGTGCCTTACCGCTTGGCGACGGGGCTATGGAACGGATTTTAGAACCAAACGAATTCGCTTGCTGAACCACGGCAAGCGCGTAGACCAAAGGTCTTGGGCACGAAGCGGCGCCGAAGACAGTGCTGTAGCACGGCTAGGCGCCGCGATACAGCCCAAGGCCGATGGGCTTAGCGCTTGGAGAACTGGGTCGCGCGGCGAGCCTTGTGCAGACCCACCTTCTTGCGCTCGACTTCGCGCGCATCGCGGGTCATGAACCCGGCCTTGCGCAGCTCGGTCTTCAGCGATTCGTCGTACTCGACCAGCGCGCGGGCGATGCCGAGGCGGATCGCGCCGGCCTGGCCGGTGGTGCCGCCGCCAGCGGCGGTGACCACGACGTCGAACTTGTCGGTGCTCTTGGTCAGCTCGAGCGGCTGGCGCACGATCATGCGCGCGGTCTCGCGGCCGAAGAACTCGTCGAGCGGACGCTCGTTGATGGTGATGTTGCCGCTGCCCTTGCGCAGGAACACGCGCGCGGTGGAGGACTTGCGGCGGCCGGTGCCGTAATTCTGCACGCTGTTGTTGGGTGTGTTCGCCATGGTCAGATGTCCAGCTTCTGCGGCTGCTGAGCAGCGTGCGGGTGTTCGGAGCCCTTGTAGACCTTGAGCTTGCGGTACATCGCGCGGCCCAGCGGGTTCTTCGGCAGCATGCCCTTGACCGCGGTCTCGATCACGCGCTCGGGATGGCGCTCCAGCGCCTGCGCCAGGGTCTCGGTCTTGAGGTTGCCGATATAGCCGGTGAAGCGGTGGTACTTCTTGTCGGCCAGCTTGTTGCCGGTCACGACGATCTTCTCGGCGTTGACCACCACCAGATAGTCGCCGGTATCGACGTGCGGGGTATAGACGGGCTTGTGCTTGCCGCGGAGGCGGCGCGCGAGCTCGACGGCGAGGCGGCCCAGGGTCTTGCCCTCGGCATCGACGAGGTACCAGTCGCGCTGGACGGTCTCGTTCTTGGCAGTGAAAGTCTTCATCTCGGAACTCGGATGGCGGGTTGCTTGGTCGGGCTGGTTCCGGCGGTGGTCGCGGAACTTCACCACGCGTTTGGCGGAGCAAAGAGGCGGAATGATAGCGGTCGGCCGGCCCTGCCGCAAGCCGATCCCCGCCCCGGCTAGAATGCGGCCATGCCCGCCGCCCGCGCCTTCGACCCGTTCGACCGCCTGCTGATCGAGGCCCAGCGCGCGCTGGACAGCATCGCCGGCCAGCCCGTCGCCGAGCGCCCGAACCCGGCCGCCGGCACCGCCGAGGTGGTGCTGGACGAGTCCGAACGCCGCCACGCCGCCGGGCTCATGCGGATCAACCATGTCGGCGAGGTCTGCGCCCAGGCCCTGTACAGCGGCCAGGCCGCGGTCGCCCGCGACCCGGCGACCCGCGCCGACCTGCTCGCCGCCGCCGCCGAGGAAACCGACCACCTCGCCTGGTGCGCGGACCGCCTGCGCGAACTCGACAGCCGGCCGAGCCTGCTCAACCCGCTTTGGTATGCCGGCAGCTTCGCCATCGGCGCCATGGCCGGGTTGCGCGGCGATGGCTGGAACCTCGGCTTCGTGGTCGAAACCGAACGCCAGGTCGAGGCGCACCTGGGCGAACACCTCGAATCCCTGCCCGAAGCCGACCTGCGCAGCCGCGCGATCATCCGCGTGATGAAGGACGACGAGGCGCGCCACGCCGACCATGCCGAAGCCGCCGGGGCGAAGCCGCTTCCGCCACCGATCCCGACGCTGATGGCCGCGGCGTCGAACCTGATGAAGGCCATCGCCTACCGGTTCTGAAGTTCAGTCCGGCGCGAGCACGCCGTCGATCATCCGCATCCGCGGCCGCAACGAGACGCTGCGGTCCGCATCCATCAATTGCAGCTCGCCATCCTGGATCATGGCGGTCACCCGCATTCCACGACCCAGCAGTTCGGCGGCTTCCGCGAGGCCGGCGTCGTCGAATTCCATCACGGTGAGGTTTCGCAAGCGGGCCAATGCTGCGGCATTGCGTTTCCACCACGTCGCCGCCGCGTGTCCGCCGTAGCCGACCACCACCACTTGGCCCGCCCGGGCACTGCCCTTGCGCAAGCGGGATTCCTCCGGTTGTCCGAGTTCGATCCACTGCTCGATGGCACCGGTGTAATCGCGCCGCCATAACGCCGGTTCGCCCTCGTCGCTCAGGCCACGCCCGAATTCCAGGCGTTCGTCGGCGTGCAGCGCGAACGCCAACAACCGCACCAGCAGGCGCGTGTCGGTCTCGGAGGGATGCTGGGCGAGCGTCAGCGCATGGCTGGCGTAGTAATGGCGATCGAGGTCGGTGACCTGCAGCTCGGCCTTGAGGATATGGGCCTTGGCGGCCATGGCGCGTCCCTGGCCGCGGGGCCGGATCGATGGTCCGCCATTCTACGGGTGGGCGGAGCTCGGCCGTGCCCGCGAAAAAGCCGGCTCTCGCCGGCTTTTTCTTCAGTCCACCAGGTTGCGGCCGTGGTAGAGCTCCTCGATCTCGCGCTTGAGCCGCGCCTCGATCTTCATCCGTTCCTTGAACGAGAGGTTCTTCGCCTTCTCCTCGAACAGGTAGGTGTCGAGGTCGAATTCCTTGAGGTGCATCTTCGTGTGGAACAGGTTTTCCTGGTACACGTTGACGTCGATCATCTCGTAGCGCGAGCGGATGTTCTTGGCCAGGTAGTCCTGGATCGAATTGATCTTGTGGTCGATGTAGTGCTTGGTGCCCTTGATGTCGCGGGTGAAGCCGCGCACGCGGTAGTCCATCACCACGATGTCGCTTTCCAGCGATTCGATCAGGTAGTTCAGGGCCTTCAGCGGCGAGATCACGCCGCAGGTGGACACGTCGATGTCGGCGCGGAAGGTCGCGATGCCGTTGTCCGGGTGGGTTTCCGGATAGGTGTGCACGGTGATGTGCGACTTGTCGAGGTGCGCCACGACCGCGTCCGAAATCACGCCCTTGGCGTCGGCCTTGTCGATCACCGGCTGCTCGGAGATCAGGATCGTCACCGACGCGCCCTGCGGGTCGTAGTCCTGGCGCGCGATGTTGAGGATGTTCGCGCCGATGATCTCCGCCACGTCGGTCAGGATCTGGGTGAGGCGGTCGGCGTTGTATTCCTCGTCGATGTACTCGATGTAGCGCCGGCGCTCGTCCTCGGACGCGGCGTAGCACACGTCGTAGATGTTGAACGACAGCGACTTGGTGAGGTTGTTGAAGCCCTGGAGCTTCAGGCGCGGAAGCGGCTTGACCACGATCGTGTTCCCGGGCCCGGACGAAGGGCGCCGATTATAAGGGCCGGTCATGCGGCAAAGCAGCATCCGTCGAACGCGATCGGTACCGTTTGCCGGTTGCCACCTGAACGGCTTACCCTTGTGACATGTCTCACACTTCGTCCCCTGTCGCCGCTGGCGCGCTGCAGCGTCGCCCCTCGCATCCGCTCGCGCCCGATGCCGCGGCCATCGACCGCTTCCTGGCGCACTGCCACCGCCGGCGTTATCCGACCCGCACCAGCGTGTTCATGCCCGGCGACCCGGCCGGGACGCTGTATTACGTGGTGCGCGGTTCGGTCAGCATCCTCACCGAGGAAGAGGACGGCCGCGAGCTCGTGCTCGGCTACCTCGGCGCCGGCCAGTTCGTCGGCGAGATGGGGCTGTTCATCGAAACCGACCGGCGCGAGGTGCAGTTGCGCACCCGCAGCGAATGCGAACTGGCCGAAATCGGCTACGAACGCCTGTACCAGTTGCTCGCCGGCCCACTCGCCGCCGATGCCACCAGCCTCGTCTACGCCATCGGCGCGCAGCTGTCGCGACGCCTGCTCGACACCAGCCGCAAGGCCGGCCGCCTCGCCTTCCTCGACGTCAGCGACCGGATCGAGCGCACCCTGCACGACCTCGCCCTCGAACCCGAGGCGATGAGCCACCCGCAGGGCACCCAGCTCAAGGTCTCGCGCCAGGAACTGGCCCGGCTGGTCGGCTGCTCGCGCGAGATGGCCGGGCGCGTGCTGAAGAAACTGCAGGTCGACGGCAAGCTGCACGCCCGCGGCAAGACCGTGGTGCTGTTCGGCACCCGCTGACCCGGCGCATGGGCGAGCGCGATCCGCTGGAGGGGCTCGACCTGCGCAACGCCTCGCCCGCGGACGCCGACGACGTCGCCGCGCTGCTGCAGACGCTGGGCTATCCCTGCGACACCGACGACGCGATGGAGCGCATCGCCCTGATCGTCGACAACGACCGCCAGGCGCTGGTGCTGGCCCGCCACGCCGGCGCGGTCTGCGGCCTGGTGGCGCTGGATTTCATGTACTACCTGCCGCTGGGCACCACCACCTGCCGGATCACCGCGATGGTGGTCACGCCCGAGGCGCAGGGCCGCGGCGTCGGCCGCCAGCTGCTGCGCGAAGCCGAACGCCGCGCCCGCACCGGCGGCGCGGCGCGGCTGGAAATCACCAGCGGTTCGCAGCGCACCGACGCGCACGCGTTCTACAAGGCCTGCGGCTACGGCGACGGCACCGTGCGTTTCGTCAAGGCGTTGCTCAACGCCTGAACCATCGACTCACGAAGCGGCGCTGGCCACCGCTTCGCCGCCACGGCCCGGGCAACCCCAGTTGAGGATCGGCGTTCCCGGCGGCAGCACGCGCCGGAACATCGCCACGCGCCGCGGCTTCGGATTCACCACCACCGGCTGTTTCGCGGCGTGCAGCAACGGCAGGTCGGCGCTGCTGTCGGAATAGGCGACCGCGACCTGGTCGTAGCCCGCGTCCCACAACATCCGCATCTTGTTCTGCGCATGGCAATGCTCGGCGGTGACCAGGCCGCCGAGGAAGGGATGGAACAGGCTGCCGACCACCGGCAGGTCCTCGTGGGCGACGAAATCGAGGATGGCGCGCGCCAGTTCGGGCGGCGCGCCGGTGGCGATCACCACGCGGTCGCCCTGCATCCGGTGCCGATGCAGCACCTCCAGCGCGACCGGCAGCAGGCGCGCGCGGATGCGTTCGCGGTTCGCCTGCACGTAGCGATCGATCAAGGCATCGAGGTCGTGGACGCGGTGCAGGCCGATGCTGCCGATCCACAGGTACGCGGAAATGCCGAACCGACGCGTCGGCAGCCACGCAACCATCGGCAACAGCAGGGGCGACAGCGCGATCGCCGCGAGCTTGCGCGCCCAGTGCCGGCGGATCAGCCAGGTGACGAGGTGGGCGCCGGAATCGCCGTCGTACAGGGTGTGGTCGAAGTCGAACACCACCAGCGGCGCGTACGGCAACCCCGGGCGCTTGCCGGTGATGCGGGGGGAATCGGTCGTCGCGTTCATCGCGCGAAGAATAACCGGCGCAACGCCTCGCCCGGATCGGCCTCGCGCATGAACGCCTCGCCGACGAGGAAGGCGTGCACGCCGGCATCGCGCATGCGCGCGACGTCCGCAGGCGCCGCGATGCCGCTTTCGGTCACGAGGACGCGGTCCGCGGGCAAGCGATCCTTCAATGCCAGGGTGGTGTCCAGCGAAACCCCGAACGTGCGCAGGTCGCGGTTGTTGACGCCGACCAGCGGCAGCGGCAGGCGCAGCACGCGTTCGAGTTCGGTCGCGTCGTGGACTTCGGCCAGGGCGTCCAGCCCGAGCTCGGCGGCGAGCGCGGCGAAACCGGCGAGTTGCGCATCGTCCAGCGCGGCGGCGATCAGCAGCACCGCATCGGCGCCGAGCGCGCGCGCCTCGTGCAGCTGGTACTCGTCGACGATGAAATCCTTGCGCAGCACCGGCAGCGTGCAGGCTTCGCGCGCGGCGACGAGGTATTCGTCCGCGCCCTGGAAGAAATCGACGTCGGTCAGCACCGACAGGCAGGCCGCGCCACCGGCTTCGTAACGGCGCGCGATGGCGGCCGGGTCGAATTCGGCGCGGATCACGCCCTTCGACGGGCTCGCCTTCTTCACTTCGGCGATCACCGCCGGTTCGCCGCGTTCGATGCGCGTCCTCAATGCATCGGCGAACCCGCGGGCGGGCGATGCATCGGCGATACGCGCGCGCAGCTCGGTCAATGGCATGCGCGCGCGACGTTCGTCCACTTCCTCGCGCTTGCGGGCGAGGATGCGTTGCAGGATATTGTGCATTCTTCAGTCCGGGATTTCTGGCAGTGGATCGCCGGCGCGCCAGCCCGAATTCTGCAGGGTATCGAGCAAGGCCACCACCGCATCGCGCCGCAGCGGTTCGTGGATCGGCAGGACCAGCAGGTCGCCGGCGCGCGCCCAGGCCAGCGCCTCATGCGCGGCCTGCGCTTCGTCGAGGCAGACCGGCAAGGCGTCTTCGCGCATGCCGGAGGCCAGCAAGGCATCACGCAGGATGCCGGCGACTTCACCGGATGCGCGCCCGCGCAGGTAATCGCCGGCGATGTCCTTCAGCCACACGCGATCCGGTTTCGCTTCCGCCGCGACCGCGGCCAGCGCGCGGAAATCGGATTCGAGGCGATTGCCCGCATGGCCCAGCAGCAGCGCCAATCGTCCGCCGCGGCGCAGGCTTTCGGCGACACGCAACAGTCCACGCAGGCCGTCGGGGTTGTGCGCGTAGTCCAGCAGGATTTCGACATCGCCCAGGGTCCAGCGCTGCAGGCGACCGGGGTTGTCCGCGTTCGATGCGCCGAATCGCGCCAGCACCTTCGCGATGCTTGCCGGATCGATGTCGAGTGCGGACGCAGCCAGCGATGCGGCGGCGATGTTGGCGATGTTGTAGCGCGCGCTGCCGCCGACCGTCAGCGGCATCGCCGCGACCTCGCCGAGATCGTGGGCGACGCCGTCGATCGAAAGGATCAAGCGACCATCGCTGACCCCGCACGCGATTGCGCCACGGGCCAGCGCATCGCCGAGATCGAATGCGAACCAGCCGATATGCGCGACACCGGTCGATGCCGCGTGCTTCGCCAGCATCGCGTCGTCGGCGTTCAAGACCAGCAGGCCATCCGCCGCCAGCGACCTGGCAACGACGAGTTTCACTTCGGCCAGGTCATCGAGCGCGTGGATACCGTATTCGCCGAAATGGTCGGCGGACACGTTCGTCACCACCGCGACCCGCGCATCGTCCGCCACCAGCCCGCGCCGCAACAGGCCGCCGCGCGCGGTTTCCAGCACCGCCGCCTGCACGCGCGCATCGCGCAAGACCGTGCGCGCGCCGACCGGGCCGGAATAATCGCCGGGATCGACGCATTCGCCATCGATGAACAGGCCGTCGGTGCTGCTGTAGCCGCTGCGCAGGCCATGCGCCTTCAGCATCGCCGCGAGCAGGCGCACCGTGGTGGTCTTGCCGTTGGAACCGGTGACCACGGCCTTTGGAACGCCATGAAGGGTCGGCCAAGACACCGCGTCGACCGACGGCAATTCGCCCATCGCCCACGCCCGCGAGGTTTCGCCTTCGCCGATGGACAGCACGTCGTCGTCGGCATGCGCCGGCACGCCGTGCACGCGCGCGGCATCGAGCAAGGCGACCAATCCCGGCTTGGCTTCGGCGTCCGCCAATGTGCGGAGTTGGCGCAAGGCTTCGTCGTCGTCGAAATGCGCGACATGCGGCCTGGGCACTTCCGCTTCGTCGTCGACCGGCGTGTCGTCCGCACGCAGGCCGAGCGCGGCATGCAACGCCCATTCGTTGGCTTCGGTCGCGGCGTACAACCCGTCGATGGGCGCTGCGAACGCGAGCGACGCGCCGGTCGCGTGTTGGCGCACGACGATGGCGCCATCCGGCCAACCGAGCGCAACGCGAGCGCGGGCGATGTTGCCGCGCCAGCGCTGCAGCGTGCTCGCGTCGAACGCGACGCCCGGCGCGACTTCCAGTGCCGCGCCCGGGCCGTCGAAATACAGGTTGGCACCGGTCAGGCGGCGCGAATCCTCGAACGGTTCGCTCACGGGGCGACGCTCAATCCGACTCTTCGCGCTCGAAGCGCAGGCCGCGCTCGTCGCGCACCACGCCTTCCATCGCCGCGACCAGTTGCTCGTCGAGCGTGGTGTCGAGCGCCGGAACTTCCGCGCGCGGCGCGGCGGCAGGCATGTCGCCGTCGGGCTTGAAGCGGATGATCTGCTTCCACGTGCGGGTGAGCGCATCGGCGAACACGAGGACGAGGTCGCCCGGCGCCGCCATGCGCAGCGCGGCATCCACCGCCTGCTGTTCGTCGGGGATGATGGAAATCGCATCCTCGGCGACGCCGCCGGCCTGCAGCGCCTTGGCGATGATCCGCGGCACTTCGTCGCCGTCGCGACCGCGCAGGCCGTCGTCGCGGCGCGCGACGTAGTGGTCGAACCTGCCGGCGACCGCGGCCGCGATTTCGCGCAGGTCCTCGTCGCGGCGATCGCCCGGCCCGGCCACGACCACGATCCGGCGGCCGGACACGTCGAGGCGTTGCGCGAGGTCGGCCATCACCCCGACCGCGTGCGCGTTGTGGCCATAGTCCATCAGCACCTTGAACGGATGTTCGCCGTACACGTTCATCCGGCCCGGCGCCTGGAAGAAGGTGGTGTCGAAGGTGCGCAGGCCGTGGCGGATCGCATCGAGCTTGATCCCCATCGAGAACGCCATCGCCGAAGCGACCATCGCGTTCTGCACGTTGTGCAGCGCGCGTCCTTCCAGCGTCGCCGGGATCAGGTGCGTCCACAGCAGCGGGATGTGGCTGCCCTTGTCGTACAGCGTGATCATGTGGCCGTTGACGCCCTGCTCCAGCGCACAGGCGCGGCCGCCGGCGCGGATATGCTCGCGCACCAGCGGGTGCGAGGGATTCATGGTCACGTAGCAGATGACTTTCGCGTCGGTGTAGGCCGACATCTTCAGCACGTTCGGATCGTCGGCGTTGAGCACCGCGCATTCGCGCGCGACCTCGACCACGATCCGCTTGATCTCCGCGAGTTGTTCCAGCGTGTCGATGCCCTTCAGCCCGAGGTGGTCGGAGGCGACGTTGATCACCGCGCCGACGTCGACTTCGGCCACGCCCATGCCGGCGCGCAGCAGGCCGCCGCGCGCGGTTTCCAGCACCGCGAGGTCGATCTGCGGATCGCGCAGCACCATCTGCGCCGACACCGGACCCGTCATGTCGCCTTCCACCGTGCGCTGGCCGTCGATGTAGACGCCGTCGGTGGTGGTCAGGCCGGGCGTGTAGCCAGCCATCTTGGCAATGTGCGCGAGCATGCGCGCGGTGGTGGTCTTGCCGTTCGTGCCCGTCACCGCGGCGATCGGCACGCGCGCGGGCGTGCCATGCGGGAACAGCATGTCGATCACCGGACCGGCGGCGTCGCGCGGCGTGCCTTCGCTGGGCGCGATGTGCATGCGGAAGCCGGGCGCGGCGTTCACCTCGCAGATGCCGCCGCCGATGGACTTGTGGCTTTCGGCGATGTTGGTGGAAAGGAAATCCACGCCGCCGACATCGAGCCCGACCGCGCGCACCGCGCGTTCGGCCATGGCGCGGTTGTCGGGATGGATGACGTCGGTGACGTCGGTGGCGGTACCGCCGGTCGAAAGGTTCGCGGTGGAACGCAGCGGCACGACTTCATCGGCTTTCGGGATCGAATCGGCGGTATAGCCCACGCGTTCCAGCATCAGCTCGGCTTCGCGATCGAGCTTCAGTTTCGTCAACACCTTCTCGTGGCCGACGCCGCGGCGTGGATCGCTGTTCACCGCCTCGACCAGTTGCGCAACCGTCGATTCCCCGTCGCCGACCACGTGCCCGGGCGTGCGTCGGGTCGCGGCGATGAGCTCACCGTTGACGACGAGCAGGCGATGGTCGTCGCCGGCGAGGTAGGTTTCCACGATCACCGAACGCGAATGCTCGCGCGCGGCCTCGAAACCTGCGCGTACCTCGTCTTCGCCGATGACGTTGATGGTGATGCCGCGGCCGTGGTTGCCGTTGTAGGGCTTGAGCACCACCGGCCCGCCGAGCCGGCGCGCGGCGCGCCATGCGGCGTCGGCCGATTGCACCAGTTCCTGCTTCGGCACCGGCAGGCCGAGCGCGCCGAGGATCTTGTTGGTCTCTTCCTTGTCGCTGGCCAGTTCCACCGCGATGTGCGGCGTGCGCCCGGTCACCGTGGCCTGGATGCGCTGCTGGTACTTGCCGTGGCCGAGTTGCACCAGCGATTGTTCGTTGAGGCGCAGCCACGGGATGCCGCGTTCCTCCGCCGCGCGCACCAGCGATGCGGTCGAAGGCCCGAGCGCGCGACGCTGCGCGTAGCGGATGAAGCCGTCGCGTTCCTCTTCCCAGTCGAACGAGCCGTCGGTGGCGCTGCGCAGTTCCGCCGGCAGCAGCGAATCGAGCAGCTTCAGCGCGAGTTCGCCGGCGGCGATGCCTTCCTCGCGCTGCGCGTATTCGTACACCACTGAATACACGCCGGGTTTTCCGTCATCGATGCTGCGGGTCTTGCCGAAGGTCACGTCCTCGCCGGCGACGTTCTGCAGTTCGATCGCCACATGCTC
>Ga0075163_10003895_pt1 | contig 20033 bp, 16 predicted proteins | sample JI1023141ADNA_FD_71478 | JGI IMG/M metagenome (GOLD analysis project Ga0075163, IMG submission 71478) | Wastewater effluent complex algal communities from Wisconsin, to seasonally profile nutrient transformation and Carbon sequestration -... | ecosystem: Engineered > WWTP > Effluent > Algae... | reverse complement strand
GACGGCCGGGCCGGCTGCGGCAGCTGCCTGCACCGCGGTCAGCGCGGCGGCAAACTCGGCCTCGCTGCACTCGCGCAGCTCGCTGACGCCGCTTGCAGAGTCGCCCAGCTGGATCCGCTCGCGCAGCCGCGTCAGATGCGGCGAGGTATAGAGGCCAATGCGCACGGAGCTTTTCACCGAGCGCGCGGCCTCCAGCAGCAGCGCGGCACAGAACGCGGACGTGGAGCCCTTGCCGTTGGTGCCCGCGATGTGGACTGCAACAAAGCGCTCCTGCGGATCGCCCAGGCGGCGCAGCACCTGGGCGAGGCGCTCGGTACCGGGCTGGATGCCCAGCGGGGCCAGCTGCGTCAGGTACTGCAGCGACTCGGCGTAGTCCATCGCTCAGCCCGCGAGCAGGCGGAGCGTCTGACCCAGCCAGCTCTTGAGCTGCGAGCGCGGCACGATCGCGTCGATCATCCCGTGCTCAAGCAGGAACTCGGCGCGCTGGAAGCCCTCGGGCAGCTTCTGGCGGATCGTCTGTTCGATGACGCGCGGGCCGGCAAAGCCGATCATGGCGCCGGGCTCGGCAATGATGATGTCCCCGAGCATGGCGAACGACGCGGCCACACCGCCGGTGGTCGGGTGCAGCAGCACCGAGATGTAGGGAATTCCGGCCGCGCGCAGCCGCCCCAGAGCGGCGCTGGTCTTGGCCATCTGCATGAGCGACAGGATGCCCTCTTGCATGCGGGCGCCGCCGCTGGCCGACAGCACCACGGCGGGGCGGCGCAGCGACAGGGCGCGCTCGTAAAGCCGCGCGATCTTCTCGCCGACCACCGAGCCCATCGAGCCGCCCATGAACTCGAACTGGAACACCCCGAACGAGACCTCGACGCCATCGATGCTGCCAAGGAAGCTGCGAAATGCGTCGTTCTGGCCGGTCTTGCGGCGCAGCACGCTCAGGCGATCCGCGTAGCTCTTGCTGTCGTGAAACGACAGCGCGTCCATCGGCACAAGCTCGATGTCGCACTCCTCGGCGCTGGCTTCGTCGAGCAGGAGCGCGAGTCGCTCGTCGGTGGGAAGCGTGAAGTGATAGCCGCACTGCGGGCAGCAGCGCAGCGCCGCGACGACTTTTTGCGAATCCAGCGTGCTGCTACAGCCTTCGCACTTCTGGAACAGGCCAGTGGGGACGGAGCGCTTCTCTGCCCCCAGCTCTGTTGCTTTGTTTTTGCGCGACCACCAAGCCATGCGCGGCACACTCTATATCAAAATGGGCTCAAATGGAGACGGTCGCGCAGAGGCGGGCCGCTAGGTCATGAGCAGCAGGGTGGCGTCGTCGGTGGCGATCGAGAAGGTGTGAAAGAGCTGGGCCGCCAGCTCATCGAGCTCGCCGCGCTGCCAGGGCAGACGCAGCTGATTGAGCAGCCCGTCCGAAAAGAGGGCGAGGATGGTGTCGGGCTGCCAGGGGTGCTGCTCGACGCGGATGTCCAGGCGGCCGTGCGAGCCGCCGCGCCCGTGCCCAAGGACGGCATCGGTGCCGCATGGCGACCAGACGCGACCGGTGCCAAAGAACATCGCGACGCGGACATTTCCGACGGTGGTGGCGCGGATGATGCGCGTGGCCAGGTCGACCTCGGCCAGACCGAGCGTGGCGCCGCGCGTGGTGGCGATCTGCTCGTGGGCCGCAAGCACCGCCTCTTCCAGGCTGAGTGCGACGGTGGCGCGCAGCGACTCGACGGCGCGCCGGGAGGCCTCGCGCGCGAGCGGGCCGTGTCCCAGCCCATCGGCGACCGCCAGCCGCATCTTGTCGCCGCGGCGACTCACCATGGCCATGTCGCCGCTCAGGGTCTCGCGCGGGTGGGGCCGACCGAGCAGGATGAGCTCGGGGCCCTTTGAGAGCCAGCGCCAGCCCGCCCCTTCGATGGCCGGCTCGCGACCTTGCGGCGGCAGGGTCGCCCGCCCAGCCGTGGAGGGCAGGGGGCCGATGTACATGGCGCGGCTGTCCTCATTGCTGATGCGCATCGAGCTGGCGGCCCACTCCAGCGTGGTGCCGCTCGGCTGCACCCGCACGATCAGCTGGGCCGACGGGCTGCGATGGCGGAGCAGCTTGCGCTCGATCTCTTCGACCGCGGTGACGAGCTCTGCGATCTGCGTCGGTGTAAAGCCCAGGCGCTCGGCGAAGATACGCGCTTCCCGCACGCCCATCCCCGGCTGCTTTCCGTCGCTGAAGTTGAGGCTGAGCGTCTGCGCATCGGCCTCTGGCGGCGGAACAACGGACAGGGCGTCGGACGAGTCGCGGGGAGGTATCGTCGCCAGAGGCTAGTCCTCCTGCGTTGGCGCCGACAGTGCTTCCAGCGCGGACTCCAGGTCCAGCGCAGTCTCAAAGCCCGCGGCCGAAAAGCCCATCTCCGTGAGCGTCAGGGCGATCGCGGGCGTCATGCCCGAGACAATCGTCCTTGTGCCCATGAGTCGCGCCATCTGCGCCGTATGGACGAACGCACGCGCCGTATAGGTATCCAGAACCTGGAGCGCAGAGATGTCGAGCACCAGACCGCGGGCGCTCTTGCGCTCCAGCTCCTTCAGGATGTCGCTCTGGAGCTGCTCGACGAGAATGTCGTGCAGATCGGCCTGAATCGAGACGAGGAGCAGGTCGCGGATGCGCAGGATCGGAATACGGTCAATCATCAGAGCACCTCGTCGCGGTCAAGCGGCCGGCACACGGTTTTTTGGCGTAGGGTTTGGCGTCGCTGGTCCATGGCGGCTAGCGTTGCAGCGTCGAGAAGAACACAGCCTTGACGCGAGTGCCCTGCCCCGGGGAGGAGTGGATCGCGAATTCGCTGGCAATGGCCTTGACCCCGCGCAGTCCCATGCCGAGGCCGGTATTGGAGCGGAACGTGCCTCCAAATATCTTGTCGACGTCGGGAATGCCGGGGCCGTTGTCTCGCGCTTCGATCGTGAGGCCGATGCGGGGCGACAGGTTGACGCTGAGTCGAACCTCGCCGGAGGATGCGTACATCACGATGTTGCGCGCCAGCTCGGAGACCGCGGTTGCGACCTTGGTGCGCTCGACGGGACCAAAGCCCAGCTTGGCAGCCAGCGTGATCGCCGAGCGCCGCGCCACGACCAGGGCCGCCTCGTTGTCGATGCGCAGCTTCTCGTCTCGCGGCACCAGTGCCAGGGCGCCAGTGGTTGCATGGTCAAGCTTGATGAGGATGGGCAGGACGTTTTCTGCACCCGCAAAAAGCGAGATATGACGAACGATGCTGGCAGCCAGGTTTTCAACCTGCTCGCGATTGGATGTCGAGACGCCCAAAATCTCCTGGCGGAGGCGTGCCGGCACCGTCACGTTTGCCTCAAGCGCAGCCAGTAGTTTCTGCGCCAGATCGCCTTCGCTCTTCGAACCCAGCATGTACACATCGCAGTGTATCACGGGCCAATCTGAGGTTGTGAATATCGTCTGGCAGATAACAGGCGGTTTTTATGCCGAATAACGACAGGCAACTACACGCGCCCCTCACCGATAACCTCAGCCGTGCTAAGTCCGCTCAGCCTTTGGACAATTTCCTATGTGACGGGCATTTTCGTCGGAGATGCCGTCGGCTTGACGGAGCCAGCGGCGCGGCTGCTGGCCCTGTTTGCCCTGCTCGGCGTGCCGCTGGCCGTCTGGCAGAGGTCGGGTCTTAAACCCGCTACTCTGATGGCTGCCGGGCTGCTGGGAGCCTGGGCGCAGGCGCGGCAGACCTTTTCCACGGACGATCCGGCGCTGCGCGCAGCCTATCAGCAGGCGACCGCGGCCCATCCTGACCAACCGATCGAGGCTGAAGGCGCGTCGTCGGCGCCCTGGCTGGCCGAAGGGCAGGTGGCGAGCACCGTGGAGCGCACGGCGGCCGGAGTCACCTTCCGGCTGGCCGTGGATCGCCTGGGTCCGCCGCAGGCGGCGCCGGCAGTGGCGCCGTGGGTGGCCCTGGCGCCGCCGCTGGCTGTGCTGGTCACGGTGTCGGGGCAGGGCGGCCTGCCGATCTGGCCTGGCGATCGGGTGCGGCTCGCGGCCGGGATGCACGAACCGGGGGGCTACCTGAACCCGGGGGGCTGGGACCGCCGGCGCCATCTGGCCAGCCTGGGGATCCAGGCAGTGGCGTCGCTGGACTCGGGCGCGATGCTGCGCCTGGCAACGCCGTTCGCGATGCCCTCGGGCTCGCTGGCGGCGCGCTGGGCCTGGCTTGAGCTGGCGATGCTGCGCTGGGCCGCGCAGGCGCGGGCCGCTCTTCTGGTGGCGATCGAGCGGCAGCTACTCGGATCCAGGCCAGAGCTGGCGGCGGGGGCGAGCACCGAGCGCTCGGCGCTGCTGGCGGCGCTGACGCTGGGCGAGCGCGGGCCGCTGCTGCTGGTGGATGCCAGGCGCGATGCAGCTCGGCAGCCCACGATAGATGCCATTTTTCGCGCCGCCGGCATCTTCCACATTCTATCTGTGAGCGGCCTCCATCTGGCGGTCGCGGGCTGGGTGTTTTATCGCGGGCTCGCGTGGCTGCTGCTGTTTCTTGTCCCGCCGGCCACGTCGCTGGCCGCGCACAGGATGGCTGCCGCAGCGGCGATTCCCGCGGTGCTGTTCTACACGTTGCTGACCGGGGCCGAGCTTCCCACTGTGCGCGCGGCGGCGGCAGCAGTGCTCTGGCTGCTGGCGGTGGCCTGCGGTCGCCGGGCTCGGCTTGCCGAGGCGCTGGCCGCAGCTGTGCTCTTTATCGTCCATCCGAGGCCTGGCGCAGCGTCGGCCCTGGCCCTGTATGAACCGTCGCTGCTCTTATCCCTTGCGGCCACGCTGGCGATTGGGTACCTGCGTCCGCTTTCGGCCCTCTTGCGTTGGAGCGACCGGCGCTCTTTCGGCGCTCTTGTAAAGGGGGCGATGGCAAATCGCTGGCTGCGCGCGCTCCTGCGGACGAGCGACGCATCTCTAGCCGCGATGCTGGCGACGCTGCCGCTGTGTGCGGCCTATTTTGCTCAGGTGCAGCCGCTGGGGCTGGTCGGCAACCTGCTGGCCGTTCCCATCGGCGAGCTGCTGGTGTTGCCGTTGGGGCTGCTGGGGGCGATGGTTGCGACGGGCTGGCCAGTCCTGGGTGGGCCCCTGCTGGCGATTGCGGGGCGTGCCGCGGGGCTCATGCTCGAGGTCGCGAGCCTGCTGTGGCGGCTTGGGCTCAGCTGGTTCGTGCCGGCGCCCAGCGGCATCCAGCTGGCCCTGTGGGCGCTCGGGCTGACTGGCTTTGCGCTGCGTCGCGGGGCGCTCGGCTTTGGCCTCTGCTTTGCGTCGCTGGGGCTCTATATCGCGGATGTTTCGGTCGCCAAGGGGCGGCTGGAAGCGACCTTTCTCGATGTCGGGCAGGGAGACGCGACCGTGATTGAGCTCCCGAACGGCGGGGTCGTCGTCATCGATGCGGGGCCGGGCTCGCCGCATGAGGGCGGGCGCAGTGTGGGCGATACGGTGGTCGCGCCTCTGCTGCGCCGGCGTGGCCATCGACGCATCGAGCTCCTGATTGCCTCACATCGCCACCCCGATCATATCGGAGGACTCGCGGCGCTGCTGGGGCAGTTTCCGGTCGACACGCTGTGGCTACCGCCGGCTGCGGGCACTGCGATTGGCGGACGGGAGGCCGCAGCCTTGGAGAGCGCCTGGGCGCAGGTGGCCGCGGCAGCGGCAAGGCAGGGCACCCGGGTGCGGCAGCCTCAAGATCTGACCCTGGATGGCGTGACCCTGTCGGTGGTGGCGCCTTGCGACGCCAGAGCGGCTGGCGGCTGTGTGCTGCGTGCGCAGGCGGGCTGGCGCGAGAACGACAACTCGCTGGTCTTGCGGCTCGCCTATGCGGGGCGGATGCTGCTCTTCCCGGGCGATCTGGAGCTTGCAGGTGAGCTGGCGCTGCTCGAACAGCACGATCGCGGCACACCGGTTGCGGCTGATGTGCTCAAGGCTCCGCATCACTGTAGCCGCACGAGCTCCAGCGAGTCCTTCATCAAGGCCGTGGCTCCGACCTGGGTCGTCTGCTCGGTCGGGCGCAACAATCACTTCGGGTTTCCGCATGCGGAGGTGCTCCGGCGCTACCGCGAGGCAGGGAGCAGGGTGCTGCGAACCGACCGCCAGGGGGCAAGCAGTGTGACCATCTCCGCAGATGGATCGATGAGTGTCGGCTCCGTCGATGATGCGGGGTCTGGTTGGTTGGCCTTGCACTTTCCGCTTGCGTTCCGGGGAGTTCGGCGCTAAAAGTGCCCTCCACCTCCTATCGGAGGAGTGGCCGAGTGGACGAAGGCAGCGGTCTTGAAAACCGCAGCGCGAAAGCGCCGGGGGTTCGAATCCCTCCTCCTCCGCCAGCTTGACACCTCCTGACAACTGAAGAGACGACGCAAGGCAGACTGAAGCAGATACCCCCCTTGGCACCTATGCCGTATCAGCGCAAGATTCGCGCGGGAAACCGCAACGAATCCTGGTTGGTACTTGCGCAGGCTCAAGTTCTCGTGCGAGAAACGGCAGCGAATCTTGCTGCGCTCGCACGGCTCAAAAAGCTCGCGCGAGACACGTGCGGCAAGGGGGAGGCTCAACTGGCTTTGCCAGTTGAGGGGGAGCGGGCCAAGAAAAGTGCCCCCCCTTATTGGAGAGATGACCGAGCGGCCGAAGGTGCTCGCTTGCTAAGCGAGTGTACTGCCAAAAGCGGTACCGCGGGTTCGAATCCCGCTCTCTCCGCAAGCAAAAGTTCTTGCAACGAAAAGAGGGCTTTCGTATAAAGCCCGCGCCTTTCGCATCTCAGTGGTACGCGACAATAGCTCAGCTGGATAGAGCATCGGCCTACGAAGCCGAGGGTCGGAGGTTCGAATCCTTCTTGTCGCGCAGCAACCATACCCAGGTATGGAACCGTTTTCAGGGGGCAGCGCGGTGCACGCCGAAGAGGACTTGGTGGGTATGCGCATTGCCCTTGGGGAAGCTGCTCAAGCCTCAATGCTTGGCGAGGTTCCCGTCGGAGCGGTCGTGATGCTGGATGGAGCGGTGCTTGGCCTCGGCGGCAACCGACGCGAGAGCCAGCGCGATCCCACTGCGCATGCAGAGATCCTGGCGCTGCGTCAGGCGGCGCGCGCTGGAGCCGGACCCGGAAAGAGCTGGCGGCTGTGTGATGCGACGCTGTATGTCACCCAGGAGCCATGTCCGATGTGCGCAGGCGCACTGGTCAATGCTCGCATCCGTCGTCTGGTCTATGGCTGCCCGAACCCCAAAGCCGGGGCTGTCCGAACGCTCTATCGCATAGTCGAAGATCCTCGCCTGAATCACAGGGTCGAGGTCTGTGAGGGTGTGCTGGCAGATGAGTGCGCGGCGCTGCTCAAGCGTTTCTTCGGGGCGCTTCGAAAATTCCCAGGCGTAACGTCTTTGGAGAGGTGACCGAGTGGCCGAAGGTGCACGACTGGAAATCGTGTGTGTCGAAAGGCACCGCGGGTTCGAATCCCGCCCTCTCCGCCAGAGAAATCTTGCATAGTAGAGATCCCCGCCGCGGCACAAGCGCGGCGAATTTTGACCGATGCGATCGGATCAAAAGCTCGCGCGAGAAGCGCGCGGCGAAGGGGAGGCTCACTGGGCTTGGCCCAGTGAGGGGGAGCGGGAAGGCTTCCCCCTATTGGAGAGATGGCAGAGCTGGTCGATTGCGCCTGATTCGAAATCAGGTGTACCCGCAAGGGTACCGGGGGTTCGAATCCCTCTCTCTCCGCTTGTGGCTGCGGGCGACGGAAAGTTGATGAACTCCGCCAGGCCGGGAACGGAGCAACGGTAGTTGATGGACCGGGTGCCCGCAGCCACCTCGCTTTTACTGCTTGCCTTGCGTCGCTCTCCGGTGTTTGGATGCCCGCCATGTCTTATCTGGTCCTGGCACGAAAATACCGGCCTCAGACTTTTGAAGAGGTCATTGGTCAGGAGCACGTAACTCGCACTCTTCAGAATGCGATTCGGCGCGGCAGAATCCACCACGCGTTTCTGTTCTGCGGGGGCCGCGGCACCGGCAAGACCACGACTGCGCGCATTTTAGCCAAAGCGCTCTCGTGCGAAAAAGCGCCGACGCCGACACCGTGCAACCAGTGTCCAGCCTGCGTCGAAATCACCCAGGGCACGTCGGTGGATGTGCAAGAGATCGACGCCGCTTCGCAGAATCGCGTCGAAGACATCCGCGATCTGCGCGAGTCGATTCGCTACGCGCCCGTCCGAGGCAAGAAGAAGCTCTACATCCTCGACGAAGTTCACATGCTCTCAAGCAGCGCCTTCAACGCGCTGCTCAAGACGCTTGAGGAGCCTCCCCCGCACGCCCTGTTCGTCTTCGCGACGACGGATCCCCACAAGCTGCCCCAGACCATCCTGTCGCGCGTCCAGCGCTACGACTTCAAGCTGGTCTCGACGCAGCGCCTGGTCGAACACCTCGCCGACGTGCTCCGTCGCGAAGGCATCGAGTTCGAGGATGCGGCGCTCTACATCATCGCTCGCGAGGGTGCTGGCTCGGTGCGCGACTCGCTGTCGCTGCTCGATCAGTGCCTGGCGTCGGCCGAGGGCCGGCTGACCGAAGAGCTGGCGGCGTCGGTGCTGGGCGTGGCCGATCGGGGCCTGATCCTCTCGCTAGGACAGTCGGTGGCAGAGCGCAGCCCGGCCGGGGCGCTGAGCATTGTCGATGATGCGTATCGGCGGGGCTTTGACCTGCCGCAGCTGGCGCGGACCCTGCTTGGGCATCTGCGCGATCTCGTCGTCGTCTCGCTGGTCAAGGATCCGCAGCCGCTGCTCGATGTGCCCAGCTCGGAGCTGGAGGTCCTGGAGCGGCAGGCCGAGCTGGTGAGCGGCCGGGCCGAACTGCTCTTCGATCGGATGGTGCGTGTGGCCGAAGAGACGTCGCGCGCCGCGCTGCCCCGATATGTCCTGGAGGTTGGCCTCGTCGAGCTGTGCGCAGTTGAGCCGCTACAGCCGATCGGAGAGCTGGTCGAGCGCCTGGAGCAGCTCGAAGACCGGCTCGCGGGGCGTCCTGGACGCGGTGGCAGCGGCGGTCCGCCCGGTGGCGGCGGCGACGGGGAGCGGCTGCCAGCTGGGCCGCCACCGAGGCCGCGCGCGCCCCTTCCGGGCCGCAGCGTTGCCGCCTCCGCATCGCCCCTGCCCGCGCCCCTGCCGGCGCATCCGCCCATGGCGGCACCTTCTTTGACGACCGCGCCGCCTGCGCCGCCAGCTGCCAGCCCTGCGGCCCAAGCAGCGCCGCCCGTGGTGCGACCCGTAGCCGCCGCCGCGCCGCCACCCGCTGACCCAGAGCCGGCACCCGCACCCGCCTCTGCATCTGCGCCGCCCCCGGCTGTCGAGCCTGACCCTGCGCCCATCCCGGTCGCAGCCCCGGCCAAGCCAGCTGTCGCCGCTCCTCCTTCACCGCCCCCGGCTGTGGTTGCCAAGCCTCCAGCCGCAGCTGCCCCATCGGGCCCTGTTCCCGTTCACGATCTGCCGGCGATCATCAAGACCATCGTCGACCAGAACCCGACCCTGGCCTTCCTGCGCGAGGCGCGAGCGCTGTCCTGGGAAAACAACCTCCTGGTCCTCGGATTCCCCAAGGAATTCATGGTGGAGCGGGCCAAGGACCTGCGCGAGCGGCTGCACACGCTGTTTTCGGCCGAGGTCGGAGGCCCGCTGTCGCTAGACCTGACGCTGGACGCCAAGGCCGCGGTGCAGACCGCCGAGCGCGAGTCCTTGGAGGCCGTCGAGGAGCGAGCTCGTGCGAGCGAGCGCATCCAGCGGCGCAAAGAAGCCGTCGAGCACCAGGCCGTGAAGCTGGTCCGCGAGGTCTTCGGTGAGGTATCCTTTCTGGAACCCGAATTAGAAGCTGAGGCAAAGCGCCCCTAATCCTTTTCGCGCCAAGCCGTACCGAGATGAGCCCACAGGCGCTTGCATCCGGCGTGGCGAGAGGTGACCATGGCTGACCCGACCAATCCGTCCGATCCCTTTGGTGGTGGTAGTTTCCCCGGCATGCCGGATCTGAACGCCCTCATGCAGCAGGCACAGCGGATGCGCGAGGAGCTGGTCCGCTCGCACGACGATCTGTCGCGCAAAAGCGTCGAGGCGTCTGCCGGCGGCGGCATGGTGACTGCGATCGTCTCGGGCACCCGGGAGCTGGTCGGGCTGCGCATCGATCCGCAGGTCATCGACCCCAAAGATCCGCAGATGCTTCAGGATCTCATCGTCGCTGCCGTGAATCAGGGCCTCCAGAAGGCGCGCTCCATCGAGGAAGAGGAGATGCGGCGCAAGGCCATGGACATGGGCATCCCCGCTGGCATGCTGTAGGCCGCGTGGCGGTTACAGATCCAATTCAGCGGCTGATCCGCGAGCTGTCACGGCTCCCGGGCATCGGGCAGAAGACCGCGACCCGGCTCGCTTTTCACGTCCTGCGCTCGCCGGCGCAGCAGGCGCGCGACCTGGCCGCGGCGCTGGTTGAGGTCAAGGACAAGATCCGGCTCTGCTCGGTATGCATGAATCTTACCGAGACCGACCCCTGCGCGCTGTGCCAGGACCCGAGCCGCGATCCGCATCTGCTGTGCGTCATCGCGCAGCCGCCGGACCTGCTGGCCATCGAGCGCACGAGCAGCTTCCGCGGCCGATACCATGTCCTTCACGGCGTGCTCTCGCCGCTCGACGGCATTGGTCCCGACGATCTGCGGCTGCGCGAGCTCCTGACCCGGCTCCAGGGCGAAGATCCCGAGCCCATCGAAGAGGTGATCGTGGCGACCAGCCCGAACGTGGAGGGCGAGGCGACCGCGATGTATGTGGCGCGAATGCTGAAGCCGCTGGGGCTCCGGGTGACCCGGATCGCCTCCGGGCTGCCGATCGGCGGAGATCTGGAGTATGCCGATGGCGTAACCATCGCGCGGGCCCTGGAAGTGCGCCGAGATATGTAATGCTTGCAACTAACAGAAGATCCTGATAAAAGGAATCCATTACCCTTTCGGCTCCGCCTGTCCGCGCTGCAATCCCCGTTGTCCAACCGTGCGAAATGGGGATTTTTTGCCGGCGCGGCTGAGTCTCCGTGAGCCAACGCAGGAGAACCGGTCGTCATGGAAATGTTGTTCGAGGAGGAGCAGCGGCAGATCCAAACCATCTCGGACCGCTTGCATAGGGACTCGAACGCTCTAGCGATATTGGTGATTAATAAAGATGGTCAGGAGATTGCCCGTTCCGGGCAAACGACCGGCCTCGATATTACATCGCTATCATCGCTATTTGCCGGCAATGTCGCGGCAACTGCGGAAATCGCAAAACTGCTCAAAGAAGAAGAGTTTGGTGGCCAGTTTCATGAAGGCACCAAACAGAATGTTCATATCTCTGTGATTGCGCGCAGGGCCATTCTGGTCGTCCTGTTCGACTCACAGTCTTCTCTGGGCATTGTCCGACTTCGTGTCCGCCGCGCTACTGAAGATATGACCAAGATCTTCGATAACTTGGTCAAAAAGATTCAGCAGCAGCAGGCCGCCGGCGGTGGGTTCAACCCGATCGCAGGCGAGATCACGGACGAAGACATCGACAATCTTTTTGGGGAGTGAGCCGTTGCGTGCGCCGACTTCCCATCTGACTGGCTTCCAGGATAAGACTGGAATTGCCACTACGCCGACCGTTAGGCTGATAACCAACGACGCAGGGGCCTGGGTTGTAAGATGAGCTTCATCAATTACAGCGCACGCGAGATTAACTGCAAAATTGTCTACTATGGTCCAGGGCTATGTGGAAAAACCACTAACCTGAAATTCATATACGACAAAACAAACCCTGATGCGAAGGGCAAGATGATTTCGCTCGCGACTGAAACCGAGCGAACCTTGTTCTTCGACTTCCTCCCGCTCTCGCTCGGCGAGATCCGCGGCTTCAAGACCCGCTTCCACCTCTATACGGTTCCCGGCCAGGTGTTCTATGACGCCAGCCGCCGGCTGATCCTCAAGAGCGTCGACGGCGTTGTCTTCGTGGCTGACTCGCAGGAGGCCCGCTTCGAGGCCAACATCGAGTCGCTGGAGAACCTGCGTCAGAACCTCACCGACCAGGGCTATAACCTCGACAAGCTGCCGTATGTTGTCCAGTACAACAAGCGCGATATGCCCGAGGTCATGTCCGTCGAAGCGCTGCGCGCCGAGCTGAACCCGACCGGAGTGCCCGAGTTCGAGGCAGTGGCGTCGATCGGCACCGGCGTCTTCGAGACCCTCAAGGCGGTCGCCAAGCAGGTCCTCACCGAGCTTCGGCGTGGCAGCGGCGGCTAGAGAACGATCATGACTACGACATCGCCCAGGTTACGTGTCGACCTTCAGGCGACGCCTGTCGAAGATGCAGACGGCGTGCTCTATTACGACGTCAGCGATCCCAAGACCGGCAGCTCCCTTCGCCTCTTCGACTTCGAGTGGCTCCTCGCTCAGCGCATCGACGGACAGCACAGCTTTGACGAGCTGGCCCGCTGGACCGAGGCCGAGCTGGGCTTCGCGACCAGCCGCGCCGATCTCGAGGTCTATGCCGAGCGCTTGCAGCAGCTTGGGCTTGTTGTACAGGGTCCAGCATCGGCCCCTGCGCCAGCCGTGGCGCGGCCCGTCGCTCAGCCCGAGCCTCTGCCAGTTGCACCTGCGATCGCACCGCCGCCCGCACGGGTCGAGACGCCGGCTCCCGAGCCCGCGCGCGTCCCGCCACCGTCGAGCACTTCGGCCGATGGCGACGATGGCCTGATGGGGCGCCCGGTCATCTCGCTGCCCGCGAGCCGACCACAGCCTGCCAAGGTCACGCCGCCTGCGGAGGCAAAGCCGGCCGCTGCCGCGACGCAGAGCAAGCCGGCCAAGCCGGCACCCGAGCCCGTGGTCTCACGCTCGCCGCTTCACGATGCGCTCGAAGGACTGCCAGCGCCCGTCGAAGCGCCGCCCGCGGTCGCCCCCGCTCAGCCCGAGTCTGCGCAGGCAGCGACGGCAAATGTGTTCAGCGGCCAGCCCACCGCGCTGCTGGAGCAGGTCGCCAAGCCCTCGGAATCCAAGACGATTCCGATCGAGCCAGTGGCCTCTCCATCGGCTGCAACGCCGGTCAAGACGACCCCGGCGGCCCCTGTCGAGACCTCGGCCCAGACCCCGGTCAAGCCGCCGGTCTCCGTCGACGTGGTCGTGGCGCCTGTGGTCAAGCCTGCCGAGCCGGTCAAGACGCCCGAGCCGGTCAAGACGCCCGAGCCGGTCAAGACCCCCGAGCCCGTGGTCAAGCCCGTCGAGCCTCCGGTGGTCGAAAAGAAGAGCAGCGCCGGAACGTGGATCGTGCTGCTGCTGCTGCTCGCCGTGGCTGCTGCGGCCGCCTACTACTTCGTCGTCTACAAGCCCAAGCTCACGCCGCCGGCTCTGCCCGTGCAGGTCACCGTCGCCAAGGTCGAGGATGTCCCCCGGACCTTCTCTACCCCCGCCGAGGTCCGCAAGGCCGAGCCGCAGGTGCTCAAGATTCAGGGCGACGGCGTCGTCACCAAGGTCGCGGCGGAAAATGACGAGGTCGCGGCCGAGGCCGTGCTCGTCGTGCTCGACAGCCAGGCCAAGCTCGAAAAGGAGCTCGCCGAGCTCAAGACCCGCGTCGACCAGCTTCAGAAGAAGAACGAAGCCGCCAAGGGCAAGGCCAAGCAGGACAACCAGATCAAGATCGACGAGAAGCAGGCTCGCATCGGCGAGGTCGAGGGCCTGATCAAGAAGGCGCAGCTCGTGGCGCCGCGCGCCGGCGTGGTCACCAAGGTGCTGGTCAAGGTGGGCGACACCGTCGCTGCGGGTGCCGAAGCAGTCAGCGTGACCGACAAGTCCCTGGCCGCCGAGATCAAGGTGCCCGCTCTGGAAGTGCAGGGGCTCAAGGTCGGCCAGGAAGTGAAGCTCTCCAGCCCCGCCGCGCCCATCGCCGCCCAGGTGATCAGCCAGAAGCTCGACGGCGAGATCGCCACGCTCGTGTTCTCGCTGCCGGTCGACGCTGCCGTGAAGGTGGGCGACAAGCTGGGTCTTCAGCGCGGCATCGTTGAGAAGGCCGTGCGCCTGCCGGCCAGCGCCATCGTCGAGGGCAACAAGGTCTACGTCGCCCAGGATGGCAAGGCGACCCTGCGCACCGTCACCGTCGCTGATCGCGAGACCGACACGGTCCTGCTTCAGGGGCTGGCCAGCGGCGATCAGGTGATTGTCAGCCGTCCGCCCGAGCTTCACGAAGGTGCCGCCGTCCAGGCTGGTGCCGCCGCTGCCCCGCCCGCTACCTCGCCGTAACACCGCTTCCCCGCTATAATCCGCAGTATGAAAAAAGCTAGCCTACTGCGCGGTTCGTTCATGCTTTTTGTCGTCGCTGCACTGCTTGGCGGCTGCGGCGTCTTCGACTTCGACATCCAGCAGCCGGTTCCCGAGCAGCGAATCTCGGGCAGCGTCGTCAGCGCGGTGCTCGGCTCCTTCATTCCCAGCCCCTTCCCGCTGACCATCAACCTGGAGCAGGAGACCAAGGCGCGCGGCACCGGCCCGGTCAAGGCCGCGGGGCTCAAGACGCTGACGTTCCAGATCACCAACACCGCCATGCCGGCCGGCGACTTCGCCTTCGTGCAGAGCGTGGATGTCTTCATCGAGAGCACCAAGCAGGGCACGACGCTCACCAAGCAGAAGATCGCCGATCTGCCGAGCCCGCCGGGGGCCGTGCAGACGCTGAACCTGCACACCTATCCCGACATCAACCTCTTGCCCTTCATCAACGAGGGCAGCCGCATCACGTCGACGGCCACCGGCACGACGCCACCGCGCGACACGACCTTCAACGGCCAGATCGTCGTTCACGTAAATACGCTGTAGGCGGGGCTATTTGGCGGCGAACTCGTCGGTCTTCTTGAAGACGGGCGCCGTCTTGGCTTCGGCGAGCTTGCGGCCGACGATCAGCAGCAGCTCTGCGTCCTCGGCGCCGCCGAGGAACGACCACGCCGCGCCGACGCTCTCTTTTCCCTGACGGTATTCGTCGTGAAGGTAGCGGCCCAGATCCGGCCAGCCGAGAAACACCGATGGCACGTTGATGTGGGCGAACGCCATGGACTCGCTGCGATAGTAGAGCCCCAGCTCAGGCGTCGGATCGGCGACCACCTTGCGCTCCTGCTCTTTGGCCGCCGCGTCGAGGATGGCGTCCACGGTCGACTTGCCGCGCCCGATCTGGATGATGTTCGGCTGCGGCGCCAGCGGGTTTATGCCGTCGACGTTGATGTGCGCAAAGACCTTGGTGACCGGCGCCGGCAGGTGCTCGATGAGCTGGCGCGCGCCCAGCTGGTACTCGGTCTGTGCCGTCAGCGCCGCGAAGATCTGCGTCCGGGGCAGCGGCCCGCGACTGGCGGCCGAGCGCGCCATGGCCAGCAGCGCGGCCGTTCCTGCGGCGCTATCCGTAGGACCCTGTCCATCGTAGTGGGCCGTATAGACCACCGCCTCCTTGGCCAGCGCCGGATCCGAGCCAGGCACAATGCCCAGGATGTTGGCGCTCTCGCCCTTGTGGGCGTCGACGGTGAACGTCGCGTTCATGCGCAGCTTCGGGCGCACCGGGCGGAAGTCGCGCCCCTCGGCCACCTTGCGCAGATCGTCGTACTCGATGCGCGCCGACTGCATGATGCGCCGCGTCACCTCTTCGCTGATGAAGCCGCGGAGCTTCAGCGCCTCTTCGGGCGTCTTCGGGTCGCGGTCGAGCACGTACTCGACGCCGTTGCCATACGAGCTGCGCAGCAGCGGCAGGCTGAGCCCCGCAGCAGCGCTGTCCTTGGGATCGAGGACGATGAGCGCGACGGCAGCGCCTTTGGACGCCGCCTGCGTGAACTTGTAGGTCCAGCGGCCGTAGTGCGTGCGCGCCTTGCCGGCGAAGATCTTGGCGTCCGCCTGCGGATCGCCGTCGAGCATCACCACCACCTTGCCCTGCACATCGGCGTCTTTGTAGTCGTCCCACTGGTACTCGGGCGCCGTCACCCCATAGCCGACAAAGACCACCTCCATGTCGCGGATGTTCGCCGGCTTGCCGTCGCCCGTCAGCAGCACCACGTCGTTGACCGGCGTCATCATCTGCACCGGCACCGTCGCTGCCGTCGACTTGAACTGGGGGGCGCCGCCGGGCAGCAGGCGGGTGCGCACGATCGTAAATGGAACCGGCTGCATGAAGGCGTCCGGCTCAGGGGCCGCTGCCGCCGCCGGAGCAGCCTGGCCAGCCCCGGCCGGTGCCGCCGGTGCCGCCGCGGTCGCTGGAGCGCCGCCGGGCGGCTGGACCTTGGCCTCGCTCATCTGCTGGGCGATGTACTTGCGGGTCTCGGCCTCTCCCAGCGAGCCCGGCGTGCGCGACGCCATCTCTTCGCTGCTGAGTTTTTGTACGAATTCGAACAATTCCTTGGCCTTGATCGGCAGCTGCTCGCCGGCCGGCTGCCTGGCCGCCTTGGGCTTCTTGGCCGAAGCGTTGACACCGACGAGAGCACCCAGCGCACCAGCAGCGATGAGGGGCACATAGAGAGAGCGGAATGGCGATCGGGAAAATGTACGCATAATCACCATAATACAGCGCTAAGTGCCGCGCTTTGTATGGGATATTGTGTTCTGGCGGGACTTTGAATCGGGCGGGCTAGAGCCCCATGGCGTGCTGCACAGCGACGTAGGCGATGGCCATCTGATACTGCGCGCGGACCAGGTTCAGCCGCGCCTGGCTGAGGGCGGCCTGCGACTCCAGCAGGTCGGTCGTCGTCGCTGAGCCCGCCTTTACCAGCGCCTCGGTGACGCGGTAGGCTTCGGCTGCGCTCTCGATCGACTGCTCGGCCAGCCGCACCGCGCTGCGCGCCGACTTCGACTGCGCCAGCTCGCTGGCAACCTCCGATGAGATCTGCCGCTGCTGCGCGGCCAGATCCTGCGCTGCGGCCTCGCTCTGGGCCTTGGCGGCGCGATAGCCGAACCAGGTCGCACCCCAGTCCCAGAACGCCCACGTGGCCTTGACCCCCAGGAAGGCCGCGTTCTTGGGCGCAAAGACCTGCCCGTCGATGCGGGTGTAGCCGGCCTCCAGGTTCACGTCGGGCAAGATCGACAGGAGCCGCGCCCGCTGCTGGTGCTGCGCCGTCTCGATGCTCAGGCGGGCAGTCAGGAGCTCGGGGCGGGTTGTCAGGGCACGCTCGATGGAGCTCTTGTAGTTGCCGAGCTCGGTGCGCGAGGTCTGGATGAGCGCAGTGGGCTCGACAAGCTCCACCGCTTCATCGGGCGAGATGCCGAGGGTGATCAGGATGCTGGCGCGGGCGATGTCGGCCTGGGTGCGACCGACGATCTCCTGCTGCTGGGCATTGGCCACCGCCACCTGCACGCGCAGAACGTCGGCGTTGGTGAGCACGCCGGCCTTGAGCTTGGCCTGGGCGATGGTCACCTGCTCGCTGAGCTCTTTTTCCGACTGCTGGGCGATCTCTTCGAGCGCCTTGGCCTCGAAGTGGCGCAGGTACGCGGTCCGGATGCCCTGAAGCACGGCCTTCTGCGCGACCTGAAGCTGCGCCTTGGTCGCCGCCGCGGTCTGGCGCTGCGCCCGATACTCTTCGACCAGGCGCACAAGCCCCAGGAGCGGCTGCTGCGCCGCGAGCGCGAACGTGTTGGTGGTCTGATCGCGGCCCGTAAATGCGGTGGGCGGTCCCGACGGGTCGGTAAAGTTGGGGAAGTTGATGACGAACGGGCTGTCCCAGACCTGGAACTCCTCGCTGAGTGCGAACGAAGGACCCATGCGGCTGACGGTGGCGCGGGCAGCCAGCTCGCCGCTTTTCACCCGCGCGCTCACCGCCTGTAGGGAGGGGTTGCTGTCCAGCGCTAGGCGCTCGGCTTCATCCAGGGCAATGCGGCGCCCGGCTGGCTTGTCGGTCTCAGCGGCGCCGGTGGACGGCGCTGCGGCGAGCGTGAGCAGCAGAGCAAGCAGCGGTGAGGCGCGCATCGTTATTTCCCCACGTTTACAGTGACGACCGCAGAAAGACCCGCCCGCATGACCACGTCGCTTGGGGGATTGACCCAGGCGATGCGCACCGGGACGCGCTGCACGACCTTCACGAAGTTGCCCGAGGCATTGTCGGCGGGCAGGAGGGCGAAGCTGGCACCGGTGCCGCCAGCGAGGCTCTCGATGCGGCCCTCAAACGAGCGACCGGGGAAGGTGTCGACGTGGATGGTGGCCTTCTGACCCGGCTGCATCTTGCCGATCTGCGTCTCTTTGAAGTTGGCGATGACGTAGGTGGCCAGCGGCACCAGCTCGATGATCGGCTGACCGCCCGAGACGAGCTGCCCCTCGTGAACGGTCAGCTTGGAGGCGATGCCGTCGGTGGGCGAGACGATGCGGGCGTAGGACAGCTGGAGGCGGGCGAGCTCCAGGCTGGCCTCGGCGCTGCGCACGCGCGCTTTGGCGAGCTCGGCGTTGGCCTTGACCACGGCCAGCTGCGCGTCGATGGGCGCGCTCTGGTTCAGGTGGCCCTTGGCTTCGCGCACGCGCGTCTCGGCGGCGGCCTTGGACTCGCGGGCGACGGCCAGCTGCGCCTGCGCCTGGGCGATGGCGGCCTGCGCCGAGTCATAGGCAATCTGCGCCGAGTCGAGGCGCTCCTGCGGGATGGCGTTGGCGGCGCGCAGCTCTTTGGCGCGGTCGAGGTCGATCTTGGCCTTGCGAGCGTCGGTCTCGGCGCGCAGCAGGCTGGCGCGTCCCGACGCCATCTGGGCCATGGCGCTGCCGACTCCGACGGTGGAGCCCGAGACCATGGCCTTGGCGCTCATCAGACCGCCGCGCGAGTTGGCATCGACGACATCCACCTGCGCGACGGCGGCTGCGGCCTGCGCCTGGGCGGTGGCCAGCTCGGCCTCGGCCTGCTTGACGCGCGCTTCGTAGTCGGCCTTGTCGATCTCGGCCAGCAGATCGCCCTTTTTGACGACCTGGTTCTCGATGATGTGGACCTTGACGACCTGTCCGGGCACGCGCGTCGCCACCGGCAGCATGTCCGAGGACACCTGGGCGGCGTCGGTCTCTTCCTCACCGGCGGTGTAGTACATGTACCCACCTACGCCGGCTGCGATGAGCAGGATGACCGGAATGATGATGCGCAGCGGGCTCTTGCGCGGAGCTGCCGCAGCTGCCACCGGCGCAACGGCCGGCACCGGCGCGGCGGCCACCACCGGCGCCGCGGCCACAACCGGCGCAGCGGCTGAAACTGGCGCGGCAGCCACCACCGGCGCCGCGGCCACAACCGGCGCAGCGGCTGCAACCGGCGCGGCGGCAACAACTGGTGCAGCAACCGGCGCGGCGGCTGCGGGCACCGGCGCCTTGGGGCCCGATATCACGGCTGCCTGCAGCGCTGCCACTTCAGCGCTGTGCGTTGGCGGCGCAGCGCTGCCCGTTCCGCCCGCCGGCATGGTCACTTGCGCTGGGACCGACACTGCCGGCGGCAGTGTTGGCTCTGCTTGGTTTGTCTGGGGCTCCATTTTCATACCTCAATATGGACGTCCACTGGCTTCTCCTTGGCTGCTGCGGGCCCGGCTAGCTTGGGCGCGCGCAGGAAGAGGACCAGTGGCAGTACGCACAGGAACAGGATTCCGGCCAACATGAAGAGCTTTTCGAACGACAGGATCATCGCCTGCTGCGCCACCAGGCCGCTCAGCATGCGGCGGGCGCCAGCCTCGGCATCTCCGGCGGAAAAGCCGCGCGACATGAGCAGCGCCTTCATCTGCGACAGCCGGATCAGCAGCTCGGGCCGACCGGCGTCAAGATGGGCCACGATGCCGTACTTGGCCTGGGTCGAATAGCGGCTGATGAGCGACGCGAACACCGCCAGTCCCACCGAGCCGCCGATCTGGCGCAGCAGCGAGTTGAGACCCGTGGCGTCCGCCATGCGGTAGCGCGGTATCTTGCTGAGCGCGACGGTGGTGAGCGGGATGAACAGACACGCGAACGCCACTCCCTGGATGAGCAGCACGTTGACGACCGTGCGCGTGGTCGTGTCGAGCGTGTAGTGGCTCATCTCGTACGCGGTGTAGGCGAACAGCAGGATGCCGAAGGTGATAAACAGCCG
>Ga0075163_10003894_pt1 | contig 20033 bp, 20 predicted proteins | sample JI1023141ADNA_FD_71478 | JGI IMG/M metagenome (GOLD analysis project Ga0075163, IMG submission 71478) | Wastewater effluent complex algal communities from Wisconsin, to seasonally profile nutrient transformation and Carbon sequestration -... | ecosystem: Engineered > WWTP > Effluent > Algae... | reverse complement strand
AGTCGCGCCGCACTGCCGATGGGCCTGCCATTGGAAGACCATCCATGGGGTGATCGCGGCTTTTCGACCTTTGATCCCAGCGGGCTGGAGCTGTACTGCTACACGCCACGCGCCACCGAAGCGCCGTTTCTGGATGCCCTGCGCCGTCCGTGGGTGCTGGGCTGATCCGGTCAATGCGTCCGATTGCGACCGAGGCTCAGGCAAGATGAGCCCCGGTCCCACCTCTGCCTGTCGAACTCATGCGCCGCGCCGATCGACTGTTCCGCCTGGTTCGCCAGTTGCAAATCCATTCCCATCGGACCGCTGCCGAATTGGCCAGCAGCGAAGACGTGTCGGTGCGCACGATTTACCGCGACATGGAAGCCCTTTCCACCTCGGGCGTGCCACTGTTGGGCACGCCCGGCGAGGGTTATCAGCTTCGACCCGGCTGGAAGTTGCCATCCATGCAGTTCGATGTCGAACAGCTTGAAGCGCTGATGCTGGGCCTCAACATGGCCCGCGCCTGGGGTGATCCCGAATTGCGCAAAGCCGCCAGCGAAGCGCGTGAGCGCATCCTCGCCACGCTGCCCGCCGCCTTGTCGGAAGGTGCGCAGGCATTAGTCATGCATGCGCCGGACTTTCATGTGGGCGAGGCCAGCCGATGGCTGGGTGAACTGCGCCGCGCCCTGCGTACTGGCGTGCAGATCGACATCGACTATCAGGATGCCCAAGCACAACCCAGCCGACGCCGCGTCGATCCGCTCGGCCTGTTCTTCTGGGGAGATCGCTGGAGTCTGGTCGCATGGTGCCACTTGCGCGAGGACTTCCGGCATTTCCGTCTGGACCGCATCCAGGCACTCCACCTGCGCCACGAATTGATCAAGGCCGCGCCAGAGCGAAGCCTGTCCGAGTACCTGAGGCGAGTACGCGCGGAAGAACACACTGTCTGAATGCCCCGACGCGCAGGGTTCGACCGCGCCGGACGGCTCCGGTAAAGTTCCAGCCCAGACCGTGCGCCACGCACTTACTTCCCATTGCAGGGCTTCTTCATGGATGCGACCCAGCTTCGGATCATTCTTCTGGTCATTGGCCTGCTGCTGATTGCGGCGATCTATTTTCTGGGCCGACCGTCTAACCCCGTACAGGGCAAGCGTGTGCAGGATCGCCGCGATGGAATTGACTTGGCGGGTCATGATCCGGCCTTCTCGTCAAACGAACAGCAAAGCCTTGACCGCGCGATTCAAGCAGAACTGAAGCGTCTCGAAGAAGTGCTGTCCGGAGACCGCCCTGAACACAGCGAGGCGGAGTTCGAGCAGGAACTGCGTCGCGCGATCACCGAGCCGTCCATCGATGACCGCAGCGGCTCGCAGGGCGCGTCGCCACACTCGGGCGTGGGTGCGCGCCCGTCGGAGCAGTTCGACAAGGTCGTCAGTCTTATCGTTGCCGCGCGCGCGGGCAGCTCCTTGCTGGGACCGGATATCGTGGTCGCCGCAGAAAAGGCCGGTTTGGTCTTTGGCGACATGAACATTTTTCACCGTCTGGCAGAAGGTCGCCACGACGCCGGGCCGATCTTCAGCGTCGCCAACATTGTCAAACCCGGTAATTTCGACATGCGCCGGATCAGCGAAGTCGAAACGCCTGGCGTGACATTTTTCATGACCCTGCCCGGCCCGATCTCCGCGCTGGATGCCTGGGAAACCATGCTGCCCGCCGCACAGCGTTTTTCCGAGCTTCTGGATGCGGTCCTGCTCGATGACGAACGCAACGCACTGGGTCGGCAACGCGTGGCGTATTTGCGTGATGAACTGCGCGCGTGGGATCGCGCCCAGGAACGGCAGGCCAAGCGTCCATGGTGACGGCGCTCGGCGAACGCGCCCGCCAGCTGCGCGCGCTGATCGAGGAAGCCAACTACCGCTACCACGTGCTTGATACGCCGACCGTGCCGGATGCCGAGTACGACCGCTGGTTGCGGGAGCTGCTGGAGATTGAGCAAGCCCATCCCGAACTGCGTAGCGCCGACTCGCCGAGTCTGCGCGTCGGCGCAAAGTCCGACCGCGCGTTTTCCGAGGTCGTGCATGCCCGCCCCATGCTGTCGCTGGGTAACGCGTTTGAACATCCAGAAAGCCAGACCGAGTCCGAACGGTTTGTCGAAGTCTTCGATTTCGTGCGGCGAATTACTGAAGAAACCGGCATCAGCGAACCGGATTTCTCGGTGGAGCCGAAACTCGATGGTCTCGCGATCAGTCTGCGCTACGAACACGGCGTGCTGGTCGTGGCAGCCACGCGCGGCGATGGTGCAACGGGTGAAGATGTGACGTCCAACGTCCGCACCATTCGATGCATCCCATTGCGCCTGCGAATCGACGCCCCGCCGGCCGTGCTCGAAGTCCGCGGTGAAGTCTTCATGCCACGCGCGGGCTTCGTCGCCTTCAATTCCGAAGCCCTGCAGCGCGGTGAGAAGACGCTTGCCAATCCACGCAATGGCGCGGCGGGTTCGCTACGTCAGCTCGATCCGCGCATCACCGCGCAACGTCCACTGGCGTTCTACGCCTATGCCTTGGGCGTTTCCGAGGGTATCTCCCTACCTTCCACGCACTCGCAGAGCCTGCAGATGCTGCGTGAACTGGGCTTTCCCATCGCCGACCAAGCACGCGTTGCACGCGGCTTGCGAGGCCTGTTGGACTACTACCGCGAGATCGGTGCGCAGCGCGATGCATTGCCCTTTGATATCGACGGCGTGGTCTACAAACTGGATCGCTACGACCTGCAGGAACGCATGGGTTTCGTCGCCCGCGCGCCGCGCTGGGCCATCGCCCACAAGTTTCCCGCGCAGGAAGAACTCACCACGGTGGAAGCCATTGACGTGCAAGTCGGTCGAACCGGCGCGCTGACGCCGGTCGCGCGTCTGGCACCGGTCAACGTCGCTGGCGTGGTGGTCACCAATGCGACCCTGCACAATGCCGATCAGATCGCGCGCCTGGATGTCCGCGTCGGCGACACGGTGATCGTGCGCCGCGCGGGCGATGTGATTCCCGAAGTGGTTTCTGTTCTGCTGGAACGGCGCGTGGCAGAGGCTCTGCCCTACGTTTTCCCGACCCGCTGCCCCGCCTGTGATTCGGCAACCGAACGCGTGGAAGGCGAAGCGGCGATCCGCTGCACGGGTGGGCTGTTCTGTCCGGCGCAGCGCAAGCAGGCCGTCCTGCATTTCGCCTCACGCCGCGCCATGGACATCGAAGGCCTTGGCGACCGTTTGGTCGAGGACTTGGTCGACCTCGGCTTTGTTCACGATGTCGCAGATCTGTATCGACTGACGCTGGACGACCTGCTGCGCATGAAGCAGCAAGCCGATCTGCGCGATGCTCAGACCCCCGACACAGCAAAGTCCGGAAAAGTCGCCACGCGCTGGGCGGAAAATCTGCTGGACGCGATCCAGCGCAGTCGAGCCATGCCACTCGAACGCCTGCTGTTCGCGCTTGGCATCCTGCAGATAGGCGAGGAAACCGCCAAAGCGCTCGCGCGCGCCTTTGGCAGCCTGCAGGCGATTCGTCATGCGGATGCGCTGCTCCTGCTGGCTGTGCCAGATGTCGGCCCGAAGGTCGCGCACAGCATCGCCGCATTCTTTGCCGAAGCACACAACCAGCAGGTCATCGATGGCTTGCTTGCTGAAGGCGTCGCGCCACACGAACGTGGGCAGCCCAGCGCCGAGTTGGTCGCAGCGCTGGATAGTGCCCACTTGCTGCGCGCGGCGAAGGCGCTCGGCGCGCCACTGGATGGAGTCGGCGATACCTCACTCAGTCGTATCGGCGAGCAATCCCTCACCCTGCAAAGCCTGTCCTCGGGCGAGGGTTCGCAGCTCACTCGTCTGGGACTGCCGGCTACTGCCGCCGACGGTGTGGTGCGTCTGTTGCGCGACGCTCAGTGGGGAGCGCGCCTCTTGGCCGCCGAACGAATGGCCGACGATCTGCGCGCCGCCGCGCCTGCGGCAATGTCAGCAGGCGGACCGCTCAGTGGTCAGACCGTCGTGCTCACTGGCAGTCTGAGCCAGATGACGCGCGATCAGGCGGGCGCTCGCCTGGAGGCGCTGGGTGCGAAGGTGGCGGGCAGCGTGTCGAAAAAGACCAGCTTCGTGGTCGCTGGTGAAGCCGCAGGCAGCAAACTCGACAAGGCGCAGAGCCTTGGCGTTGCGATCTGGGACGAAGCCAAGCTGCTGAGCTTTCTCGCCGACCATCCAGCGTAGCTGGCACACCGCTGGGTGCAACCCAACGGTGCAAGGCATCAACGCCGGTCGAGGCAGTCGCCTTCCAGCTTCGGCCAACCATCGACGTCGAGCGTCTCGGTATAGGCATGCCAGGTCGAATAGGCCAGCCAGGGCATGATCACAACCAAGCCAATGTAAGCCGTGGCGAATCCGACCAGGGTCAGGAACAAGATCAGTGCCGCCCAGACCAGCATGGTCAACTTGTTGCGGAGTACAGCATGAATCGACGAGACGATGGCGGTGACCATGTCGACATCACGGTCCGCGATCATCGGCAACGAAAACGCCATGCTGGCGAACGTCAGCGTGGCAAAGATCGACCCAGCCGCCGACCCAACCAGCAAATACTCCAGAAGATGCTGTGTATTGCCCTCGCTCACGGGAATGAAAGCACCAACCATCATTCCCGCCCGCGACCACAACAGCAGTACGACCAGTTGCGCCAGCGCGAACACGCCGGCTTGCCCGGCAACGCGACAGGCCAGTGTGAAGGAATGGCTGATGCGGGGCACGCGCCCGGCTTCGCGCTCGCGCGCCACGCAGTACAAGCCGACACCAATCAATGGCGCGATAAAGACGAAGCCGGACAGCAGGGTCGCCAACAAGGCAAAGCGCCCCAAGGCCCAGGCCAATGCAGATACCAGAAGGCTGACCACTAAAATTACACTACCAAACATCAGAGTCAGGCGCGGTTCCGCGCGGACGTCCTGCCAACCCCTCTTCAACCAACGAAGTGGCGCGTCTGGACGGAGTTGACGACAAGGCACGACGAAAGGCCGCGTGTCTTCCGGCGGTGTTTCGATCAATTCACTCATGCTTGGTCCCCTCCCGAACCGGGCCTGAGCCTAGCAAGGCTGCGACATTTGGTCGCTCTGCAGCGCAGCATCACCTGCGCACTGACACCTCAATGGCGCGTGGAAAACCAGCCCCAGGCCACCGCACGCGGGGCCAATGCGATCAGACCGAGCAGGCTCGCCAAGGGCAAGGTGGCGATGTAACCAAGCCGACTGAAGCCCCAAGCACCAGCAACGCCGCCAACAAAGAAGGCCGTCAGCAACGACGAGTGCAGGCGCAGACGTTGCGCATTGGCGCGAACACGTCCTTCCGGTCCCTGTTCACCGCTGCGGTTCCAGTAAACCATTTTGCCCAACTCGATCCCGATGTCAGTGACCAGACCCGTGACGTGCGTCGTGCGCACGACGGCGTTGGAGATTTTGGTCACCAGCGCATTCTGCAAGCCCATGACGTAGCAAAGCAGGATCGCAATCAAAGAAACATCGACAAACTCGCGGCTGGCGAGCTGACTGCCCGCCACACCGAACAGCAGCAAGAGCGCCGCTTCCAGCAACAGTGGCGTGGTGTACGGATTGGCGCTGTGGCGACGTCGCGCAAAACTGACCAGCAATGCGCTGCTCATCGCTCCCGCCAGGAACGCCAATAGCGACAGCAGGGCGGCCACCACCAAAGCCCAATGCTGCAGGACCAGCATGTCTGCCATGCCGGACACCACACCGCTCATATGCGAGGTGTACTGGCCGATGGCTAGAAAGCCCCCAGCATTCAATGCACCCGCGACGGCTGCCAAGGTCACACCCAACTGCAGGTTGGCACCCGCGATGCGTTCGGACGCCGTCAGTTGGCTCAAGCGATTCAGGGGCATGGCGTTTCGCCACACCGTTTCGGCAAGCAGTCAGGCGCTGCAAAATTCACTCGGCGCTGCCTTGCCCGCTGATCTGATCGAGAAAATCCACACCACGGCGCAAATGCGGAATAACGATGGAACCGCCCACCACCAAGGCCACACTGAAGGTTTCGAAGAACTCTTCGCGCGAGACACCGGCTTCCTGGCATTGCGCGATGTGATAGCTGATGCAGTCATCGCAGCGCAGCACCATCGAAGCGACCAGACCGAGAAGTTCCTTGGTTTTGTGATCCAGCGCGCCATCCTTGTAGGTTTGCGTATCCAGCGCGAAGAAGCGCCGCACGACCTGATTGTCCTCAGCCAGAATCCGCTCGTTCATGCGTTTGCGGAAATCGGTGAATTCAGCGACGCGATTTGTCATGGTGCCGCCTCCAACAAGGCCTTCAATCCGCCGGCGCGGTCCAGTGCCACCATGTCGTCGAACCCGCCCACGTGCGTGCCGTTGATGAATATCTGTGGCACAGAGGTGCGTTTGCTAAGTGCGCGCATCTCGGCACGCGCTTCAGGGTCGAGATCGACACGAATCTCCCGCCAGGATTGACCACGCTCCTGCAAAAACCGCTTGGCCGACACGCAATACGGGCAAAAGTCGGTCAGATAGATCTTGATGTCCGCCACATCGGGCTCCTTGATTCTGGTGGGCGAAATAGTGGCGAGCGCACGAGGGAAATTCCAGTGCGCCACGCGTCATCGAAACAATTCGCAGCATTGCCATTCAGCCCTGCAAGCTGCGCAACATCTGTGCAGGAGGCGACGAGGTGATTCGCCGCGTCGCCCAAAGACCCGCTGCCAACACGATCAACACGCCGAAACCACCCAGCACAGTCAGCGCGATCCAGTTGGGTTGCCAATCCAGCGCAAAGACCTGCGTGGCAATCACTCCGGTCAGCGAATTGGCAGCAATGGCTGCGATCACGCTGGCGATCAGGCCGATGGCAAAAAACTCCGTTGCTTGCGCCAAGCGCAATTGACGCCGACTCGCACCGAGAACGCGCATCACCGAGCCTTCCAGCAAACGCTCGTCCTGACTGGCCGACACCGCAGCGGCCAACACCAGCAATCCCGCCGCCAAGGTGAAATAGAACACGTATTCGACGGCGGCGGTGGCCTGACGTGCCGTGTTCTGCACCTGCTCGATCACTGCATCAACATCGATCACCGAGACATTCGGATAGGACTCGACCAGCGCACGGGTGATCGCGGCGTCGCCATGCGGAACACGGATGGCGCTGATGTAGCTGGCCGCTTGCGACTGCAATGCCTGCGCGTTGCCGATGACGAAGAAATTGGGCCGAAAACTCTCCCATTTCACCTTGCGAAGACTGGTGATTACGGCACGGAAACGCTGCCCTGCCACATCAAATTCCACCTCGTCACCGAGCTTCCAGCCGAGCGTTTCGGCAAGCCCCTGCTCCACCGATACCTGCGGCGACGCGGCGTCCGCAGCCCAATCGCGCCCGGCGATCAGTTCGCCATGCGCCTCGCCCAGCGTCGAGGCCCAGGACAGATTGAACTCGCGCTCTGCCAAGCGAAGGGCGCGCTCACCACGCGTCGCCATGTGTTCAAGGTCCGCCGCCGCCCCATTCAGACCAACCCAGCGACCTCGGATCATTGGATACAACTGCACATTTTCAATGTGCTGATCGCGCAAAGTCTGTCTGACACCCTCCACCTGGTCGGCCTGCACATTGATCAGAAACCGGTTCGGGGCATCAGCGGGCAGCGCGCTTTGCCAACGATCCAGCAAATCCGTGCGTACCAGGGTCAGCAACAGAATCACCATCAAACCCAGTCCCAGTGCGGCAATCTGCGCGATACTGCTGCTGGCTCGACGGCTGACGTTCGCCAAGCCATAGCGCCACACGCCACGAAGGCGTGAGCGCACACGACGAAGCAGTGTGACGAGCCCCCAGGCCAGCGTCGCCAGAACCAGCAGAGTCAACGCGATGCCAGCCAACATCGCCAAACCGAGCGTGACGTCCTGGGCGCGCCACCAGAGCATGGCGGCGAGGCCCGCGACGCCCAATACCGTGACCAACCAGGCGCTGGGCTCGCTGGTCGCCATGTCACGTCGCAGTACGCGCAAGGCGGGCACACGTCGTAGAGCCAGCACCGGCGGAACGGCAAACGCCAGCAAGACGATCATGGCGACCATCGCGCCTTCCAGCACTGGCCACAAGCCTGCTTGCGGAATAGCCAAGGCCATGCGTTGTGCCAGCCAATCGACCACCAGCGCCTGCACCGCCAGACCGACCAGAACGCCCAGAACCACTCCCAACAAACCAAGCAGCGCCAGTTCGCCAATGTGCACCAGAGCAATCGTTCGCTGCGAAGCGCCCAAGCAACGCATCACCGCGCAACTGTCGAGATGCCGTGCCACATGTCGCCGTGCCGCCATCGCGACAGCAATCGCCGACAGCACCACCGCCACCAACGAGGCCAATCCCAGAAAGCGATCCGCACGATCCAGCGCCTGACGGATTTCGGGGCGCGCATCTTCGACAGTTTCGATGCGCTGACCGCGCTCCAGCGCATCGCGCTGCGCCGCCACCCAACGCTCGACTGCCGTGCCATCGCCCGCCACGATCAGACGATAGCCCACGCGACTGCCGATCTGGATCAGGCCAGTGGCGGCGACATCTTCCAGCGCAATGAACACACGCGGCGCCACATTGAAGTAGTCCAACGCGGCATCGGGCTCCTGCAGGACCAGCGCCTGCAAGACGAACTCCGATTCACCCAATCGCAATCGATCACCGATCTTCACCTGCAACGCTTCGGCACCCGCTCGGGAGATCCACAGAGTTCCGGCAACGGGCGCCTCGCTGGTCACCGTTTCGCGTCCGTCGGCATCCTGCAAGCGAAACGACCCGCGCAAGGGAAAGCCTTGTCCCAAGGCGCGAACTTCCGCCAGCTTGAGTCCCTCCGAAGCGCGCAGCATGCTCGGAAAGCTCCAGGACTCCGTGCGTCGCAAGCCCAAGCGGTCAGCCAACTCACGCGGTGCCTCTGGCAAGCGGGTGTCGGCGCGCAGCACCGCATCGCCACCCAGCAAACGATTGGCCTCCAACGAAAGCGCACGATCAGCACGATCCGTAATGAAGCTCACCGCCGTAACGGCGGCCACCGCCAGCACGAGAGAGGCCAGCAATACGCGTGCATCACCGGAGGCCAGATCACGCCAAAGCTGTCGCCACGACATCCGCAAAAACGTTTGCCACCCACTCATGCCAGCAAACGCCCAGCGTCAATCCGCAGTGTTCGACCACAGCGCGCGGCGAGACCCGGATCATGTGTCACCAGAATCAAGGTGGTTCCCGACTGCGCGTTGAGATCGAACAGCAGATCGATGATCGCGCTGCCGGTGCGGGTATCGAGGTTGCCGGTGGGCTCGTCAGCAAACAGCACTTTCGGGCGGGTCACGAAGGCACGCGCCAGCGCCACCCGTTGTTGTTCCCCACCAGACAACTGTCGCGGATAGCTGTTCAGCCGATCCGCCAGACCCACCTGTACCAGGACATCCTTGGCCGCGCGCTGCGCGTCGGCACCACCGCTCAACTCCAGCGGCAACATGACGTTCTCAAGCGCGGTCAACGAAGGCAGCAACTGGAACGACTGGAAAACGAATCCGACATGACGCCCACGCAAACGTGCACGACCGTCCTCATCCAGCGAAGACAGCGATTCACCAGCCAGCTCGACATCACCCTCACTGGGCAAATCCAACCCGGCCAGCAAGGACAGCAAGGTTGACTTTCCCGAGCCGGATGCGCCGACGATGGCGACCGACTCACCAGCATTGATCGCGAAACTCACGTCATCCAGTATGGTCAGCTCACCCGCGCCCAAGGTGACCCGTCGGGTCAGCGCCTTGGCGCGCAGAATCGTTTGCATCGAAGTCGCTACCATTCCATCCATTCGCTCAGCCTTCCGGGGTCGGTTATGCCCAATGCAGCATCGCGCACTTGCCTTCACCATTTCGTCAACGTGCTGCTTTGGCTTCTGATCTTCAGCATTGGGGGCGGCGTTGCCACTCTGCAAGCCCAGGAAGCCCGCCGAATCCTGGTTCTGGGTGATTCCCTGTCGGCAGCCTTCGGTCTAAGTAGCGAGCAAGGCTGGCCCGCACTGCTCGATCAGCAGCTCAAGTCCGAGCCGAAAACCCGGCATTGGGAGGTGGTCAACGCCAGTGTCAGCGGGGAAACCACGGCGGGTGGCAGCGCACGCATCGAACAGGCGATCAACGCGCATGCACCCGACATCGTCGCCATCGAACTTGGCGCGAATGACGGACTGCGCGGTCTGCCTCTGGATCAGGCGGAACGCCATCTGGCCCGCATCATCACGCTGTCGCAAACCGCCAATGCCAAGGTTCTGTTGATCGGCATGCGTATTCCGCCCAACTACGGACCCGAGTACACGGCAGAATTCGAGGCCATGTTCGCCCGACTGGCAGACACTCATGGGACTGCCTTCCTGCCCTTCCTCATGGCACCGATTGCGACGGATCGCGAGGCATTCCAAGCCGACAATCTGCACCCGACAGCCGCTGCACAGCCTCTGTTGATGCAGCATGTGCTCGCCGCGCTGAAACCGCTGTTGTGATGCGATGAAACGCCCGCTCCGACACCCTGCCAAGAATCCGGTTCCGGCGATGCACAAGGATCTGCAGCTTCGGACCTTTGGCACTCTGGAACTCTGGCCGTCTGCCACCCTGCGCGCAAAAAGCAGCGCGCATGCACGACTCATTTCCTTGGCGCAGAACGTGGTCCGATCCGCAGGGCACGGAGACTATCTCGCCGTCATCTCAGAGCGCGGCGGCAAACCGAGCATTCGCAAGCTGAGGCACATTCCATCGACGGAACAATTGCATCTGCGACGCTGGAAGACGACACAGCGCAACGCCGCGCGTTGCCAGCCAACCCCTGCCCCCGCCAGTGGCTATCGCCGCGCTCTGGGTATTCATCAGCACATGACCGCGACACAGCCGTCCTTTCGCCAACCCGAGAGATTGGTGTTGGCGGGGTGGGACCGCTACGGGCGACCCTTGTGGTTGGTCGCGACAGCGGCACGCGCCTGGACTCGAATGCGTCGGGCTGCCGAGCGCGCTGGCATCGCCATGGATGCCATTTCGGCCTTTCGGAGCTACGCGCATCAATCGATGATTTTCCGGCGGAAATTGCAGCGCGGGCAAAGCTTGAGCGAGATCCTGCGAGTCAATACCGCACCGGGCTTTTCCGAACACCACAGCGGGCGGGCCATCGACATTGGCTACCCCGGCGAGCCACCTGCCGAAACCTCTTTCGAGCACACGCCTGCATTCGGATGGCTGTGCGCGAACGCGGCGCGATTCGGTTTCTGTCTGAGCTATCCGCCGGACAATCCTTACGGCATCGACTATGAGCCCTGGCACTGGTGCTGGCGGGCATAGCGTAGAGATGCCTGCACTGAGGGATTTCCCCGATAGAGCCAAAATGAGGCGCGGGCGATACTGCACCCCGAATCCCGGAGTGACTTGACCATGCGCACGCCTTTCCTAGTTCTTGCCACGCTGTGTTCAGCACCAGTCTTCGCGCAGGACATCCCGCTCACCATCAATGGTCGCGAATACCTGTTGCCACCCACGACCGCCATACGTCTTCGAGGTGTGGACACCACTGCCGCTGCGCTGGCAGATGCTCCAAACGGACTGCAAGTCCAATGGTCTGCAGCGTCAGTTCGCGGCGCGCAACCCGAATTGATCTTTGCGTACACCCTTGAAGGCCCCATCACCAGCATTGAGCCGCTGGCAGTACTCGGACAACCGGTGACACGTGATGGCAACACCGTTCACGAGGGACTGACTGCAGCCACAACGCTATCTTTGGGTCAGGCGATCAGTGTCGCTGGTCTGGTGGATGCAAACGGCAGCCTGCTTGCCACGCTGGTCGAATTACCCGAAGGACCGCTTGGCGCATTCGCCCTCACCGGCTACGTGCATGCAGTCGCGGAAAACGGGGACATTCAAGTTGGTCAGCAGTGGGTATCCCCCGGCGCGATGGCACCGCTGGATTGCCCAAACGGCCTATCTTTGGGCAGCTATGTCTCACTTACTGCAGATCCCGTCGATCCATTTCCGCCCAACAGCATCCTCGGCAACCTCACCACGCTGCGTTGCACACAACCCGTTGCAATCGGCACCGCAGGCGCTTCGGGATGGGTTCAAGGATTGGTGTCGGTGGTTGAACCAAGCGGCAACTTCCTTCTCGGCGACCTGACCGTTCAAGTCGGCCCGACAACCACCTATCGCTTCGGCACCAGCGAAGACATCGATGAAGGCAGTGCGCTCAGTGTTGATGGAACATTCATCGATTCGCAGACATTCGCTGCCAGCGCCATCGAATTCGCGCACCAGATCGTCAGGTTCGAAGCCCCTTTGTCGCCTGAACAAGTGGCAATGGAAGAATCAACCGCCCCCTTTGGCTTGCTTGTCAGAAGCACGGCGCAACTGCGAGACGACGACGGCATCGTGAGCGGTGGACTGACCGAAGCAACACAGGTTCAAGTTCGCGGATACCTCGACCAGACGGGCGGACTATGGATGACGCGAGTCCGCGAGCGCGGCAATCCGGACTTTGCGGACACAAGCCTACGCGCACCCGTCTCATCCATTGACGGGACGACGCTGATGATGTTGGGCATTGCCGTGGACACGTCGCAGGCCGTGTTCCTGGATATGTTTGAAAATCCAATCACGCCCGAGCAGTTCTTTTCCGCACTGCAAATGGGGGACAGCGTTGAGGTTGCTGCAGCCACTTGGATTCCGGCGGAAACACGGTTGATCGCGGGCGAGGTCGGCATTGCGCGCGTCATACCCCCCGGGAACTCCTCGGTACGGGGCACATCGAGCGCGGTGGTGAGTGGAACAGCGAGTGGCTACCAGCGCGCAGCCGCCCTCTTCAGTAGTGGGTTTGAATCCAACTGATTGTGCGCGTCGCCGATCGCAAGCAGGATTGAATTCGCGACGTCAGATGGCAGCACGCGATCATGGCATCGTTCTGACTCGACGCTGCTTCCAGCGGCGACTGACCTGCCAACGCCATATCCAGTGCGTCGCAAAATACGCCAGTAGCGCGCCGACAACTGCAAAAAGCGTCAAACCCAAAATCAAGGACCTGCCGAGATGGGCTGTCTCGATTCCGTCACCAAATTGGGCGCCAGCAGGTGTCTGCAACGCTGCCGCGAGTGAGCTCGGAATCAATGCATCACCAACGCGGTACGCCGCGTAGTAGATCGGCGCATAGGTCACAGGGTTACTGACCAAAGTTGATACCAGAGCGACGGGCAGATTGCTACGCAGCAATATCGCTGTTGCCCCCGCCGCCGGTGCCTGCGCCAAAGGGACGATGAACGCGAAGAAGACCCCGATGGCCATACCACGCGCCACCGCGCGGCGGTTGAATCCCCACAGCTTCGGATGACTGAGGCGCGGCCCCATCCAGCGCAGCCAGCGATTGCGCTGAACGTCTTCCGCACTGGGCAACCATCGCTTCAATCGACGCACTTCGACTCCCGTCCACAAGACCTTTCGCAATGTCGCACCAGGACCGCACCCGCAAACGTCAAGGCGATCCGCTGTCCGCGACGCGCCACAGATAGAGTGCCGCCAGAGTTCTGAACGGCGCCCATGTTTCACCACGCTGCGCCAGTTCAAGACGACTGGGCAGTTCGCCAAGGTCGTCCACGATCTGTAGTCCCTTGCGCACGCCGAGATCATCCAACGGCAGAACATCGGGGCGCCCAAGGCGGAATACAAGCAACATCTCTGCCGTCCAGCGACCGATACCTCGGACGCGCGTCAAGCGTTCGATAATCACGTCGTCCGACATGCGTGCCATCTCTCTCGTGCTCGGCAGCTCACCGCGAATTGCGTGCGCAGCGAGATCAGCCAATGCCAAGGCTTTGGCGCGGGATACGCCACAGGCACGCAAGTCAGCCTCGGACATCGAGGACAACGCCTCCGCATCGAGAGTCCGCTGGCCGCAAGCGGCCTCAACGCGTCCAATGATGGTCGCCGCCGCCTTTCCAGAGAGTTGCTGGTACAGAATGGATCGCGCCAAGGCATCCACGGGGTCGAACGGTCGCCGCCAACGAATGGAATCCGTTTCCAACGCCACACACGCCATCCAGTCCGCCAAGCGACCATCAGCGCGACGCAAGCAGTCGTGCGCAACGACCAAATCGAATCCACGGGCCATGGCCTTCATTCCAGCCAATCAAAGTCCGTTCAGTGTGAAGTCCAACGCCAGAAAAGCAAAACGCCCGGACAAAGCCGGGCGCTTTGCAAGCAGACATTCAACACTCAACGGGAGGGACGAACGTCCACCTGAATCTCGATCTGGTCGCCAGGGTGGTAGTCCGTTTGCGTCCAGTAGGTCCGACCGTTGTACTCGTATGCCACGTCGTAACCCACCACACGCTCGTCGCGATGATGCTCGGTCAGCGTGCGACAGCGCGACTCGTATCGTGTGTACTCGTGCCGGTAACGCGAATCGTAACGCTGCGAGTCACGAACGGCAGCATAGCCCAATGCCGCACCTGCCACCGTCGCGGCATCTCGGCCTCGACCGTGGCCGAATTGATTGCCGATGACGCCACCAATGATGCCTGCGAGCACCGCAGGTGCACGATCTCCGCGATCATGTCCGCGTGATGTGTAGGTCACGGGTTCGTCCCAACACTCCTGTCGCGCAACGGGTTCATGAACCGTCTGGATGATTGGCCGAACTTCGATTACTCGCGCAAAGTCAACGTCCGGTGCTGAGTAGTCATAGCGCCCTGCGAACGCTGAGCTGGCTCCCGCCAACAGGCTCAGGGCAACAAAAAGGGACTGCGAGCGCGTGTTTGCCATCTTCATGAAATCCTCCATCACACGGGATCATTGACCGTGTGATGGAGACGCTAGGGGTGCGGGACTTAATGCGCAGTGAATCCGCACCGATCCATTCAGACAGCAGAAAACATTCGGAATCAGGGCTTTACGATGGTCAACCGCGACGTCTCCGTCGCCGTTCGTGCTCCGTATGTGCCGCAGCCGAGATGCCGATCTGATCAGAACGCGTTGATGCCAGTCACCTCGCGTCCGATCACCAACTGGTGCACCGTTTCCGTGCCTTCGTACGTAATGACCGACTCCAGATTCAGGGCGTGACGGATCGGGCAATATTCTGTGGTGATGCCTGCGCCACCAAGGATGTCGCGTGCTTCGCGAGCGATATCCAAGGCGATGCGGCAGTTGTTCCACTTGGCCATCGACACCTGCGCAGGCTGCATCTTTCCGGCATCCTTCAGACGGCCCAGCTGCAACACAAGGAGTTGCGCCTGGGTAATCCGCCGGGCCATTTCCGCCAGCTTGATCTGTACGGCTTGGGTGGCCGCAATCGGGCGGTTGAACAGGATGCGTTCCTTCGCATAGTTCAGCGCTTCCGTGTAACAGGCAATCGCGGCACCAATCGGCCCCCAGGTTATGCCATAGCGCGCCTGGGTCAGACAGCCCAATGGACCCTTGAGTCCTTTGACATTGGGCAGACGCTGCGCATCCGGGATGCGGACGTTATCGAAGAACAGCGCACTGGTGACAGAAGCCCGCAAGCTCATCTTCTTGTGCACGACCTGAGCCGTGAAGCCCGGTGTGTTGGTCGGCACGATGAAGCCTTGGATACCCTCTTCGGTCTGCGCCCAGACAATCGCAATGTGTGCGAGGTTGCCATTGGTGATCCACATCTTCGCGCCGTTGATCACCCAGTCGCCACCATCCTTCTTGGCGTGGGTTTTCATGTTGGCGGGGTCTGATCCGCCGTGCGGTTCGGTCAAACCGAAACAGCCGATGATTTCACCACGCGCCATGCCAGGCAGATATTGCTTGCGCTGATCTTCGCTCCCGTACGCATAGATCGGGTACATGCACAAGGAGCTCTGCACCGAGACGAAGCTGCGCAAACCCGAATCACCGCGCTCCAACTCCTGGCAGATCAGACCGTAGGAAACACCATTCAAACCGGCGCAACCGTATTCCTCAGGCAACGAGGAGCCAAGCAGCCCAAGACTGGCGATCTCAGGCACCAGCTCCGCTGGGAATCGCGCCTGCTCGAAGCAGTCGCCAATGATCGGGAGCACACGCTCATCCACAAAACGTGCAACCGTGTCCTGCACTGCACGCTCTTCGTCCGAGAGCATTGAACGTACGTCAAACAGATCAGCAGGAGGCAAAGCCATGGTGGGAGGACCAGAAAGAAGGGCCCCCTAGTTTACTGGTCCGGACTCGCGATCGCATCCATTGACAGTGACAAACGCGCGGGGCCACGTCCCGCCAACGGTGGTCTACCATGTGGCGATCAAGCCGGAGCCCACCCATGCAAAGCCAATCGAAAGCTCTCCCACTCATTTCTTGGTTGGCGCTATGCCTGACCGCCAGTGCCAGTGCCAGCACGCAACAGATCCACTGCGGCGCGATATTTGATGCCGAGCGTGCGGTCTTGCTGGGGCCGCACATTCTGTCCGTCACGGATGGAAAGTTCGATCGCGTTGAAGAGGTCCGACATCCGACAAGCGTGGTTCGTGCCGGAGACATTGACCTGAGGCAATCCACCTGCCTCCCCGGTCTGATCGACATGCACGTGCATCTGGGCATGCAGAGCAGTCCCGCAGCCTATTCCGAGGGGTTCCGGTTGAACCCTGAAGACTACGCGTATCGTTCAGTCGGCTATGCGCGCAGAACCCTTGAGGCAGGATTCACGACTGTCCGGGATCTTGGCGGCGTACACACGCTCGCGCTACGCAACGCGATCGACCAGGGACTGATCCAAGGCCCTCGAATCATTGCCGCAGGAAAGTCGATTGCAACAACGGGTGGGCATGCAGACCCACGCAATGGCATCAGTCGCGAGCTCGCGGAGTCTCTCGGTTACCCTGGACCTGAAGAGGGAGTCGTTGCGGGTCCGATCGAGGCACGCAGGGCGGTCAGGCAGCGATACAAAGAAGGAAGCGACGTCATCAAGATCACTGCGACCGGGGGGGTCTTGTCTTTCGCGAAAAGCGCCGACAACCCTCAGTTCATGGAAGACGAAATTCGCGCCATCGTCGACACGGCCCATGACTACGGCTTCAGGGTCGCAGCTCATGCACATGGTCTAGAGGGCATGCGGCGTGCCGTCAACGCGGGCGTCGACTCGATCGAACACGGCACCTACATGGATGCGGCCACATTTGAACTGATGAAGACCCGAGGCACCTGGTATGTTCCGACAGTCCTCGCTGGCGTGTTCGTCAGTGAAAAATCACGTGAGATCGGCTACTACCCGGAAATAGTGCGTCCGAAAGCGGCCCGCATCGGCGCACTGATTCAAGGCACACTCGGACGCGCCTATGAGGCGGGCGTGCGAATCGCCTTTGGCACGGACGCAGGGGTGTTTCCGCACGGCGAGAATGCACGCGAATTTGAATTGATGGTTGAAGCGGGGGTTCCCAGTGCCGCGGCGCTGCAATCGGCAACCTGGAACGCCTCCTTGTTGCTGGATAGAAACGACGACTTGGGCAGTCTGTCAGTTGGCAAGCGCGCAGATCTGGTCGCTGTGGCGGGCAATCCAGTAGACGAGATCGCGTTGATGAAGGCTCCCGTGCTCGTCATGAAGGATGGCGTGATCGCGCTTCAGCACTGAGTCGATCTTGCATTCTCGCGCTTGCGCCCCATCTGACCTACGAGCCGACGTGGCGATGCCGTACACGCCTATGACCACCCTTGAACAACGATCCAGATCATGACCGACAGCCCCAACTCCTTCGACGCAACCACCGAACTTTTTGAATCGCAGGTCATCGCCAAATCGACCGAAACCCCGGTACTGGTCGACTTCTGGGCGACCTGGTGTGGTCCCTGCAAACAGATCAAACCGCTGCTTGAGAAGCTCGCAACCGAGTACAACGGCGCCTTCCTGCTCGCCAAAGTGGACGTCGACAAGGAGCAACAGTTGGCCGCGGCCGTCGGTATTCGTTCGGTTCCGACCATCATGCTTTTGAAGAATGGTCAGATCGTCGATGGCTTTCCCGGCGCGATGCCCGAAGCGCAACTCAGGCAGTTTCTCAGCAAGCACGGTATCGAGCCCATGACACAGGGCGCCGCGTCCGAAGCGGCGGCGTCCGAACCCGAGTCCGTTGACATGCGCGTGACGCGCTTGCGCGCCGAACTCCAAGCGCAACCCGACCGTGCCGAGCTTCAACTGGAATTGGCCTCTGCGCTACTCAGCGCCGGTCAGCGCACCGAAGTCGAGGCGCTGCTGGAAGGCTTGCCCGCCAACCTGCATGAGGACAGTCGTGCCAAACGCCTACGTGCTCAATTGGACTTCGCTGCGGCACTCGCCGACGCGCCACCCGTTGACGCTCTGGAAGCCTCCCTGAATGGACCGGACGCCGCACGCGCCCTGCACCTGCTCGGCGTGCACCACATCGTCTCAGGCGACAGAGAACAAGGTTTGACCTACTTTCTACAGTTGTTGCGTGAGCATCGACAGTATGGCGATGACCTTGCCAAGCGCAGCCTGATTGAAGCCTTCACCCTCATTGATGACGAGGATCTGGTGGGCAAATACCGTCGAAAAATGGCATCGCTGTTGTTCTGAGCCGGTGGGCAGATTGTCCAGCGAAGGCTTCGCGTCCCGTCGGCATGGCGATATCGCATCGCTCCACTGTACGGCGACTATCTATAATTCCCGCCCCTCATCTGCAGAGTCTCGCCGTGCACCCACTTGTTTCTGAACTGGTCGATCTGCTCAGCCTTGAGCGCATCGAAGACAACCTGTTCCGTGGCCAAAGCCGCGACATTGGCACCCGCCGCGTGTTTGGTGGACAAGTTCTCGGGCAAGCAGCCTCCGCGGCTCAGCAGACCGTTACCACTGACCGGGTGTTTCACTCGCTGCATGCGTACTTCCTGCGCGCTGGAGACGTCGATCACCCCATCGTCTATCAAGTAGAAAACTCGCGCGACGGCGGCAGTTTCTCGGTGCGTCGTGTGACCGCCATCCAGCATGGACAGCAGATTTTCGTGGCGTCCGCCAGCTTTCAACGCCATGAAGAAGGCCTGACGCATCAAATGTCTGGCCCCGATGTGCCACAACCCGAAGACATCGCACCACCAACACCACTATCAGCTGAAGCCTTGGCCGCGTTGCCTGCCAAGACACAGCGCTGGCTTAATCGCAGCGGCCCCTTCGAGTTCCGCCCGGTGTATCCGCGTGATGAGCTGAAGCCCGCCAAGAGGCCACCCTACAACCAGGTATGGGTGCGTCTCGTCGACCGGATTGGCGATGACGCCAATCTCCATCGTGCGCTGTTGACCTACGTGTCGGACTTCCATCTGATCGGCACGACCATCTTCCCGCACGGCCTGTCGTACCTCTCGCACGATTTGCAGATGGCCAGCCTCGATCATGCGATCTGGATTCACAGACCCTTCCGCGCGGACGACTGGTTGCTGTATGCCTGCGACAGCCCCAGTGCAAGCAATGGCCGAGGATTGGCTCGCGGCGGGTTCTACACACGTGACGGCGTTCTGGTTGCCTCGACTGCCCAGGAAGGGCTCATCCGCGTCGTATCCGCGCAACCGGGTGCGGCGTGAGACAGGTCTTCACGTCTCGTCGCCTCGAGAATGTTGAGGCGGTATCAGCGCTGCTGCAGGACGCAGGCATTCAAACCTGGGTCAGTGAACGCCGATCCTACAAAGGCAACCGTCGCGGCAACTTCAGCTACAGCGACACGAGCCAGACGACTCAGCCGGCCGTCTGGATCGTCAACGCGTCGGACATCACGCAAGCACGCGCACTGCTGGCGGAGAAAGGCTTGATTGAGGCCGGTCGCAGCGAAGAGATGGTCAGGCCTGACTACACCCGCGTCGGCATGCCGACACCACCGAAGCGCAGCCAAATCGCTACACGTCTGCGCATTGCCCTGATTGTCATCGCGATGGCGTTGGCGCTCTGGCATGCCTACCGTCTGACCGGCTAGGAACGGGTTCATCGGGCCAACACAGGCTAAGCCACCAGTTTCTCCAGCAACCTGAGCAAAGACTGT
>Ga0075163_10003893_pt1 | contig 20033 bp, 14 predicted proteins | sample JI1023141ADNA_FD_71478 | JGI IMG/M metagenome (GOLD analysis project Ga0075163, IMG submission 71478) | Wastewater effluent complex algal communities from Wisconsin, to seasonally profile nutrient transformation and Carbon sequestration -... | ecosystem: Engineered > WWTP > Effluent > Algae... | reverse complement strand
GCGCATTCACCATGTTCACACCATCGAACAGGCCGCGCAGAATGCTGGCGAGCGCCAGTGCGTTCAGCGGCTTGGTGTTCATGTCGGCAGCAGCGCCCAGATATTCGATCTCGATTTTTTTAATCGCATGTTCGGTGATCTGGCCCGCGAAACTGCCGAGCTGTTCGACAAGCTTCATATACGGGCGAAGGCGCGGCGCTTCTTCAGAGGTGATGGAGGGCATGTTCACAGCATTGGAAACCGCACCATGCAGCAGGAAGTCGGACATTTGTTCCGCGACCTGAATCGCGACATTCACCTGCGCTTCCGAAGTGGAAGCACCCAGATGCGGCGTGCAGACAACATTCGGATGCCCGAAAAGAATATTTTCCGTCGCCGGTTCTTTCTCAAACACGTCCAGAGCCGCAGCGGCCACGTGACCGGTATCCAGCGCGTCTTTCAATGCTTTCTCATTAATCAGGCCGCCGCGGGCGCAGTTGATGATGCGTACGCCCTTTTTCATTTTGGCAATCGCCGCTTCGTCGATCAGGTTGCGGGTCGATTCGGTGAGCGGTGTATGCAGCGTGATAAAATCGGCACGTTTGATGACCTCTTCCAGTTCCGCTTTCTCGACACCGATTTCACGGGCGCGGTCTTCGGTCAGGAACGGATCGAACGCGATCACCTTCATTTGCAGACCCAGCGCCCGGCTGGCAACGATGGAACCGATATTGCCGCAACCGACGATGCCCAGCGTCTTGCCGTACAGCTCGACACCCATGAAGCGGGATTTTTCCCACTTGCCGGCATGCGTTGATTCGCTGGCCTGCGGAATCTGGCGGGCAATCGCAAACATCATCGCGATGGCATGCTCGGCCGTCGTGATCGAATTGCCGAACGGCGTGTTCATGACGACGACCCCGGCCTGCGTTGCCGCCGGCACATCGATCGTATCGACGCCGATCCCGGCGCGGCCAATCACCTTCAGGCGCGGCAGCGAAGCGGAAATCACATCGGATGTGATTTTGGCGGAAGAGCGCGCGGCGATGCCGTCATACTGACCGGCGATCTGCGCCAGTTCTTCAGGCGAAAGGCCCGGCTTGATATCGATCTCGATACCGTTGTTCTGGAAGATTTCGGCGGCAAGCTTATCCATCTTGTCGGCAATCAGTACTTTTGGCATGACACATTCCCTCTTGTTTTGCGCTGCAGCGATAGACGATTGATAGCACCTTGGTGCTCTGCGAAAAAGGGTTATCGAAACCCATGACCACGAAATTTGCAGGAGAATTTCAGGCAGCCTCATGCTATAGATGCACTATGAAAAATTTCATCACCCTTCCCTACCGCCTTGAACGCGATCCGCCGTCGTTTGAAACGAACGAGATCAAGACACCCGAATCCCTGCCGCGCCATTTCATCAAGGAGATGACGAAGCCCGGCGACAAGGTGTTCGACCCGTTCGTGGGGTTAGGCACCACGTTGTTTGTCGCCGAAGAATTGAAGCGCGTACCCTATGGCATCGAAGCCGACCACCGCCGTTATGAATGGGTCGCCGGACAAATGGATCACTGGATGAATGTGGTTTGCGCCGATAGTGCCCGCATTGCATCGCTGGGTTTGCCGAAGATGGATTTTTCAATGACCGCGCCGCCGTTCATGGCGGCCAATCATAAATGGAATCCACTTTATGGCGGCGACCCGTCAAAAGACGGTTACGATCTTTACCTGAAACGCATGCAACATATTTACAAGCAGGTGTCCAAGGTCATAAAACGCAATGCGCGGATCGTGGTGCAGGTTGATGACATACCGGGCCGCGTCTTCACGCCGCTGGTACGCGACCTGAACAACGCGATCTCAAAAGTTCTGAAACTCGAAAATGAAGTCACCATCGCATGGCAGGGCGGACGGAGTGATTACCGTCACACCCACTGCTTGATCTTCAGAAATACTGCCGTTTAGGCCGCCTTCTGCTGCGCTTCGGATTTCGCGGTTTCAAACGCCCAGTCAAGCCACGGCGTCAGCGCCGCGATATCGCTGGCTTCGACCGTCGCCCCGGTCCAGATGCGAAGACCCGCCGGGGCGTCGCGATGACCGGCGGTATCGTAGGCGATACCGTCTTTTTCCAGCAGCTTGGTCATCGCCTTCACAAAGGAGACACGACTTTCATCATCAAGCGATTGAACGTATGAATCAGTGATCTTCAGGCATGGGGACGTCGTCGAGCAGATTGCTTCGTCAGCGGGCAGGAATTCAATCCACGGCGTCTTCTGCACCCAGTCTTTCAGCGTTTTGAAATTGGCCTGTGAGCGCGCAATCGTCGCCTTGTATCCACCCAGCTGTTCCACCCAGTTGAGCGCATCGAGGCAATCTTCCACCGCGAGCATCGACGGGGTATTGATTGTTTCCCCTTCGAACAGGCCCTTGATCAGCTTGCCACCGCTGGTCATGCGGAAGATTTTCGGCAGCGGACGGTCAGCCTTGAATGATTCAAGACGGGCAACGGCGCGGGGAGAGAGCACGATCATACCGTGCGCGGCCTCACCGCCCAGAACTTTCTGCCACGACCATGTGGTGACATCAAGCAGGTCCCACGGCATGTCATAGGCAAACACGGCGGAGGTCGCATCGCAGAATGTCAGTCCCTGACGGTCTGATTTGATCCAGTTCGCATGCGGAACGCAGACACCCGATGTGGTGCCGTTCCATGTGAAAACAACATCGCGGTCGGTATCGATCTGCGACAGGTCGGGCAGTTCGCCAAAACCGGCCTTGAACGTGCGCACATCGGCCAGCTTCAGTTGTGTTGTGATATCTTTCAGCCATTCATTGCCGAACACTTCCCAACCCATCACATCGACGCCGCGCGCGCCCAGCATCGACCACATTGCCATTTCAATCGCGCCGGTATCCGATGCCGGAACGATGGCGATCTTGTAATCCGCCGGAATACCCAGCAGAGCACGGTGCTTTTCAATCACACTTTTCAGCTTTTCCTTGCCCGGTACCGCCCGGTGGGAGCGTCCCAGAAAGGCATCCGACAGATTGTCGAGCGACCAGCCCGGGCGCTTGGCGCAGGGACCGGATGAGAAACAGGGATTGACGGGGCGTTTTTCAGGCTTGTTCATGGCACACCTTCTTGGCTTAAAGACACCCCGATATTGCAGGGCACAAATCCATTCCACGATTAATGTTTTTCTGTCAGACTGTCCAGAGCCTTACAAGTCGAGTGATGAGGGGAGTGGTTATGAGTTACGTCCTGACGCTGGTGGCATCCGACATCCCGCTAACAACCGGCCATCTGGCGCGGGCGCAGGCCTATCTCGATTCCCACGGCATTGCGCCTGCCGGGCCTTCCGTCTGGCTGTCGCCGCACAAGGCTGCCGACATCCCGCTGGCGGCCCGCCCCCATTTCGAGCAGATGCAGGCGCTGCGCCGGGGGATGGATGACGATCATATCGACGTTCTGGTGTCCAATGGCAACAGCCGGAAGAAAACCCTGTTCTTCGCCGACATGGATTCGACCATTGTCACCACCGAGACACTGGACGAACTGGCTATTCTGGCCGGGGTCGGCAACGAAGTGGCCGCCATGACCCAGAAAACCATGAACGGTACCATGGATTTCTTCGAAGCCATCCGCGCCCGCGTCGCGCTGATCAAGGGACTGCCCGAAACCAAGCTGAAGGAAATTCTTGATAACACGCCGTTATCGCCCGGTGCCGAGATCACCTTGCAGGTGATGAAGCGCAAGGGCGTTCATTCCTCTCTGGTGTCCAGCGGGTTTACGTATTTCACAGCCGGGATCGCCGCGCGTTGTGGCTTTGACGATCATTTCGGCAATCTCCTTGAAATCGAGAACGGCGCCCTGAACGGCAAAGTAACGGAGCCCATCCTCGACAAGGCCGCCAAACTGGCAACGGTGAAAGCCAAGGCGATGGAATTTGGCTGTGACCTGAACCAGACGCTGGCCATTGGCGACGGGTCGAATGATATTCCAATGTTGCAGGCCGCCGGGATCGGAATCGGGTACAAGCCCAGGCCGCTGGTGGCGGAAACCATCGATAACCTGATCATACATACCGACCTGACGACGGTTCTGTACGTACAGGGCTATACCGATGCCGATATTCGCAGTGTGATGAATTAGGAATTAACTTCTTGTTTAGGCACCTGTGTTTTAAATTAGGGTGAGAGTGAAACCCTTCCTTTTTCATAAAGAAAAATCCATGTCTGAGCGCCGCTTCCTTGTTTCCGATGACGAGCTTGAAAATCTGATCTTCAAGTATTCCCGTGATGTCACGCAGCATGCGCGTGAGGGACGGTTCGACCCGATCACGGGCCGTGATGCCGAGATCGAGCAGATGATTCTGATTCTGATGCAAAAGGGACGCAAGAATGTCGGCCTGCTGGCCCCTGCCGGTGTCGGTAAAACCGCCGTCGTTGCCGGTATCGCGCAACAGATTATTGCCGGAAATGTTCCGGACATTCTGAAGAACACGCGGGTTCTTGATATCGATCTGGCCAGCATGGCCGCCGGGACATCGGGCCCGGCAGAGTTTCAAGGGCGCTTCATTCCGCTTTGCAAAGGCCTCGCGGAGCGTTACCGGTTGGCGGAAACAGGCGAATACCCTCGTTACATCATGTTTATCGACGAGATGCACCAGATTATGCCGACCTGCGCGGGCAGCGCCTATAAAGGCCTGTCGGAAGTTCTGAAGCCGTATCTGACGGTCGGTGATTTGTATGTGATTGGTGCGACGACGCTGGATGAATTTCGCCTGTTCGTGTCTATCGATCCCGCCATGGACCGCCGCTTCCAGAAAGTATTCCTGAAAGTGCCGAATGCGGAAGAAACCATCCAGATTCTGAAGAACCTGAAGGGCGGTTACGAAAAGCACCATGGCATTACGGTCAGCGAAGAAGCGGTCAAACGCGTGGTCGATCTGACAGAAACCCATATGAGACGCCGCAACCAGCCGGATAAATCAATCATCGTGATGGACGGCGCGATGGCGTATCACGTCATGCACCATGGCCGCGGCGGCGAGCTGGATATGAACTCCATCAATTTCATGGTCAGTAAGGAAGTCGGCCTGCACAAGGACGCTCTCTAAGGCCAAGCGTTTAGGAAAGGGCTTTCGCGCCTTTCAGAATCCCCAGCAGTTCTACGGCATTATCGATTACCAGATCGATATGCGCGGGCACGTCAACAGGCCGCCGACCGTGCGTCACCAAAACCGTCACCATTCCCATCTCGCGCGGCAGCACAAGATTGCGGGCCTGATCTTCGACCATCATCGACAATGACGCAGTATGGCTGATCGCCGCCAGCGCCTGCTCGAACGGGCGGCGGCTGACATGCTTCTTCTCGAAAGCGAAATCTTCCAGTGCGTGCACAGTATGGTCGGGGAAGCGGTCACGCAGGCCGATATGATTCAGGACACGCAACGCCCATTCGCGCGAACCATGGGTGACCAGCGCATGCGGTATAGCGATGGCATCAAACAGGCCGGGCAAGTCATCATAAGCGGAAATGATGGATTCGTTCACCAGCGGATGGATATTGAAATGGAGGAGCTGCGGATCGACACCGTACTGTTCAATGAAAACGCGCCCCCCATAGGCGTGATCGATGTAAGATTGCTTGGACAAGCGTATGGCATCATCCATCGACACGGCAGCACCGCTGAGGATCGCCGCGCGCGCAATGGCGTCGTCGAAGGCCTGGTGCAAAAGATCGGTTTCAGGATACAGCGTGTTATCCAGATCCCAGATAATGCTGCTGACGTTTTCCAGACGCTTCTTGAGATCCGGATTCATCACTTGATCGCCCGGAATATTTTGAATCCCTGCTGCTGCGCCAGCGGGTAAACATGACGAAACGATTCGGAAAGGACCGCTTCATAGGGAAGATGCGTATTCGCCACCATATAAAGATGCGCATTCTTTTTCAGGCAGGCCGCCGCAGTGCGAATAAACGAAACGCCCAGTTGATTTTGCGTGACCGATCCCTCATGGAAGGGCGGATTCATGATGATGAAATCAAGATCGCTGCAACCGGCAGGCACTTTCGTCAGGTCATGCCACAGATATTCAGCTTTTGCGGGAATATTGCGGCGGCATGCTTCGACTGCGCGCGCATCGGCATCGACACAGATCATCGATGACACCGCGGAGCAGGACCCCAGAACATGAGTGGCAAGATATCCGTAGCCGCAGCCGAAATCAGCGCCCCGGCCCGCCAGATCCTGCGGCAGATGACCGGCCAGCAGCGCCGAACCCTTATCAATGCGGTCCCAGCTGAACAGCCCCGGACGTGAAACGAAACGGCCATCAAGGACAGGCTGCCACGCGCCGTCGGCGATCCATCGATCCGTCAGCGACGGATCGGGATGGGTATTCTTGCGCGCCTGCGCAACCCGGCATTTATGTTTTGAATCAGCGAAAAACGACAAGCCCAGCGCCATCAGGTCTTTCTCGATCCGCTTGCCGCCGCCATCGTTCGCGCCGGAAATCGTCAGCGTTCCACCCGCCTTGAGCAGCCGCAGCCCGCAGGCCAGATCATGGCGGGTTTCTTCCTGTTGCTTGCCAACCAGCATGACCAGATTGTCAAAATCTGCATCGTCCGGAATCTCTGCGCGTACATCAAAACCTTGCGCCAGCAGCGGATCGAACAAAGATTTCTGATATTGAATGATAACCGTGCGTTCACGGGGAAATCCGGCCATCGCCGGCGACGGCACAGCCCCCAGAAACAGCGTACGCCCCGGCGCAGACGGCACGTCAGGAAAGAGATGAATTAACGCAGAAAACGGCTCAGTATTCGACATGGCGGCGACTGTATCACGAAGAATCAGAAAAATAAAATCGCGGGGCCGGATGGGTGGATGGCCCCGCGATCGGCGCTGTTCCTTCAGTCGCAGAAACAGCAACTCTTTAGCCTGACTTACATCGCGTCCCCTCCTATGGTCATCAGGCGATTGCACTCTTGTCCGCCACCAGATGGCCATCGGCCAGCAGGTCGGCAACCGAGGCACCGCCGAAACCACCCACGATCAGCGCCGCGGAAACAAAGGCATCTGCCGGGTTTCCTGTGGCATTGATCTCGAGCATCACGTCGGCACCTGCGCCTGTCAGACGGACAAAATCGTCAATCGCGTCGCTTAACGGGTCATAGCCCTGCAACACGTCATAAATATTGATGGAGTCGTCCTCGACCCCCATCGAGAAATCATGGATGGTGTCAAAGAAGCCATCCAGAACGTCGAGCACGAAAATATCTTCACCCTGCTCACCGTACAGATGATCGGCACCGTCACCACCGGCGATAATATCGTTGCCGATACCGCCATAAATCGTATCGTTACCGCCACCGCCGACCAGATAATCGTCGTCATCGAATGCCGGAACGGCAATCGTGCGGTCTTCGATGCTGATATCCATCGTGACATCGTTATAATCCGCATCGCCCAGATTGGGCAGATCTTCGAACCCGACGCGCAGAGTCGTCGGGTCATCAGGATCGAGAACACCGGAGATGACATGCTGCGCGTTATCAGGATTGATATGATTGTCGCCATTGCGCGGCGTCGTATGGTAAATCGGCCCCATCAGCGTGCGTTCTATGACACCATCAGTCCAGATCAGACTGACATCGGCGGCGGCGTCGTAAATGGTCGCAATACGTTCGTCACCGAGGCCGTTGTGATAGACGAAGTTCATTTCGCCGGTGGCAAAATTAACCCCGGCATAACTGGCATTCGCGTTATAACCGTTCGATATGATGAACAGGCCAAAATCGCTGCCGGTCTGGCCGTCCAGCTCCAGCGTATATGTGGTCCCGGCGCTCACGCTCTTGGCGTTGGCGAAGGCCATATGCACATCGATCAGTTCACCCGCGCCGTTCACGCGATAGAAGCCCAAAGAGTTTTTATACCCGGCGTCCGTTCCCACGAACGTCATCCGGACGGTGGTTTCAAAGCTGACATTCAGGTCATCAGGCTGGATGCCGAGATTGGGCTGCTGTTCCGGCGTGATGGCTTGCCCTTCCTGCATTTGCGGAAACAGCAGCTGGCTATAGAAGGTATGCTGAAGCTGGTAGTAGTTGACCGTGCCGGGTCCTGCTATCGGGCCGCCACGGATAACATCATCGCCGCTGCCGCCATAAAGCCAGTCATTCCCGGCACCACCATCCAGCGTATCGTTGCCGGAGGAGCTCCAGATCGTGTCGTTGCCGAAGCCGCCCAGAACCGTGATATCGCCCAGCGAGAAATTCATGCTGCTGAGGTTGACGACATCATTGCCATCGCCGGCATCGATCACTTCGATCCCGGTCAGGCGCTGGCCGTCGCCCGATGCGTGCACCGGGCTGGAAGGGTCATCAAGGATCAGCGCGTCATCGCCGTCCGTCATGATCACGCCGTCCACATCGTCACCGCCGGCAAATGTATCGAAACTGCGGTTCAGTCCGGCCAGATCCACCAGATCGCCGGTTTCTGCATTGACCGTCATGAACCCGGCAGCCCATACAGAATCGGCCACGTATTGGAGCGTGTCGTTACCGGTGCCGCCATCGGCATAATCAGCACCGAAACCGCCGGAGAGAAAATCATTCCCCTCCATACCGCTGATATAATCAGAGCCCAGACCGCCATCGACATTGTCATCACCGGCGCGTGCGTTGATGGTGTCGTCACCGGCATTCGCCCAGATGATATCGTCAGATCCGCCGCCATCGATCAGCATACTGCCGTAAACGACCGTGGGGTGCGCCAGCATGATCAGGTCGCCGCCGTCACCCGCGAAAATGCGTTCGACGCTCGTGAGGGTCTGCTGGCCGAAAGTGTTGGTGGCGAAGATGGCATCACCGTTGTTCGACATCACCAGAGTGTCAGTGCCGTTGCGGCCATCATAGGTCAGATTGGTCAGATTATAGGTGTCATTGACGGTCACAGTCTGACCGGTATAGGGGTTCGTATAGGTGCCGGTGATCGTTGTCAGCGATCCCGAAAAATTCAGGAAGTCATTGCCGTTCGTGCCGTTGACGTCAGCCATTGTTTAAAGTCTTTCCCCTACGCAGTAAAAGTGCCCCTCGGATCAGCAGGTCCCGGTATGAGCGCTTTTAGTCCTTACAGTTGTTTGGATAGTCCCCAATATCCAGAATCTCACAATCTTGTTAAAAATTTATGTAAAATTTCAGACTTATTTACGGGCGCGCTTTTACCTTGACCCCGCAAAGGGTCAGAGTATGGAAATTTAATATTATAAATCAGGTAGTTAGTCGATATTTATCGGCGTATGGCAAACCCGGCGACACAAATTAAGCGTTTCCGTTTGATATCGGCTTTCGCCATACTATCTTGCTGACATTATTGTTTATTTTTTGACAGGACCCCCATGAAACGACGCATCGCTCTGATTTTCGTCATTCTTGCCGCCGCCGCTCTGGCAGGGGGGACAGCCTATAAAGCGATCACGGATCAGGGTGCTGCCGAAAAGAAGGGCCCGGGCACCCCCGGTATTATCGCCTATACCGTCGCCAGCCGCCCGTTCGCCGACCGTATGGAAGCCGTCGGCACCGCGCAAGCCGCCGAAGCCGCCACCCTGACCGCCACCGCATCCGACACCGTGACCGCCATCAATTTTGAAGAGGGTACGGCGGTCACCGCCGGGACCGTTCTGATCCAGTTGAACGATGAGGAGGAGAGAGCCGAACTGGAAGACGCCGAAAAAACCGCCACCCGTTACACCGAACTGGCCAAGACGAACGCCACCAGCATCGCCCAGCGTGATTCCAGCGCTGCCGCGCTGAAGGTCGCCCAGGCCCGCGTCAATGACCGGCAGATCATCGCGCCCTTTGATGGCCTGACCGGATTTCGCAACGTCAGCCTCGGCGATCTGGTTACACCCGGCATGATCGTGACATCCGTGTACGATATCGATCCGATCAAACTGGAGTTCACGCTGCCTGAAGCCTATCTGTCGGTCTTAAAGCCGGGGCTGGAAATTCAGGCCCGTACCGAAGCCTGGCCCGATAAAGTTTTTACCGGCAAGATCTCGACCATCGATCCCGGCATCAATCCGGCCACGCGCGCCATTTCGCTGAAAGCGGAAATCGATAACACCGATGGATCGCTGAAACCCGGACTGCTGATGACCGTCAGCGTCGTGAAAAATGAGCGCGCAGCGCTCAGTATTCCTGAATCCGCCATCATTCAGCAGGGTAACGAACACAAAGTTTATGTGATCGGCGCCGACAAGAAAGCCACCCCTCAGCCGGTCAGGATCGGCACGCGCGAGGCCGGATACGTGGAAGTTCTTGAGGGACTGAAAGAGGGCGACACCATTGTTGCCGAGGGGCTTATGAAGGTCCGTCCCGGAAACCCGGTCGAGATTACAAAGACCGTCACCATTGACGAGATGGTCGATGCGGCCACAGCCGTCGCCAATCCGCGTAAACAGGAAGCGCTGCGATGATCCTGTCCGATGTATCTGTCCGGCGGCCCGTCTTTGCCATCGTTATCAGCCTTCTGATCGTCATTTTCGGTATTATCAGTTTCCAGCGCCTCCCTTTAAGGGAATACCCGGATATTGACGCCCCGATTGTATCAGTGCGCACAAACTATACGGGTGCTGCCGCCAATGTCGTCGAGACCCGCATCACGCAAGTGATTGAGGACAGCGTCAGCGGGATCGAGGGAATCAAATCGATTACATCGCAATCATCGGACGGATCATCCAGCATTTCGATTGAATTCGAAATCTCGCGCGATATCGACGCGGCCGCCAACGACGTGCGCGACCGCGTGAACCGGGTCTTGAGCCGCCTGCCCGATGAAGTCGATACGCCGCAAATTTCCAAACAGGACGCCGACGCCAGCCCGATCATGTGGATCGCGTTGCAAAGCGATGTGATGAACAGTCTGGAACTGACTGATTATGTTGACCGCTACCTCACCGATAAATTCTCGGTCATCGACGGCGTAGCCGATATCCGGATCGGCGGTGAACGCCGTTATGCAATCAGGCTATGGCTGAACCGCAACGAAATGGCCGCACGCGGCATCACGGTGCAGGATATTGAAACCGCTCTGCAGCGCGAGAATGTCGAGCTGCCCGCGGGCCGTGTTGAATCACTGGACCGAGAATTCACCGTCCGTGTCGAGCGCGTATACAGCAAGCCGGACGATTTCCGTGATCTGGTTATCAAGCGCGGCAATGACGGATACCTGACCCGCCTGTCCGATGTCGCCCGGATCGAAACCGGCGCCGAGAATGAACGTTCGTCAATGAAAGCCAATGGCCGCGCCACGGTGGGGATCGGCATCACCAAGCAATCCAACGCCAACACGCTGGCGGTGTCCCGCGCCGTCAGCAAGGAAGTCGAAAATGTGAAGGCAACGCTGCCGGCGGCGATGAGCGCCTCCATCGTTTTCGATGCCTCTTTGTTTATTGAAGCCGCCATCCACGAGGTCTATCTGACGCTGGCGATCACATTATTTCTGGTTGTGGCTGTGATCTGGTCATTCCTGGGTGATATGCGCGCGACCATGATCCCGGCCATCACCATCCCCGTATCGCTGATCGGGTCGTTTATGGCCCTGTATGCCATGGGATATTCCATCAACCTTGTGACCATTCTGGCCCTGATTCTGGCCATCGGCCTTGTGGTGGATGACGCCATCGTCGTGCTTGAAAACGTTTACAAACGGATCGAGGAAGGCAAGCCGCCACTGGCATCGGCATTTCTAGGCACGCGTCAGGTCGGGTTTGCCGTTCTGGCCACCACCATGGTTCTGGTGATGGTGTTCCTGCCGATCACATTCATGCCGGGTGATATTGGCCGCCTGTTCACCGAATTTGCATGGGCGATGGCGGCATCGGTCTTGTTCTCCTGCGTTGCCGCGCTCAGCCTGACACCTGTCATGTGTTCCAAAATCCTGAAACAGCGCCCGCATGACAAAAAATTGAGCCTGATCCCGCGTAGCGTCAACCGCCTGATCGATGATTCCATGCCCGCCTATACCGCCGCCGTGCTGTATTGCTGCCGCAAGCCGGTTGTTCCGATTTTGGTGATGGCGGTGATGTGCATGGCCGGGTGGTTTTTCATCAGCAATATCCCATCCGAATTCGCACCGCGTGAAGACCGCGGCGTATTTTATACGCGGATGATCGGGCCGGAAGGATCGAGCTTTGAATATTCGATCCGCAACATGCAACTGATCGAAGCCGAGCTGATAAAGCTGAGAGAAAAAGGTGAAGCGGAAACCGTGATCGCCCTTGTCCCCGGCTTTGGCGGCAGCACAGGCGTGAACGGCGGTATGGCCGTCACAAGACTGGTACCCTGGGGCGAACGCCGCCACGTAAAAGATATTGTCGGTGAGATCAGCGCGAAGCTCTCGCAAATTCCCGGCGTCAACGCGATTCCCAACATGCCCGCCAGCCTGGGCGGCGGTAGCGCCAACAGTACGCCCGTGCAGTTCGTGATCGGCGGCACCAATTACGAAGAACTGGTTGCCTGGCGCGACCTATTGCTGGAGGAAGCCCGCAAGAACCCGAACCTGATCAATATCGATTATGATTACAAGGAAACCCAGCCGCAGATGCGTATCAATATCGACGTGACGCGCGCCGCTGATCTCGGCATCTCCACACAGCAGATCGGCAGGACGCTGCAAACATTGTTCGGTTCAAGCGAAGTCACGACCTATATCGACCGCGGTCAGGAATATGACGTGATCCTGCAAGCGCGCGATCAGGACCGCCTGAAGCCCGCTGATCTGACCAATGCCTATGTCCGTTCAGAAACGACAGGAACGCTGATCCCGCTATCGAATATCATCTCGATCCGCGAAACCGCCGATGCCGGGTCACTGAACCGCTATAACCGCCTGCGCGCGATTACGATATCGGCAAACGTCGGACCGGGTTACACACTGGGTGAAGCCCTGAACTATCTGGAAGACCGCGCCCGCGAGGTTCTGCCGGCGGAAGCACAGATCGATTACAAGGGTGAATCGAAGAAACTGAAAGACACAGGCAGCGCTGTCTACGCCACGTTTATTCTGGCGCTGATCGCCGTGTTCCTGATTCTGGCGGCGCAGTTTGAAAGCTTCGTCCACCCGTTCGTCATCATGACCACCATTCCCTTCGCGCTGGTCGGCGCGTTATGGGGCCTGTATATGACCGATTCAACCCTGAACGTGTATACCCAGATCGGCCTGATCATGCTGATCGGGCTGGCCGCCAAGAATGGCATCCTGATCGTCGAATTCGCCAACCAGTTGCGCGATAAGGGCGTGGCCTTTATGGATGCGTTAGTGCAGGCCTGCGAGCAGCGCGTCCGCCCGATCCTGATGACGGCCATCGCCACCGTGGCCGGGGCGTTGCCGCTGATGCTGACCACCGGGGCCGGGGCGGAAAGCCGTTTCCCGATCGGGGTCGTGATCGTAGCCGGGGTGACATTTTCGACCTTCCTGACCCTGTTTATCGTACCGACATTCTATGCCCTGATGGCCCGGCGGACGAATTCGCCCGAACATGTCGCCAGAGAACTGGAAAAAGAGCTGGAAAACAAGTAGGGTCGGCCCGCAAAGGCAGATTGAAGAATGAGTGCACCTGATTACAGCCTCAAAGGGGACCTGACCAACGGCCCCGTTCGCGGACACCTGATCCGCCTGACGATCCCCATGATCTGGGGTCTGCTGGCGATTATCAGCTTCCAGCTGGTGGATACCTGGTACATATCAATGCTGGGAACCGCAGAACTGGCCGCCGTTTCGTTTACGTTCCCGGTGACCTATATTCTGTTCAGTCTGGTCATGGCACAAGGTATCGCTGCGTCGTCCGTCTTGTCGCGGCAGTTGGGGAACGGCAGCATCAGCCGTGTCCGCCGCATCGCCACCCATAGCCTGATCTTTGCGTTCTTAAGCGGTATTGTGATGGCGATCATCGGCCTGTTACTCATGAATCCGCTGTTCCGCGCGATGGGCGCCGACGATACGATGATGCCGATTATCAGCGATTACATGACAATCTGGTTCGCAGGCAGCATTTTCCTGACCATCCCGATGGTGGGCAATTCGGCGATGCGCGCCACAGGCGACACTTTTACACCCGCGATGATCATGACAACAGCCGCTATTCTGAACGCGCTGATTGCGCCGCTGCTGGTCTTCGGCCTGTTCGGGTTTCCCCGTCTGGAAGTGCAGGGCGCGGCAATTGCCACGTTACTGGCGAATATCGGCGCTTCGATGGCGGCATTTTATATCCTGTACGCCAAAAAGCGCATGATCAGCCGCAGCCGTCTGCACATGAAATTATTCGGAAACTCAATCAAAAGACTATTGATTATTGCCATCCCGGTCAGCATCGCCAGCATCATCCAGCCCGCGACCGGCGCTTTCCTGACCGGCCTTCTGGCCAGTCACAGCACCGAAGCCGTCGCCGCTTTCGGCGTCGCCAGCCGGATCGAGGCGTTTGTCTTTATTATCATCATGGCGCTGGCGATCGGCATGGCCCCGATCATCGGCCAGAACTGGGGGGCGGGCCTGTATGACCGCGTTCATGAAACACTGAATCAGGCGATCCGTTTTTGCACATGGTGGTCGCTGGGGGTCGCTGTCATTCTTATTGCTGCGGCCGATCCGCTGGCGCGTATGTTCTCTGACGATCCCGACGTCATCGCCCTCACCAAACTTTATTTCTGGGTCATCCCGATCACATATGCGTTCGGCAATCTGGTACAGGGGTGGAGTTCGGCCTTCAACGCCATGGGAAAACCAAAACAATCATTCGTGATGATTTTTGTGAAGCTGATCGTACTGACGATCCCGGGCGCCGCCCTCGGCAGTTATTATTATGGCCCTGCCGGAATTTTTGCCGCGCTGGCGCTGGTCAATATCGTAACGGGCATCGGTTTCCACATCGCGAACAACCGCCTGTGCCGCCGGTACGAATACAGCCCCGTCCCGGCCTAAGGGAACGGTCGCTTATTCGTTCGTCGGTATCGGTTGCGCCGGGGCGGGTTGCGGCGGAACATCATCTTTGCGGAACATCTTCTTGATTTCCTTGCCCAGCATTTCCGCTTCCGAGTCCGCCTGCTTCAGGAATTGTTTTGTGTCTTCCAGAATTTCCTGACCCGGGCTTAGGTTCACGCCGATCTGGTCACGCACTTCCGGAGACAGGGAATCGAGATAACCTTCACGCGCGGCAGCGCGCAAGGCGACACCAATCACATAGTCAAACACCTGAACGCTGGCCTGTTCGATCGGCAAGCCGCCTTCCTGCTGACCGATCGCGCGCATATGAATTTCCGGCAGGACCATCGGGGAATACCCTTTGGCAATCGCGTCCTTGACCGGTGGCTCCAGACGCGTTCCTGTAAAACCGACATGGTCGATCACGGTTCTGACACGCGCTTTGCCATCGGGCTTATGCGTGGACACATAAGTGACCGCATTCTGGCGTAATGTCGAAAGATTGGTTCCGGTGTCACTGACATCCAGACGAATATTCATGCCGGTGACCTTGATATCCTCAAATGCCAGCGCTTCGCGGCTTAAATTCCGGGCGTCAATATCAATCGCGCCGATGGAAATCGCCGTACCGTTACTGTAACCCTTGGGGTTGGCAATCGTGATGCCGGTCAGAGTCACCAGTTCTTTTTCCGGCGTGATGTCCAGCGAATCAATCCGGACCTTTGAATCAAGTGCCCGGCTGGCGATCCGTTCGACAACCGCCTTGGTCAGCGTCGTGACGCTGCCATAAAACACGACACCGCCCCCGATCAGGACGATCAGAAATCCGGCGACAAGGAACAGGGATAGGCGTTTTTTCTGAGCATCTGTCATGATTGAAGTCTCCACAATGAAATATGCTGCCGGACTTTTTCCAGAATAGCAAGGCGCAATAGAGGCCCGGCGTCACAGCAACACCGTGCTCATGTCATAATTCCAGCATATTTCCCTGCTAGGTATTGAAAACCGCCTTGACGACCCCATACTGAAACCCGCCCACCGAAATTCGCCATGCAAACTTTTCCCGTCACGCTGATTGCCGAACCGATCTTTACCAGTGGCCTGCTGATGGCCACGCTGCTGACGGCCCGCTATTTCCTGACCCGCGCCGTGCGCAACCGCTCGGAAATCCTGAACAAGGAACAACGCCGTTGGCTGAGCCGGATTCGCAATGGCGTGCTGATTCTGCTGATTTTAGGGCTGATCCTGATCTGGGCGCCGCAGCTGCGCACGCTGGCCCTGTCGCTGGCCGCTGTTGCCGTTGCGCTGGTGGTCGCCACCAAGGAAATGATCCTGTGCCTGAGCGGCGCCTTCATGCGGGCCTCGACAAGGCCTTTCGTCGTCGGCGACTGGATCACCATTGACGGTATCTCGGGCGAGGTCATCGACGTCAATCCGTTCTCTTTCCGGGTACAGGAAATCGACATGGTGGGAAAAACCTATCAGTTGACCGGGCATACGATTGAAATTCCCAACAGCCGGTTCTTCACCAGTATGATAGAGAACCTGAATTTCAATAAATCCTACCTGTATCACGACATCAATATTGCCGTTCCGGTTGCCGATTCTGATCCCTCGCGATTTATGGACGCCCTGCAGAACATCGTGACGGAACACTATGCCCCGTTGCTGGAAGCCGCCGATTCCTATCACCAGCGTATGATCCGCAAATCAGGTACGGAACTGCCGTCGATCCAGCCGCAATTCGGCCTGCGGACGTCCGATCTCGGCCATCACATCTATAATGTTCGTCTGTTCATTCCCACGCGCGACATCGCGCGCTTAGGCCAGGCCATAACCGTTTCATTCCTGTCTGCCGTTCACATCGCCAAGAACGAAAAAAGTGATGGCACCATTGATCACGAATCTTCATAATAATTCTTGATAAAACACGCCTGACCCAAGGGGGGTAACATCGCTTGGAAGATCATGCCTCCAACCTTTCACAGATTGCCGTTGTCCTTGCCGCGACGTTTGCGGGTGGCAGCCTTCTGAAGCGGTTCGGCCAGCCCGCGATTATCGGCTACATTATTGTCGGCATGATACTGGGACCGTCTGTTCTGGGACTGGTCAATAACGGCGGTGAAATTTCCTTCCTCTCGGAACTGGGTATTCTGCTCCTGCTGTTCATCATCGGGATGGAGCTCGATGTTCACCGCTTCACCGAAGTATTCAAAATCGCCATCAGCACGACCGTTTTGCAGATCGTCGCCGGGGTCGCCGCCGTCGCCGCCATCGGCTGGGCATTTGACTGGCATATCAACAAGATCATCCTGTTAGGGTTCGCCGTATCGCTGAGCAGTACGGCTGTTGCCATTAAATTGCTGGAGGATATGGGCGAAAGCGATACACCGATGGGCCGCATGACGCTCGGAATTCTGGTGGCGCAGGATCTGGCCGTGATCCCGATGCTGCTGATTATCAGCGCACTGAATGAAGCGAGCGGCGGCTTCCTTGTCGAGATTGAGGATGTTGGGCGGATTATCGGCGCGTCGGCCTTCATGGTTCTGATCATTTTTGCCCTGAGCGGCAAGGATATCGGCCCGATCAAGTTCTCCAAATTTAAAGTGCCGACCTTCTCCGACAGCGGCCAGACGGTTCTGGTCGCCTTGACTATCTGCTTTACGGCAGCGGCCTTGTCAGGGGCCGCCGGTCTGTCGGCGTCATATGGCGCGTTCCTGGCGGGCCTGGCCATCGGCAGTACGCATAAACGTGAAGCGTATGAAGAGGAAATTCGACCCATCTTCGACCTGTTGATGATGATTTTCTTCCTGTCGGTCGGGATTATGCTGGATTTCGATTTTATCCTTGAGCACCTGCTGTCGATTTCACTGGTTCTGTTTGCGCTGCTGTTCCTGAAAACCATTTTCAATATCACGATTCTGCGTATGCTGGGCCTGTCCCGCCGCCATGCGATCATGATTGGCGCGACACTGGGGCAGGCCGGGGAATTTTCGTTCGTGTTGGCAGCCCTGGGCTTAAGTTCTCAGGCGATCCTGCCCGAAGCCTACAAATATGTCGTCGCCATCATCGCCCTCAGCCTGATCATGACCCCGCTTTGGACTTATGCGATGCGCCGCATGGATCTGCTGCGCCGGGGCCGGGTTTACAGGCTGGCGCGCATACGCAAGCACAGGAAACTCCTTGCACAAAAGCAGTCAGTGTCGTCAAATCAACCCTGAACAAGGTTGAAGGACACCTCATGAGCCGCCGGAAAAAATCACGCCACCGTCACCACGACACGCCGGGCATCGCTCCCGGAACGCTGACACCGGCAAACGAACATGCATCAACGATCACCGTCATTGCCTATAACGGCGAGGACATGATCGAGAGAAGACTGAACGGCCCGGATGAAATCCCCCCTTGCCTGCAGCAATGGCCGGTAACATGGATCAATGTAGACGGACTGGGATCGGTCGATACGCTGAGCCGGATCGGTGAGATTTTCGAATTGCACCCGCTGGCGCTGGAAGATGTTCTGAATGTCCATCACCGCGCCAAGGCCGAAGATTACGACCGGCAGATTTTCATCGTCGCGCACATGCTGCGCAAAAACGAAGAGCATCTGGATGTCGAACAGATCAGCATGTTCATCGGCAGAAATTATATCCTGACCTTTCAGGAACGACCTGATGGCGACGTTCTGGAACCTGTACGCAACCGCCTGCGCCGCGGCAAAGGCCGGACCATCCGCAAGGCCGGACCGGATTATCTGGCTTATGCGATACTCGACGCCACCATCGATGGATATTTCCCCATTCTGGAATATTTCAGCGATACGATCAGCACGCTGGAAGACAAGGTGATCAGCAAACCCGACAAATCGATCATCGCCGACACGCACCGCATCAAGCGCGAACTGCAAACACTCCGCCATGCGACATGGCCCTTGCGCGAGGTCATCGCCACGCTGGATAACGATCATGATTTGATGAATGACGACACCAAGCTGTATCTGCGCGATTGTCACGATCATGTCATCAATGTGCTTGATCTGCTGGAAATGGACCGCGAACGCGCATCGGGGCTGATCGATATTTACCTGTCCAGCATCAATAACCAGATGAACGAAACGATGCGGATTCTGACTGTCATCGCAACAATTTTCATCCCTTTAAGCTTCATCGCCAGCGTTTACGGCATGAATTTCGATACCAGCATATCAAAGTTCAACATGCCGGAACTGGAATGGGTGTATGGATATCCATTCGCGCTGGGTTTGATGCTGACGGTCGCGCTGGGTTTGCTTGTATTCTTCAAGCGCCGCGGCTGGATCGGACTTAGGCACGGCGGAAAAGACGACCGCGACACCTAAACCTTGTAATAATCCTTGTACCACGCGACAAAACGGGGAATCCCTTCGACAATCGATGTCGACGGGACAAAACCGGTCAGCGCCGTTGTTTCGCCGATATCGGCAAATGTTTCATGCACATCGCCCGGCTGCATATCTTTAAATTCAATATCAGCTTTGCGATTCATGGCTGTTTCCATCGTGCGAATGAAATCCATCAGGTTTTCGCTTTTGCAATTGCCGATATTCAGGATGCGGTGTGGTGCATCATCACCCGATCGCACAGGCGGTTTTGCCAGCGTCGCCACGACGCCGCTCACGATATCATCGATATAGGTGTAATCGCGTTTCATGTTGCCATGGTTAAAGACAGGCAGCTTCTTTCCGTGCGCGATAGCATCAGCAAAAATAAACGGCGACATGTCGGGGCGTCCCCAGGGGCCATAGACCGTGAAAAAACGCAAGCCAGTCTGCGGCAGATCGTAAAGATGACTGTAACTCTGGCTCATCAGTTCATCACTGCGTTTCGTCGCGGCATACAATGATACAGGGTGACTGACATCATCCTGAACCGAGAACGGCAATTTGCGGTTACCGCCATAAACAGAAGACGAGCTGGCATAGACCAGATGGCGGAAATTCGGCGTATGACGGCACATTTCCAGCACAGTCAGGTGGCCCATGCAATTCGTCATCACGTATTCATACGGATTCTGCAACGAATAGCGCACGCC
>Ga0075163_10003892_pt1 | contig 20035 bp, 13 predicted proteins | sample JI1023141ADNA_FD_71478 | JGI IMG/M metagenome (GOLD analysis project Ga0075163, IMG submission 71478) | Wastewater effluent complex algal communities from Wisconsin, to seasonally profile nutrient transformation and Carbon sequestration -... | ecosystem: Engineered > WWTP > Effluent > Algae... | reverse complement strand
TGCCAGAACAGCGCATGGCAGAGCTTGACGAGCGCATGCGCTTCATCGACCAGCAGGCAAAGGCGAACGGATGGGACAAACGCCTGATTGATGCGCGAGACGAAACGCTGGCAGAGCTGGATGCGCTGCGTATCAAACCCGTCGATATAGGCGCTCTGGACATCCAGTTGAGCAGCACTGAGGCGCCAAGTGCAGGCGAGTACTACGCCCCCGGTGACACGACCAACCCATTGACCGGAGAGCGCATTCCAGACCAGCGCACACCGAGCCAGCGCATGGGCCTCGACCCCAGCGCTGGGCCATTGACCGCAGCAGCAGCAACGGCGGTTGACAGTGGATTGGGCCAGCACGCGCAGTTCCTCGGGGCCACTGGCCGCGATGTGCAGTTACGCCAGACCGGCCCAGGCGTCACGGACGAGAGCAACGTCATTGACGTGGATGCGCGCGAAGTGCCAGACCAGCGCGGCATCCCCGCGGCGCGCAGGCTGACGAACGAGCAGGGGGGCGGTGCACGCGCCACATCCAGCCAGCCACTGGCCCTGCCAGCGCCAACCAATCTGCGCGAAGGACTGGAGCGCATTCGCGCCCAGCGCCAGGAGGCCGCACGTCTTGCACAAGTTCCCCCAACCCAAGGAGCAAACCTTGTCCCTCAAGCCCCTCAAGCCGTCCAAACAATCGCGCAACAGCAAGAAGCAGGAAACCAAGCGCCTGTTGGAGCAGCAGCGACAACCGCAGCCCAACCCGGTACGGATGGAGGAGGCAGTGTTCAAGCGGCTGGGGTAGAGCCCATTATCCAGGCCGGAAAAGATGACCAAGCCACGCAAACATTGCGTGAGCAGCTATCAAATTCAGAGCAAAAGGATAATGAAACAGGGGTTTCGGGTAACTTACCCCAAACCTACCACGAACCTACCCCGAATCAGGATGCTGGATTTGACTCGAAAGCATGGGACAAAGCCCGTGAGGATCGAATCAAGGCATCGAAGAAATCTGGCGCTGTCCACTTGGACGACGTTACGCCAGCCGTTGAGTCGATGCGCGGCAAGATTATTCAGAGTGCACACGACCCCAAGGAGCGCGGTGTAGTTCGCACCGTTGATAACAGGGGTAATGTGTATGTTCAGTGGAGCGATGAATACTCAGGCCAGAAGAACTTGGCCAGCGAAACGGAAGAACCAAACAAGTCTTGGCTGAAATCTGGAAAGACGCTGCCATTCTGGAAGAAGTCGGCCAACGGAAAAACGCTTGTTCTGCAAACATCGTTAGGCCCGAGCGACCTGAAAGACTATGTTTTTTCCAACACAATTTCGCAACCTGCACACCGTGAGCCTACGCCCCCTCAAGCCCAGCAAACAAGCCCGCAACCAGCGCAAGCAGGACCAGCGCAACCAGCCCAAGGGCTGACCAATGCCGCCGCGCCTCAGAACAATGGAGCGCAAGGCCAGGCAGCGCCAGGCCCGAGCTTTGGAACCAAGGATGCATTCTCAGCCATTCGCGCGAAGAAGCAAGCTGACGCTGGGGAACTGATATTTGAAAGAGGCGGTCGCTCATGGACGGCAAGCGCCAAAGAGGGCAAGGGACTTATCAAGGGAAAGTTTCTCGCAGAACTTGATGGCGAAACCACACCATCAAAACCATTCAACACACGCGAAGAAGCTATTTCACATGCTCAGGAGTACGCCGATCAGGTGCTTCAACGCGAGGCTGAGCGAGGCAAAGACAAAGCGCGCTCTGCTGCCATCTTGAGCAAGGTGAAGGCCGGCGAGTCTCTTGGCGCGCCAGAGCTTGAGCACATTGGCCTGCGCGCTGGAGGGTCTGACCTGCGCTGGTTTATCTCATCTGCCGCCAACTTGTTTAGCATCACTTCGCGGCAAGTGCGCCCACTGATAGCAGACATCATTCGCGTTGGTTACAGCGACATGGGAGCCAAGCGCGAAATCGTGGAGCCAAACAAAGCCCTCAAACAAATAGCGCAACGACTTTCAACCCAAGGAGTTACCAGTGAGCCTCAAGCCCCAAAAGCCCAGCAAAGCATCACGCAACCAGCGCAAACAGGAGGTGCGGCGACTGCTGGCCCAGCAGCAACGCCCACCGCAGGCCAACCCGCTACGGTTGGAGGAAGTGGCGTACAAGCGGCTGGGGTAAGCAATGCCGCCACGGCGGTGGCGCAAGGCCGGGTAATTCTGCAAAACCGCAACCGCGCAACACCGTCGAGCATTGCCCAGATGCGAAGCATTGCGGCGCGTCCAGACTATGGCCGTCTGGGCTTCTCGCGCGACTTCGCCAACGGCGCCCCAGTGGTGGCCGGTGGGGTTGTTCCCTCCGATCAGATGGGCCGCCAGGACGTTGCCACGGCCAGCGATGGGCGCCGCATCCCGGTGCAGTACGCTGTAGTGGACGCTGGCGCAGTACTCACATCCAACCGCGCAGACGGCACTACCAATACCGACTACGGCAATCCAGACATTCCGGCGCTGCGCGCCATCGCTGGAAACGGTCGCATCGCAGGTCTTCAGGCCGCTTATGACGAAGGCAGCACCGCCACCTACCGCCAGGAGCTGGCGCAGGACGCAGCGCTGCACGGTATCTCGCCAGAAGTGATTGCCACCATGGCCCAGCCGGTTCTGGTGCGCGTGATGCCCGCCGACGCAGTGACTGCCGATATTGGCGACGTGTCAAACACGGTGGGAAACCTGGACTTGTCGGCAGTTGAGCAAGCCAACAACGACGCAAACCGCGTTGCCCTGGATGCCTTGCAGTTTGCCGAGGACGGCAGCATTACGCCCGAGGTGGTGCGCCAGTTTGTACGCGCCATGCCCCAGGCAGAACGGGGCCAGTTGTTGGACACCAACGGACAGCCTACACGACAAGCGGTAGATCGCCTGAGTGCAGCCGTGTTTGCAAAAGCATTTGGCAATGACCAACTGACCAACCTGTATGCCCAGGCCCAAGACCCTGAAGCACGGCTGATTATGTCGGCGCTGGCGCAGGTAGCCCCAAAGATGGCGCGGCTGGAAGGGGCCGGTGCGCTAGATGTGCGTGACGTGGTAGCCCAGGCCGCCGAGATTGCCGTGAACGCACGGCGACAGGGGGTCACGCTTGCTCGGGCGGCGCAACAAATGGACATGGCGTCTGACCCGGACGTTGGCGCGGTTCTAGACCTGTTCGCAGCCAATTCCCGTAGCGTGCGTCCCGTAGTGGAGGCCCTTGAACGCATGGCAGACATGGCCTACACTGAGGCAAGTAAGCCCGCCGAGGATATGTTCGGCGCAGTGCCGCTCGCCAGCCGCACCGACATCATCAACCAACTTAGGCCAAAGAATGAACAAGGAAGCCAAAACGCTCTGGAAGACGCCACAGGGCGCGAGCCTGTTGGGCAAATGGATGAAGGGCGAGGCGCTGAGCCAGCAGGACGAGCAGCACCTACAGAATCTCAAGCAGGCCGATCCTCCGAAGATGCCGCAGCCCAAGATGGACGAGTAAACGAGCAAGGTGCAGAATACTCAGTACGCCAGCAGTTCTCTCTATTCGGGCTAGAACAAAGTGACCAACTCCAACTCTTCATTGATAGTGGACCTGTTCCAAGTCAAGCTGGAGCGGGAGCAGTCGCGGCCCAACGGGAAGCCATCCAAGCTCTTGCGGACATGGAGTCCACCGCCTCCATACTTGCGAAATCCCTGTCCCGTGATTTCGCTGCCCGTCAAAGGGTCAGTCTCGTCGGGCAAAAAGTAAGCACATCGGAAGACCTGGCCGTACTGGCCCAGGTTTACCGCGACCCACGGTTTGAGACATTCCGACTTGTCTTTACGGACAACGCTGGGAATGTCGTGTCGCAACTTGGAGTTACCAGTCGTCTGCCCGCATCCGCCGAGGTGATTGTCGGGGACGATGTGGCGAGTTACCTACGCGAAGTGGCTGCAGCAGCGACAAAGACGGGCGCGACGTCGTACTACATGCTGCACAACCACCCGAGCGGGCAGGCGACGCCATCGAGCGCGGACATTGGCCTGACGCGCACGTTTGCCCAATGGCTTCCAGGGTTGACGATGCGCTCACATGTAGTGATCGATACCAATGAGTATTCGGTCATTACCAGCGCCGGGCGGACTCAGAAAATACAGAAAGACTTCCCGCAGATGCCATCGGCACAGTTGGGCCAAATGGCGGGGCGGCAAATCACGTCACCCCAAGATGTGGTGCAAATGGCTCAAAGCCTTCAAGTGGACAGCAGCGCCATTACATTGATCGCAACCGATGCGCAATTCAAGGTCAAGGCCATCACCACAGTGTCGCCGTCCATCCTGAATGGTGGCAAGGGAATGGTTCGGCTGCGCCTGGCGCGTGCCCTCATGCGGCTGCAGTCTTCCAATGTATTTGCCGTCGGCCGCGATGATGTGCAGTTGCGCAAGTTGGGTGGGATTGTGGTTGATGCCTTGCATGTCAGCGATAACGGGCGCGTGAATAGCCTTGCATCTCAAGGATTGATCGCGTCCAAGACGCAAGGCGCATTCCCAGAGAGCCGACGCGCGCGCGTGACTGCCGACACATCCGAAGTTTTCAACTACCTGCGCTTCGACCCAGCTGCCAAACAAAGCGCTGGTGCGCGCGCCGTGCAAGAGACTGCGGACCTTTTCGGAGACAGGCAAGAGCGGAAAGCGCCACAATCGAAAGAGCAAATAGCCAAAGCAGAATCCTCTGCCAAGATCGCAGCCGAAGCTGCAGCATCCAAAGCCGATGAGCGCAAGCGCATCGCCCAGGCCAGCGTGCGCGCGGCTGACAGCTTTGAGCTGGGGCAAGACCCCATGGATAGCCTGACGGGCCAGGGCAGTGTGTTTGATGCGCAAGAGCCCGCAAAGCGCGACGGCCCGCAAATCCCAAGCACCGGCAAAATCCTAGCCCAAGAGACGGTGAAGCTGGAGCCCACCAAGCGCCAGGACGCGACGCCATACGCACGCTATGCCACGGGCGAGTACATCGTCACGGTGGAGGATGCAGGCAGCGGCCCGAGCACTCACCTGTATTCAGTGATGCGTTCGCGTGGCGTTACGTCGATCGAACGCGCGCCCAATGAGATGCTGGAGCACGCTGCATTCGACAAGATCGGCGGCAAGGCGCGGGCGCTGTTTGATGCGATAGGCGCAGAGCGCGGGCAGGGGGCGATGTTCAGCCGCGCACCATCAGCAGCAGCCCCAACCGCTGACAGCAACGCCCGCAACGTTGCCACGCAGATGCTGGTCGATGGCCTCAAGGCCAAGTGGACACGCGCACCAGAGATCATCGTGGCGCGCAACATGCAAGACCCGCAGGTCCCGCAGGCGGTGCGCGACTACGACGAGACGCTCAAGAGCCAGGGCGCAACGGGCGAAGCGCGCGGCTTCATCTACAAGGGCAAGGTCTACCTGTTGTCCGACGAACTCAAGGGGCCGCAGCAGATCGCGGAAGTGCTGTTTCATGAAGTGCTGGGTCACTACGGGTTGCGCGGTGCGTTTGGCAATAGCCTGGACACCATCCTGCAGCAAATAGGTACCATGCGCCGCCGTGATGTGGTGGCGAAGGCGCGCGAGTACGGGCTGTTCGACAAGGATGCGCTGGGCGGGATGGACAAGAAGACCGCGAGCGACGCGCAGATATGGGCAGCGATGAGCCCCAAGGACCGGCTATCTGCCGCCGAGGAAGTGCTGGCAGAAATGGCCCAGACGCAGCCGAACATCGGTTTCGTGCAGCGCGCCATTGCCGCGATCCGCAGCTGGCTGCGCTCGAACGTTCCGGGCTTCAAGAGCCTTCGCCTGACGGATGCGGACATCATCCAAGCCTACATCCTGCCCGCCCGTGGCTTTGTCACGCGCAGCAAGGAGACGGGAGCGCAGTCGCTGGAGCGGGCGATGATGGCATTCAGCCGTGGTACAAATGAGGCCATGACGAACAATGATGTCGTCGGCAACCAAGGCGGGCGCTCTGCCGATGACACTACACCGGGCGCCGACGAAAACACCGGCCTTCCTTTGAACGCCGATGGAACTGTCACGGTTTATCACCACACATCCGCAGTTGGCGCCGAAGCCATCCGGAAAAGCGGGAAGCTCAAAGCGGAAGCCGAACCCGATGTTTACGTCACCACACGAAGAGAAACTGATACCGGATATGGCGACACCGCTGTGCCTATTCGCGTGCGACCAGATCAACTCAGCATTGATGACGAGTTCCCTGATGGGCGAAAAGACTTCAGGTTGAATGTTGGTAAGCCCGGTGGGTCCATCAATGTCACTGTTGCGAATGAATCCACCGCGCCGGATAGTGGCGGCGCAGCATTCAGCCGCACCGCCACTGACCAGACCCAGACCGAGGCGTTCAAACGCTGGTTTGCGGGGAGCCGCGTTGTGGATGCCGATGGCAAACCGCTGGTTGTGTATCACGGCTCTTCGCGCGACATCGAGAGCTTCGCGGCTGGCGCCGACGAGGCCGGCCAATCCAATGGCAATCGCACGGGGGCATGGGGCTCATACTTCACACCAAGCGCGGCCGAGGCGTCTATTTACGCAGAGATTGCTGGAGGCGACAGCCCGCAAAATGTAGTGCCGGTCTATCTGGCGATCAGAAATCCGTATGTGATGAACCGGGCCGAATGGGGCAAGCACTCGCAACGGACGGCGAAGGCGGCAACTTCGGCAGAAGGCAGGGCTGATGCAAAAGCCGTGCGCGCCGGGATAGAGGCGCTGGGCCACGACGGCATAGTTATCCGTGATCGAGGCTTTAATGACGAGTGGGTCGCCTTCCGCCCCGAGCAAATTAAGTCATCCATCGGCAACCGTGGAACATTCGGCAGTAAGCCGTCAGCCTTTGACGGAAATGTCGATTCCTTTTCTGCGGAAGTATTGAGTGATGGCTTGGCGGCTGACGCCGACTTCCTTCGCAATTTTGCCAGCACTCGCACCTTTAAGAAGTTTGGCCTTGACGGATTCGACATCCCAAGTAACGGGATTGTGTTCAAGCGAGTGAGCTCTGTGCTGCAAGATTTCAAGATTCGTGATGCTGTTATCAAGCTTATCCCCGTTGATGTGATGAACATCCTCATCTCTCAAAAGCTTTCGCCCGATGTGCTGCTCAATGACGTGTCGGTGCTCTCGGACCTGCTTTCCACCGACAGTGATAACCCTGTAACCTTGGTGATTGGTGAATCCACAAAGGTTGCTCGCGCTATAGCAGGCGTGACTGCAAAATATCTGGCGTCTAACTCCGATTTGCGAGTTTTGCCTACTGACCGTAATTCCGCAATGGGGACACAAGCCCGTCAATCGGACGCCCTTGTCGATGGAATAACAGGCGTGAGAGCAAAAAACCCTTCCGCTCTCAGAAACACCAGAAGCAAAGCGGCGGACGACGGTAGAGCAATTGGCGCAGTTAAAGGTTTTCATGATGGGCTGCAATCAGGTGAGTATTCGATAGCGTACAACGCCGATAGCAGATTGTCAACCATTGAAAACTTCGACCCCACCAACCCCGACATTCGTTTCAGCCGCACCACAGCGCAAAGCATCGCCAGCAGCATGGGCGACATGACGCCCGACCAGGAGAAGGCTTACAAGAACGTGGCGGGCGTGAAAGCGGTGCCCACGGTGCGCGAGCGCATGGACGCCCTCAAGGCGAACCTGGGCCTTAAGCTGCGGCAAGGTTTGGTGGACCAGTTCGCCGCCATCAAGCAGCTTGACCAAAACGCCTACGTGCAGGCCCGTATGTCCAAGGGGACAGATGGCACATTGGAGGCCATACTGATGTACGGCAAGCCCTTCATGCGGGACGGTGCGCCGGACGTGGATGTGAAGGACGGAGGCTTTGCCAATGTGCTGGCCAGCTTGAAGGGCGAGCAGGACCGCTGGATGATGTGGATTGCCGCCCAGCGGGCCGAGAAGCTGAAGGCCGATGGCAAAGAGAACCTGATGACGGACGACGACATCAGTGCGCTCAAGACCCTGAATGCCGGGAAGATGGCAGACGGTACGGCGCGCGTGCTGATCTACGCAAAGGCTTTGCAGGAACTGAATGCCTACAACGACGCCATGCTCAAGCTGGCCATGGACTCGGGCCTGATCGACCAGGCCGCATATGACCTGATGGCGGGCCAGCCCTACGTGCCGTTCTATCGCCTGATGGAAGACGGCGATATGAAGGGGCCGAAGTTCAGCTCCGGGCTGACCAATCAGAAGGCGTGGCAAAAGCTCAAGGGCGGCACCCAGCAGCTCAATGCGGACCTGCTGCAAAACATGATGCTCAACTGGAGCCATCTGCTGCAGGCGTCTGCCAAGAACCGCGCCGCGACCGCGACGATGGACGCTGCGGAAAAAATGGCTGTGGCCTACAAGGTGGCAGCAGACACGAAGGGCGCCGTCAAGGTGATGCGCGATGGCAGCGCAGAGCACTGGATGGTGGAAGACCCGTATTTGCTGGACGCCATCAGCGCCATCCACTACGTGCCTAGCCCGCTCATGAAGCCGCTGGCCAAGTTCAAGCAGCTGCTGACCTGGGGCGTGACGGTGAACCCGACGTTCAAAATCCGCAACCTGATCCGGGATTCGGTGTCGGCCATTGCGCAGTCGGAGTTGGGCTACAACCCGGGCGCCAACGTGGCCAAGGGCTGGAAGCTGACGGCCAAAGACAGCCAGATCTACGCTTCCATGCTGGCATCGGGCGGGCTCATCAAGTTTGGCACGCAGGAGAACACCGATCGGTTGCGTGCGCAGGTGGCCAAGCTGGGCGGGGTGGTGCTGGACAAGAGCGGCACAGAGCGGTTCTTTGGCCAGATCAAAGACCTGTACGACGTGTACAACGAGTTCGGTGACCGGGCGGAAAACGTCAACCGGGCCGCCCTGTACGACGCGCTCATCAAGAAGGGCAAGACCCATGCCGAAGCAGCCTTCATGGCGCGCGACCTGATGGATTTCAGTATGGGCGGCAGTGCGCCTGTGGTGCGGTTCCTGACCCAGACGGTGCCGTTTCTGAATGCGCGGCTGGTGGGCCTGGACAAGCTGGGCCGGGCTTCCATGGAAGACCCGCGCAGGTTTGCCGCAGTGACCGGTGCCGTTGCGCTGGCCAGCCTGGCGCTGATGGCGGGGTACAGCGACGACGAGGACTGGAAGAAGCGCGAGGACTGGGACCGTGATGCGTACTGGTGGTTCAAGATCGGCGGCCAGGCGTACCGCATTCCCAAGCCGTTCGAGGTGGGCGCCATCGGTACGCTGGCAGAGCGCACGGCCGAGCTGATGCTGAGCGACGAAATGACGGGCAAGCGCTACATGGAGCGCGTGAGCCACATGCTGTCGGGCACGTTCTCGTTCAACCCGGTGCCGCAGGCGTTCAAGCCGCTGCTGGATCTGTACGCGAACAAGGACAGCTTCACGGGCCGCGCCATCGAGAGCCAGGCCGACCAGCGGCTGCGCCCCCAGGACCGCTACAGCGAGCGCACGCCAGAGGTGGCGAAGTTCCTGGGCGGGCTGGGGTTGCCTGACCCTGCGCAGCTGGTCAAAGGCGAGTATTCCGCGCTGTCGCCAAAGCAGGTGGAGCACCTGATCCGTGGGTATTTCTCATGGGTGGGCACCGCTGCCATGACGGTGAGCGACTTTGGATTGCGCCCCTTGGCAGGCCGGGGCGAGCGCCCGGACATGCGGCTGAAAGATGTGTTCATCGCTGGCAACTTTGTGGAGAACCTACCCACGGGCAGCAGCCGGTACGTGACGCAGATGTATGAGCAGTCGCGCCAGGTGGAGCAGGCCTATGCGTCGTACCAAGAGGCCATCAAGGCGGGCGACACGGAAAAGGCCCAGAGCATCAAGGAGAGCGCCGGGCCCCTGCTGCGCAACCGGCCAGCTTACACCGCTGCCACGCGCCAGCTGTCCGAGATCAACCGCGCGGCCAAGCGCATCGAGGCCGATCAGGCCATGGCTGGGGCGGACAAGCGCGCACGGCTGACGCAATTGGAGCAGCAGCGCCAGGTGATTGCCCAGCGCGTGAGCCGCCTGGCTGCCGCTACCCCTTGAGCTGCGTCCACGCGAAGTGCAGGAAGGACACCAGAAAGATGACGGCCATGAGGATGCGGACCCACTCGAAGAAGTAGGCCGCCACCAAAACCGCAATGATGGTGGCCACCGTCACGACCAAGTGAGAGGGTGGCGAACCATGCGGGTTGGTCGACCGGCAACAGGCACCGGCACACCCTTTCGGGTGTCCCACATGGTCCGCCAAAAGCAAACCAGTGTTGACGAAATGAAAAAGCCGCGCTGCAGTGGCGCGGCTTAAACACTACGCCTGTTGAATCCGGGCGACCAAGCCCGTTGTCTTTCGACAGGCGCGAGTCTATCAGATAACTATTCGAGTACCCCCCAGTCTGGTTCGACGCCATGGACAGCAGCGGGAACACTACAGGGCATGACATCCCCGGCCAAGCTCAAGTTCACCATCTACCAGGGCGCGACGTTTCGCAAGCGCTGGACGTGGAAGGGCCCGCTGCCTGCGCGAACGCCAATCGACCTGACTGGCTGCGCTGCACGCATGCAGGTGCGTCCCGAAGTCGAGTCGTCCACGGTACTGCTCGAACTCACCACGGCCAACGGCGGCATCGCCCTGGGTGGTGTGGCCGGAACCATTGAGCTGTTTGTCTCGGACGACGCGAGCACGTTGTTCACTTGGACGGCTGGCGTCTGGGATCTGGAAATCGAGTTCCCCGGCGGCGATGTACGCAGGCTTGCACAGGGCTCCATCAGCGTGTCGCCGGAGGTGACCCGTGTCTGAAGTGCTGGTCGAAGAACTCGAAACCCTGGAAATCCTGGAGATTGCCGTCCAAGGCCCCCCAGGGCCAGGAGACGCGCAGCCGCCATTGCGCCGCGAGCTGTTCTACGCCGCTGGCAAGTTGTCCGAGGTGCGTATTTACCAGGACGGCGCAACCCTGTCCGAAGTGCGCCAACTTGCTTATGACGGCCAGGGCAGACTGGCGTCCATCGCTTACCGCGACGGCTCTATGGTCGTCACCCGCACGCGCACCTTGGGCTACGACGGCGCGGGCCTGCTGTCTGTGATTGAGGACGAGGCCCTATGACCGCGTTCACCTGCAACTCTGGCGGCGTCCAGAACTGGGACTCGAAGACCGGGGGTAGCGTCAATGCCACGCTGGACTCATACGCCATCAGTAACGGCACGACGCTGCTGATCGACACTGACACGTACCAATGTGCGAACCATAGCACGGCTTTCGGCTCGGTCGATACCGTCACGTTCAGCGGCACGGGCGGTAAGCTCAAGGTCGATGGCACGAACGTGCGGGTTATCCCGTACAACACCGGCACGGGTAACGTGCCTGCCATCGGTACGACGATTTCGCAAGGCGGCGTCTCTGCTACGCTGCTCGGTGTCTGGTCGGACTGGCAGGCGGAACCTACCGCTGCGGCTGCTGCCATGCCTGCATCGGGCTACATCAAGGTCAAAAACAAGACGGGTGGTGGCTTCGCTGCCGGGGCGCTCACCGGCATTGGCGCATCGGCAACGGGTGCTGATGTGGTCGGCTGGATCGAGGTGCGCGGGGCTGATACGGCGGCCGTCACCGTGCCGCGTCTCGGCGCGTTTGAAGTCACTGGCGACTGGTTCGAGCTGGGCACGACCAATGGCACGCGGGGGCAAGTGATTCCGTGCCCGACGACCGCGTCGGTGGAGGGTGTTTTCCCCGGCGTGTGGATCGAGACGGCCTCCGGCTCCGGCGTCTATGAGCGCTTCTCTGGCGCGGGCTCCATCGTTGCGCTTTCCACCATTCCGACCGACGAGCGCGGCAAGATCGTGTGGCAGACCACGAGCGGCATCCGCATTGGCTCGGACGGCACGAACAACGTGGGGTTCCTGCCGCCCACCGGCTGCAAGGTGCGCATCCCGAACGTGATCTTCACCTGCTGCACGCGCACGGCCAGCGGCTCCGGCCCTCGCGTGCTGCCGAATGCGACCCTTGCCACGCGGCAGGAATTCGTCACCACGGCGGCTGGTGACATCGCCATCGACAAGGCGGTGCTTCAGTGGTACGGCAACTTCCTGCAAGCCTACCGCGCCGACGTGACGAACAGCGCCGTCAGTGACTCGTTGATCCTGCAAGAAATCGCCGGCCCGATCAACGTGGATAACGTGATCGTGTCGCCGACGCAGGCGCAGCTTAACTTTGCGCTGTACATGCTTTCCTGCTTTGCTGGGGGCACGGTGCAGAACGCGCTATTTACCCGCTTCTCGCTTGCGCCCTCGATTACCTTCGTCAATATCTGCAACTACAGCAAGGGCGTGACGTTCAGCAACGTGAAGTCGCAGACCCTGCTGAACCGGAGCCACGCCGCGGCCGGCACATGGTCGGCGACACAGACCGTCGATTGCACATGGGACAACTGCACGGACATTGGCGGGCGGATGGCACACGTTGGTGCACAGCGCCCGACCATCACAAATCACCACCACGCCAACAGCTTCAGTGGCACGACTGGTACGGGCTATCCGTACTACGCGCTCGACTTCACGACCGGCTGCGTTGGTTGGAAGGTTGATGGTGTCGATTTCATGGGCCTCACGAACGTCCATCCGTACAGCGGCGTTGTGAACACCTCGGCCTGCTACGACTGGAAGCTGCGCAACATCGGCAGCACGTCGTCTGCGCTCGACATGGGCAGCGCGAACGCCTGTGGCGTCATCATCAACGGTGGCGGCAACAACGACGCAGGCTTTGTGCAGCGCTGCTACGTGAGCAACACGCGCAACGGGCCGTATGCGTTTTTGAACTCGGACAACAACATCACCATCGAGACAGTGGCAGGCGACTACGCCGACACATCGGTCATCGCCGCACTGAACACCCTTGCCAAGGGCGTGCGCCTGACGGGTGCAACGACCGGCCAGACCTCGGTGTATGGCACGCACTGGAAGGACAGTTTTACCAGCGCGACGGTGGGCAAAATCGAAATCCTGTGCAACGAGCCGACGACGGCAAGCGCGGCGCAGTGCGCGATTACCAGCGGTTCGCCGAAGTTCAACAGCGCCGGTCAGGTGGCGCTGACGGTGGTGGGCCAGCAGGTGACGTGGGAGATGCCGTACTTCGCCAAGGGGCACACAGCGCTGGCAAACCTTGCCCCGACGCCCACCGGCACGAACACCGGCAACCTGACCTACGAGTTCCAGTGCGACAAGGGCGCTGGCTACAACGGAACGTGGCTCACGCTGAATGCGACGAACCTGAACGGCGCAGGCGCGATCACCCCGGAAACGGGCGTCAAGCTCAAGGTGCGGGCCACCTGCGCCACGGCGAACGCGGGCAACCTGCTGACGCAGATTGCGATTCCGACCGTGACGAACAGCACGGCACAGAACGAGCAATACCCCCTCGACACGATCACGCTGACGCTGACGGGCCTGGTGGCAGGTAGCGACGTGACCATCCTGGCCGCAGGCACAGAAACCGTGCGCGCCACGCAGGAAGAGAACGCGGGCACGACCTACGCCTACACCTACGAGGCGCCAGAGAGTGTTGACATTGCGGTCTACAACCCCGGCTACATGCCGTTCTTCATTCGCGGCTACAGCCTCGGCAGCAGCAACGCATCACTCCCGTGCGCCCAGGTGGCGGACGTGAGCTATTTGGCCTAAAGGAATCACCATGGCGCTTATCCAAGACCCAGACCTGCTGAACATCGGCACAGAGATCACCATCAACACCGGAGCGCGCACCTTCACGCTGGTGGAAGCGGGCAACCTTGTAGCAAAAGACGGCGTTGACATGAACGCGCTGTGGTCGTTCTTCGTGGACAAGTGGGCCACGGCGACCTACAAGCCGTTCCCGTTCCCGATGAACAAGGTGGACAACCGTTCAGGCCAGTACATCTTTGGCCGCGACCCTGGCGGCACCTACAACGGCTGGAAACCTGCCGACGACACCACGCGCCAGATGCTGCGCAACGGCGGCTGGAACGAGTACAGCAACGCCGGGGTGCTGAACCGGGTCTATTTCGGCGCGGTGCTGCAGGGCGGCGTGTCTGCTGGTTCGCAGTGCTACTACCAGAAGGAAGCCAGTGGCCCAGCCATCGACTACACCTTCACCGACCTACCCAACGAAGCACGTCAGGTGTTTGGCGACGCCAGCAATGGCAGCTTTGACCACCGCACGTTCTTCAAGTCGTTCAACCGCACATACGGCTTTACGTTTGACGATGTATCGCTGACGGACATTTCTGAAACAGCGACGGGCCCGTACAAGCTGCCGTTCGGCATCAATACGGCAGCCGACCTGAACCTGACCGCGAACGACACGAACGTGGTGCTGACGCCCTACGACTCCTGCACCATTGCCTACAACAGCGCGACCAGCAACGCAACCATCGGCGCAGGCAGCTACCCGTTCAGGAAGTACATCACGCACACGAACCTGACACGCCACCAGATTTACACGCGCATGCAGTACCTGCTGCGCCAGAACAGCAACATTAACACGGGGGGCACGGCAGGAACGGTGACGGGCAAGACCGCCGACCTGATTTGCTGGTTTGTGGGGCCGACCCTATACACCCGTGCGTTCTTCACGCCCATGGCGGCGGACCTCAACGACGTGGTTTTCATTGACGACAACGGCGTGGAGCGGGTGTTCCCCTATGCCTCCGCAGGTACGCTGAATTTCAACAGCAACCTGACCAGCGGCGGCACTGGCTACTACACGCTGTACTACACCACTACACCGGGCGGCGACGACTTCGGCGAGGGTACGGCGATCATCGTCAAGGACAAGGATGGTGTTGACATCACCGGCACGATCACCGGGGCCAGCATCGCGTTCACGTTCGATTACTCCAACAACACGCAGGGCGGCTACCTTGGCAGCACGAACCGCGACGTAACGCTGGTGTGGGGCAACCCTGGCGTTGCAAAACCGGGCGTGAGTACCGGCCAGATCACCCAGTCCAAGGGCATCAGCATCAGCGCTGTGGCTGAGGCTGACCCGAGCTACGTGGCGTAACCATGGCAATCACCCTGGACGGCGCCACCAGGCGCATCATCCTTGACAGTGCCAGCGTGAGCGCGGCACAGATATGGAGCGCCTGGGTGGATTGGCATGAAGCCAATCAGCAGTGGCCGTTGGCGTTTCAGCTTGTGGGGGGCAATGCCCTTGGCGGCGGGTTGTTCATTCCGCCGTACTTCTTCCTGATGAACGGCTGGCGCGTGCGCCCCATGGAGGCCAGCCACAACCTGACCATCACGGGAAACCTGTTTGTCGATGGAGGCGGCGTCCCCGTGGTCGGCACACTTGGCACCTACCAGGTGAATGTGAACTACACCGTGCCGGTGCAGGCCCAGGGCATCGCAACCAGCGGTAGCACAGGGCCGACGGCCAGCGAGATTGCAGCGGCGGTGCGTGCGGACATCGCCGCAGAACTCGCCCGCATCGACGCCAATGTTTCCTCCCGCGCCACGGCAGCGGATGTATTCGCAGCGAGGTGAACCATGGATACCGAACTGCTCATCATTGACGACGAGTCGGAAATCATCATCGAGGTGGATACCGACGTCGAGGTGCTGGAGGCCGCAGCCCAGGGCCCGCGTGGCCCCCAAGGCATCCCCGGCCCAGTCGGTGGAGCCACCACAGTCATGGTGGGCGCAGCCCCCATCAGCGGGCACACCGCTGTGGCCATGGACGCCGACGGCCTTCTGATCTATGCCGACTGCACAAACCCGGCGCACATCGGCGCGGTTCAGGGTGTAGTGGGCAACGCCTACAGCCCAGGTGACCAGGCCGTGGTGCAGACGGATTTCGAGCTGGTGCATGCGGGCTGGTCGTTCACCGCAGGCCCTGTCCTTGCCGGGCTGTCTGGGGCATTGGTTCAGACGCTGCCACCAGGCGCCTTGTTCGCCCAAGTCGTCGGCTTTGCGCTGGCGCCGACACGCATCCGTGTCGATGTTCAACCCCCCATTGTTTTAACCTGAAGGAGTGCCACCATGGCTGCAAAGAAATTCCTACGCCTCGTCAATGGCGTGCTCACTGAAATCTTCGGCGTGCAGACGTCGGCAGGCGCTGGCAACGCTGGCGACCTTGTGTCGCTGGACAATTCTGGCCGCATCGACAACAGCATGATGCCTGTGGGCATCGGCGCCGACACTGCCACCATCACCGCCAGCGAGACCCTGGCTGCCGGTGATTGGGTCAACGTCTGGAACGACGCCAGCACCGCCAAGGTGCGCAAGGCTGATGCCACGACCGCAGGCAAAGAAGTCCACGGCTTTGTGCTGTCTGCCGTGAACAGCGGCAACCCGGCCACGGTGTATTTCGAGGGCACGAACACCCAGGTGACAGGGCAGACACCCGGCCCGGTGTACCTGCAGACCACTGCGGGCGCTGGCGGTACCACGATCCCGAGCGCATCGGGTAACGTGGTGCAGCAAGTGGGCGTGGCCGTGAGCGCAACGTCCGTCAACTTCGAGCGCAACACGCCTGTCGTGCTGGCGTAAGGGGCCGACCATGGCAGAGCGCAAACCTGTCGTGCTGGTCGGCGGGCAGCTCCAAGAGTTGCCAGCGGGCGACACCATCCCTGTAGGTGCTGTGCTGCCTGCGGGTAGCTCTGCGGGGCAGGTTTTGAAGTGGAACGGCACTGCATGGGTGGCAGGAACTGACGAGACAGGCGGCGGCGGCGGGATCAGTCACGCCCCCAGCGACGGGAAGATGTACGGGAGCAAGAACGGCTCCTGGCAGGAGATCACCGCTGGTGGCGCAACCGCCGGTCGCATGATGATCCCCATCATGGCCGGGTCCATGCAGCCCAGCGCGTCTGGCGGCAGCGGCGTTCTCACGAACATTGCCACCTCCGCGAACATGCCAGACGTGCAGACGCTGAACTTTCACCAGTCCACGCAGCAGCATGCCCAGTTCGCCATCCCGCTGCCCAAGCGCTGGAACCGGGGCACGATCACCGCGCGCTTTCGCTGGTCCCATGCATCCACAACCACCAATTTCGGTTGTGTGTGGGGCATTCAGGCCGTCGCCGTCAGTGACAACGAGGCGATCAACCAGGCATACGGAACGGCTGTGGAGGTGACTGACACGGGCGGCACTACGAACCGACTGTACGTGAGCGACGAAACGGCGGCCTTCACCGTGGCGGGAACGCCTGCAGACGGTGACACAATTTTCTTCCGCGTGTACCGCAAAGCCGCCGACGCCGCCGATACGCTCACCATCGTTGCACGGCTGCACGGCGTTGATCTGTTCATCACGACCGATGCGGAGAACGACGCATGATGCTGTTGCAAGCGGGTCAGCTCGGCCTCTACCGCAAGGACAGCATCTGGACGGACATGCTCCCGCCGGAGATGTACGCGGGCTGCACGCTGTGGGCAGACGGAACAGACACCAGCACTTTGCTGGACTCGACAGGCGGGTCGCCGGTCACAACCGATGGCGCGCCCGTGTTGATCGCTCTGAACAAGATCAATCCTTTGAATTGCTTTCGCGGCTCCGCGTCAGATGTGAAGCCTCAACTGAAGATCCCGGCAGTGAACGGCAAAAGTGCCTTGGCGTTCATCAACAACGCGGCGGTCACGACAACCGTAAGCGATGGCGGCTCTGAAGTTGCTGCATCTGCGCTTTTGACTGCCACCATCAAGCTGATCGTCGTTGCGGTGAGGGTCAACGCCGTTCCCTCAGACAGCGGGTCGTATAACAACGCAATGATCCTGGGCGTGCGCGGCTGGCTCGGCCTGCACTACTACAGCACGGGAGCCAGCACCTGCGCCGCGGTCGGCATCAACTATGACCAGAACGGTCCGCAGGAAGCCACGGTGGCGTTTGCGAAGGGCGCGTGGGTGATCCTCACCATGTCCCAGCAATCCAACCAGTTGCGGGTGCGTGTGAATGGAGGCGCTTGGGCCACTACGGCGTCCCTGGCAACGGGGGACATGAGCCTGCCGATGCGGCTGTGCGAGCAGTCGATCAGTGGTGGTAGCCACGACATCGAACTCGCCCACATCGCTACCTTCAACACCACCCAGACCGACCCCGCGATCAGCGCCGTGGAGCGCTGGATCGCCAACGACCTCGGCATCACACCTTGGTGACGGATATGCAAGAACTCCACCACATCCTGAATGGCGACAAGCGCACGGATGAGTACAGGACGAGAGCCCCGATTTTCGAGCGGAGGGCGCGATGACAGAACAAAAAACAAACCGCAGAGCGGAGGACAAAAACATGCAGGTTCTCGCAACAAAAATCGAGGGCCTTGCCCAGGACATGAACGAGATGAAGCACGGCATCGCCAAAAAAATGGCCGACGCCCTGACCAAACTCGCCATCGTCGAGGAGCGTCAAACGCAAACCATTCTTGCGCAAGAACGCGCCTTCAAAGCCCTAGAGCGTATTGAAGAGCGCCAGCGCACACACGAACTGCTGTGCCGGGACCAAGACAAAGAAGTGCGCCAGCTCATTGCCGACAGCAACGAACGGCTATCGACCCGCGTGGGCGAGCTGGAAAAGGCCGAGCCCCTGCAAGCACAAACAAGCAAATGGGTCACGGCAGGCGTGTGGGGCGCCCTGGCGCTGCTGGCATCGTTCATCGTGCCGCGCGTCCTTGAGAGGGTGTTTCAATGAACCCCGCGCTGCGCTCCAAGCTCAAAGCATCCGGCGCTGCGGGGGCTGGCGCGCTGGCCTTGGCCATGATCTTCGGAGCGCACTTTGAGGGTACAGGCCCCACGCGCAAGGCCCCGGACGGATCGCTGGAATACAAGCCCTACCGTGACACGGGTGGAATCTGGACAGTGTGCCATGGTGTCACGGGCAAGGCCGTCATCCCTGGCCGCTGGTACACAGAGGGGGAGTGCCACAAGTTGGAGAGCGCAGCCTACAAAGAAGCCGAGGCCGGTGCGTGGCGGCTTTTCCCCCACTACGACACCTACAGCCGCTGGATGCAGATGTCGCTGATCGACATGACCTACAACGTGGGCGAAGCGAAGCTGCGCGGCATGACGATCCAGCGCAAGCTGAACGCGGGCGACGAGGTGGGCGGGTGCGAAGAAATGCTGCGCTGGAACAAAGGCCGGGTGAATGGTCAGCTTGTGCCGCTGCCAGGGCTTGTGCTGCGTCGTGGGGCGTCAACGGAAATATGCCGTGACTGGAAGGATTGACATGAACCCGATCATCCTGGCCATGTGGCTCAACTGGTGGAGGTGGTGGCGATGATCCCCGGCCTCTACACCTACGCAGCCACGGCCATCGTTGCCGGTTCGCTGGCCTTCGGTGCTGGGTGGCAGACGCAAGAATGGCGGTATGACGCGCAGATTGCAGGCATCCAGGCGCAGCACGCCACGGCACTTGCCAGTGCGAATCAAAAGGCGCTGGATGACACGATCAAAATGCAAAGGACGAAAGATGAAGCAATCGCCAAAGCCGAACAGCGTGCTGCGAAAAATGCTGCTGCTGCTGATAGCGCCCGCCGCGCTGCTGACGGGTTGCGCGCACAACTCGACGGTGTGCCAGCCCGCGTCGCCCGCGCTACCGACAGCGCCGTCCGTGAGTACGCCTCTGCCGCCAGTGTCGTATTCGCTCAGTGCGTCCGAAGCTATCAAGAGCTGGCAGGGCAAGCTGACGGGCACGCGGCTGATGTCAGATTGATGCAGGAAGCCTGGCCGAAGTAGCCCTAAAATATGTCTAACCGCGTTTTGCTGTAGCTATAGAAAATAGCCACAAAACAGCCCTACGCCGTTAGACAAAAACAGCCTAAGTTGTTGATTTATAAAGGCTGCACTGCTGCTTTGGGAGCAGACACGCTACACGACCAAGTTATGCCCCTTCGGGTACGGCAACCGTGTTGGCTGCTGTTTCCCTTGCAGGGCGTAGGTGTAAATGTGCTTCCCCGGTACTGCTACCTCCGTCAAAAGCCCATCCTCTTGCAGCTTCCGTAGCCGCTTCACGAACGGCTTAAAGTCGCCGTTGTACTTCGTCCGCAGCGCCCGAGAGTGGTAAAGCCTGCCCTCTGGCGTTTGAAGCAAAACATCC
>Ga0075163_10003888_pt1 | contig 20051 bp, 26 predicted proteins | sample JI1023141ADNA_FD_71478 | JGI IMG/M metagenome (GOLD analysis project Ga0075163, IMG submission 71478) | Wastewater effluent complex algal communities from Wisconsin, to seasonally profile nutrient transformation and Carbon sequestration -... | ecosystem: Engineered > WWTP > Effluent > Algae... | reverse complement strand
GGAACGCGCCCATGATCTCCGCCCTCAACCACGCCAATCTCTCGACGGCGAAGCTGGACGAGACCGTCGCCTTCTTCACCGGCGTCATCGGCCTCACGGTTGGCCCGCGCCCCGGCTTTCCGTTTCCCGGCGCCTGGCTCTATGCCGGCGGCCAACCCGTCCTCCACGTCGTCGAACGCCCCGCGGCGCGCGAACCCGCAGGCGCGCTCGACCACATCTCCTTCACCGTCGCCAATCTCAATGAGGCGATGGCGCGTCTCGATACGCTGGGCGTTCCCTATCGCTGGAGCGACATCCCGGACGGCTTCGGCCGTCAGGCCTTCGTGAAAGACCCCAACGGCGTCACCATCGAACTCACTGAAGTCGGCGCCGGAAAAGCCTGATGGAAAAATCGCAGCCCTAACCCGACGTCACGACTAGCCGCGTCCCGACCGCCGCACTACACCTTCCGCGCACGTCAACCAAGAGCACGCCAAAACACGCCAGAAACACGCAGGAAACGCCGCCATGAAACTCGATTCATCCATCTCCGCAGTCGTAACCGGCGGCGCATCCGGCCTCGGCGGCGCCACCGTCCGCGCCCTCCGCGCCCAGGGCGTGAAAGTCGCCATCTTCGACTTCAACGAGAAAACCGGCGAAGCCTTCGCCGCCGAAACCGGCGCCCTGTTCTGCAAGGTCAACGTCACCGACGAAGCCTCGGTCGATGAAGGCTTCGCCAAGGCCCGCGCCGCTCAGGGTCAGGAGCGCATCCTCGTCAACTGCGCCGGCACCGGCAACGCCTTCAAAACGGCTGGCCGCAACAAGGAGACGGGCGAGATCAAGTCCTTCCCGCTCGACCAGTTCACGCGCATCATCGAGATCAACCTGATCGGCACCTTCCGCTGCATCGCCAAATCCGCCGCCGGCATGCTCACGCTGCCCGTGCTGCCCGATGGCGATCGCGGCGCTATCGTCAACACCGCCTCCGTCGCCGCTGAAGATGGTCAGATCGGCCAGGCCGCCTATTCCGCCTCCAAGGGCGGCGTCGTCGGCATGACGCTCCCCATCGCGCGCGACCTCTCCACCGAAGCGATCCGCGTCAACACCATCCTGCCCGGCCTGTTCAACACGCCGCTGCTCGCCGGCCTGCCCGATCCGGTGAAAGGCGCCCTCGCCGCCACAGTCCTCAACCCCAAACGCCTCGGCGACCCGTCGGAGTACGCCGCCCTTGCACTGGCCATGATCCAGAACGGCTACTTCAACGGCGAATGCGTCCGCCTCGACGGCGGCATCCGCATGGCGCCGAAGTAAAGCGGGGCGCGTCTTTCCTCCCCCGCACGGCGGGGGAGGTGGATCGCGACGCAGTCGCGAGTCGGAGGAGACAGCTTCCTCCGCGTCACACGCCACCACCCGCCTTCGCGCTGGACCCAACCCCCAACACCATGGAAACTCCCCGCCGCGAGGGCAAAGCCCCGCATCTGGGGAAACGCCATGCTCATCGCCCTTACACCCATAGGCCACGTCCATTCATCGCGCACCGCACCGGTTGACGATCAGTGGGACGCCGAAACCTCTGCCATAGATCTCGATCTCGCGCGCTTCACACCCGATGCGCTGCTCAGCCTTGACCAGTTCTCGCACGTCGAGGTGATCTACTGGTTCCACCACCCGGAAGCAGCCAAACCCAATCTCGGCGCCCGCCGCCCGCGCGGCCGCGCCGACTGGCCATTGGTCGGCATCTTCGCCCAGCGCGCCAAGAACCGCCCCAACCGCCTCGGCCTCACCGTCTGCAAGATCCTGAAGGTCGAAGGCGTCACGCTCACCGTCTCCGGCCTCGACGCCATCGACGGCACGCCGGTTCTCGATCTCAAGCCGTGGATGAAAGGCTTCGCCCCGCGTGGGCCCGTCCACGAGCCATCCTGGTCGAAGGAGCTGATGGCCGACTACTGGTGACTACACCCGGCTGCCGCCGCCCGAGTCATCGATGAGGAAGCGCCACTTGCCGTCCGCACCCTGGCGCTGCACTTCGGCGGATATGCCCGTCGCCGCCACCGCGCCGACTGCATCCAGCAACTCCCATCTGAACCGCGTCAGCGCTGTATCGCCAACGATGTACGTGCTGACATTCTCGCCGCGAAAACTCAGCCCCGCCGCCATGAAGCCGCGCAGCGCCGCTTCAATCTGCCGGCGGCCCACCGCCTTCTCGAAACCATCATAGGTAAAGATCGCATTGTCCGCGTACAGCATCGCGAAACCTTCGGCGTCACCCGCATTGAACCGCTCCGCAAAGGCCGCAGCCATCAACTCCGGTGAAGCAACACCCATCATTGTCCCTCCGATTGAGAGGAGAGCCTAACCGTGGCCGCCGCCGTCGTCGAGTTGCCCGCGCGTTCGCGGCGTGACCGTCAACGAAAACGGCGGGGATCACTCCCCGCCGCCAGTCCATATGCCGATGGATGAGACTTAGAACTCGGCCGTCAGCGAGAACGACACCGTCCGCGGACTCTGCGGACGGAACGAGGCAAGGCCGCTCACCGAAGGCGAGATGAAGGCCAGCGTGTCCTCGTCGAATATGTTGTCGACATTGATCCGCGCCTTCAGGTTCGCCGCCCAGTCGCCGAACTGCTCGCCGCTGACGTCGATGTATCCGCTGGCGATGGTGAAGCCATCAATACTCTCCGTATTGATGAAGTTGGAGAAGCGCTCCGAGATGTACTTCGCCGAGATGTTGGCGACGATCCACGGCGTCGGCTCCACAGTCACGCCGGCCGTCACGATCCACTCCGGATTGTCCGGCAGCGTGTTTCCGGCGATCAGGACCGGCACGGCCGAAGGAATGTCGTTCTGGAACTCGGTCTTGTTGTAGGTGATCGTCCCGTTCAGGTAAGCAAGGTCGTTGAAGAACGCCGGCTTCCAAGCGCCCGTCAGCTCGACACCCGCGGATTTCACGCCGCCCACGTTCTGGAAGAACGTTTCGTTGGCGCCCACCTGTCCCGGCAGCGGCGTGGCAAACGCCTCAAGCCGGTTGTCGAAGGTGGTGTAGAACACTGCCACCGCCGCCGTCAGGTCGCCGCGCAGCGTCCGCGCGCCGATCTCGAAGTTTTGTGACGTCTCGCCTTCCGGTCCTGGCACGTCGTTGAGCGGATTGGTGGCCAGCGAGAACACATCGTCGGCCCCGCGCGGCAAGGCAAAGTTCTCCGCGTAGGACGCAAACACCTGTTCCGTCGAAGACAGCTGATACACAGCCCCCACCATCGGCAGGAACAGGTCCTCATAGTCCTTGCCCACGGTCTGCGGCCCGTAGCCGGGCGTGCCCACCCCGCCGGTGACGATGTAGTAGTCGTTGAAGTCGCGATAGCCCTGCAGCTGGTAGCCGATCTGCAGCGCCTTCACCCCGGCTTCAACCTTCAGCTTGTCATCCAGCAGGCTGATCGTGTCCTTGACGAACAGCTGCGTCGTGTCGCGCGTCGAGTTGTACTGCCGGCGGTAATAGACCACCTCGTCATACAGCACGGCTCCGCTCTGGATGCCGCCCGCATGGTTGATGCGGGCCTGTGTGCGCGTGTAGTCGTCGGTCTCCATCCACACGCCGGCTTCGAGCTTGTGATTGGCGATTTCGAATTCGCCTTTCACGACGGCCCCTTTGCGGAACCCGCCAACGCCCGACAGGCCAAACGCGGTGCCGCGCGGCGCCGTGACATCAAGGCCCGCCTCGTTCTGCCGCGCATAACGCCCATACAGCGACGTGTTCGACGCCGTGCTGCCATATGTCTCGGGTGAGACGCCATAGCCATCCTTGTCTTCGTAGTAAGCGGTCGCTGTCAGGTCGAACGCATCGCCGATGTCGGTCTTGAACGTCGCCCCATAGAGGCTGTCGGTGCGGATGTTGACGCGGTCGAGATACCAGCCCGTCGTGTCGTAGGTATAGCCTGGCGTGTTGTAGACCTGCAGCGTGCCCAGCGTGCCGGGCGGCAAGGTCGGCGAGTAGCCACAATCGCGTCCCCCCTGACCGTTGGCGCATGGCGTGCCGGCGAGATAGGCTGCCTTGCTGGTGCTCGGCGAGTCATAATCGAAGAAGTCGTTGGCGACGTATTTGAACGTCACATAGGTGTCGCTGTCGAACGCGTACTTGGCCTTCGCCTCGATGTGTTCGCGGTCGATATAACCGCCGCCGCGCCACAGGTCGCTGTCGGTCTTCGACCGGCTCGCATAGGCGGAGAACCCGCCGATATTGCCGGTCTCGAGCTTGATGAAGCTGCGATTGAGATTGTCGTCGCCAAACGCCTGGCTGATCGTTCCGCCGAACCGGTCCGATGGATCAATCGAATAGTAACCGACAATCGGCCCCAGCGAGGCATAGCTCGGTTCGCTCACATCCCCCGCGCCAGGCGAAGCGACCACGGATCCGAGGTTCTCGTTGTCGACGTAGCGGAAGATCGGGCTGCCGCCGAAGGCGTCCGACCGGCCCATCGGAATATCATCCAGTACAAAGCCGATCTGCGCCAGGTTGAAGGCCCGCACCGTCACCGAGTTGCCGAACTCATAAAGCCCCAGCGCGCCATCCGTCTGCACGTTGAAACCCGGCAGGCTCTCCAGCATCTTCAGGCCCGAAATCCCGGCAGGGGCCGACAGCAGCGCTTCGCGCGTCACCGCCACCGTGTTGGACACCTCGTCCATGCCGACCGCTTCGCTCGCCTGGCTCAGCCGCCGGCCGGTGATCACGACCGTATCGGTGGGCGTCGCGGCGGGCAAAGTCGCCGTCTGCGGCTCAGGGTCAGGCGCCGCCTGTGCGTAGGCCTGGCCGCCCATGGCCAGCGCCGCCAGCGAGGCAAAGCCCAGCAGGGCCCGCTTCAAGGAAACTCGTCGCATCATCTCTGACCCCTTTTATGCGGTGGACGTTTCCACCGCGCTGGGGCCATCGACCGGCACAGGCGCTGCACGCTCAAGAAACGAAAGGAAAACTGCGGCCTGCTTTTGGCCAACTGCTCTGTTGCAGCGCAGCATCCAATGGCAACCGCCTACAAACACGGCGTCTGGGGCAACCCCGACGCCGTTTTTGAGCGTCACTCGCGTATTAGCTGTCGGCGAACTTCATGACTTTGATCGCGTCGGAGTTCTGCGCGCCGCCGCCAACCCGCTGGGTCGTACAGAAAAGAACGCGCGGTTTCACGGCGCAAGGATCGCGCAACACGCGAGCGTCCCGGTGATCGACGATCAGATAGGCCTTCCCGACCTGCCGCGCCCTGCAGGCGCCGGTCGCGCTACATCGCATACGCAACAGCGATCCGTCCCCACATCGTCGCGAGGATCAAGCAGCTGGCGGCGTAGAATGCGAATCTGAGCGGGACATAGTTGAACACCAGAAACACCGTGGCGTGAACCACACGCGACGCCACATAGGCCCACGCAAGCCCCGTCAGCGCATTGTCGACCAGCTGCAATTCCATCGCAAGAAGCCCGGCGACGTAGAACAGCATCGGCGCCTGCATGAGGTTGTTGAACACGCGCGTCGGACGCTCAACCCATTCGCGTGGCTGATCGGTGTCGTAGTTCCGGAAATATTTGACGGAGGCCGCGCCAAACAGCACTGCGGCATTCCGGGTGATCACCATCAGCAACCAGAACACGCCGGTCAGTGCGAACATTCCACAGAGCGGCAGGACAATGTCGTTCGACTGAACCGGCGACGGCGTCTGGGTCAACCAGACGATCGCAGCTACACCGCCCGCAATCACGGCCCCAACGATGCAATACTCCAGCACACTGGGCCGCGAGCGTACATCAACAGGCGTCGTCATGTCCCCGCCCCCACTCCACAAGCGCGCGCCTGTCAGCACGCCCTTCCGCCAATCCCCAAGCCTACTCGCCGCTCTTCCTGCTGCGCGGCACGATGCCCGCGGCTATGCCCGGCCCCAGCGCTGGCTTGATGCCTTGCGACTCCAGCTGGCGCGCGCCGCCGAGAATCCCCGGCATCGCGTAGTTGCCTTCATGGCAGGCGAACTCATACATCGGCTGCGAGGCGTTCAGCGCCATCTCGCCGCGCCACACCTGCGTGTAGAGCGAGGGATCCTCCACCGTGAACTCATAGAGCACCTGCCCATCCGACCAGCGCGAGAACTGCTCGATCAGCTTGCCCGTTGGTGAGATCAGGCTCGGCTGAAGCGGATGCACGTTGCGCGTCTCCACCACCAGCTTGTCGCCCTCATACCAGCCCACGCTGTCACCCGCCCATTTCGGAATCGCATCCGGCCCGTGCCTGGCCGCCGCCGCATTGGCTACAATCGGAATGATGCGCGCATGATGCACCATCTCGACGGCGATCATCACGGCGTCCGGCGACTGCACGATCTGCAGCGTCGAATTGTACATCGCGTTCTGCATGATCGGCCCGGCCGTCGACTCGGTCATCAGGCAGCGCTCGAACAGCGGGCGCGTCTCCGGTCCGTCGAAGTTCGTGCCGCCCGGCGCATCCTTGTGGCCGCCGCCAGACCGCAGCGCGCCCGGCTTGAACGGCGCCCGCCCGTTTGGCGGCTCGACGATCCACGATGTCCGCAGCTCGCCCTTCACCTCGCCCAGCCTGGTGCCGGGGTCGATCCAGAACGTGTTGTAGCCACGGTCCGCATTCTTGTCGGACAGCAGCGAGAGGTCGGTGGGATCGGCGCCCTGCGATTCAGATTCCAGCTGCGTGAGAATGATCAGCGGGTTGTCGTTGACGATGTCCCGCCCTTCGGTCTCGGTCACCACCAGCTTGTCGACGCCGGCCGGCCGCTGCAGGCTGGTGATCGACGTGCTGTTCCAGTGTCCCTGAACATCCGGCGCGCCCCAGCTTGTCTTCGGCGCCACATAGCCCGGCGCATGCTGCGCCTCAGCCGTCCCACCAAGCATCAGCCCGCCCAGAACTGTGCAAGCCATCAGTTTCCTGATCATCATCTCGCGTCTCCTCGGTCTTCTCTCAAGCGCCCGGCTCTTTTGGCTCGGGTCTTTCCACGCGAGCAGATGTACGCTCCGGCATCCGCACCTTCAAATCAATCCACGCCATTCCGCGACGGCGCCCAAAGGCAAAAGGGCGCGCCTCGCGGTACGCCCTTCCACAAGCGCTTTCGGCCGAAAGCGAAGCCCTGCGCCCCGCCGCCATCGCACCAACAAGACGCCTCATCCGGCGGCCCTTGTGGCCGCAATCGGCCCTGAGCAGCCGCTGGCGGGTCAGCGCTCGGCCAGCCTCAATACAGGCGGCGTTTCGCTTCCAGACACATGTCCCGGTAGTTATCGAGCACGTCGGCCTGCGCTTGCTTCATCTCTCCAGATTTGGCGGTGTATTCGGAATCGCCCGTCTCGCGCTTGAGGTCCAGGTACAGCGCTTCGAGCCTGCGCAAGCTGGTCAGCGCCTGCTGGTAGTAGCCGCAGGCTTCATAGTCTTCGCCGCGATCGAACCAGCGCTGCGCCACTTCCAGGCTGTTGTTGAACGATTGCGTCTCGCCGTTGACCTCCCCGACTATGGCGTTGCGTTTTGCATATGGGTTGATCGCGGGAGTGCTCGGAGCCGAGGACTGCGCAGCAACTGTCGCCGCAGCCACTGCCGCCTGTCTGGCCTTGGCTCCATCTTCAGCGACCTTGGCGGTCGCGATTGCCGTACCACAATCGAGACTGCCAAATCTTTTGGCAAGTTTGTGCGAGAGGCCTTTCGCCTCGCTCGCAAGCGGATCCCTGGCGCCCATCGAAACGGCTTTCGTGATAGAGCCATCCAGCGTCTGACAAGCGTCGAGCACCTTGTGATCGAGCAGATAGTTCATCGCATAGCAGGCATCATCTGCGGCGTCGGTAACGGCCGACTTCGTGTTTTCGTCGGCGTTATAGGCGAGATGGCACTGGAAGACCGCGTACTCGAAGGCCTGTGGCGTGGGCGCTGCGGCGGCGCTGGACGGAGCCAGGAGATCGCCCGTGTTGCTGACGCTCGCCGACAGCCAGTCCACGAGACCAAGGAGCTTGGGGCCCCAGTAGGCGACAGTCTTGGTCGCGCAGCCGGCAGCTTTCTGCAGCTTTAGACGTGTTGCCAGAATCCCCTCCGACTTGTGAAGCTTTGCGATCGTCGCATGCACCGGCTCGGTGTGGGCGAAATCGATCCCGGAGAATTTCACGCGGCTGCACGTGAAGATGTCTTCGTTCTGCATCCAGGCGATCAGCGCCTGACACAAATTGCCCCCGCCTTCGGCAAAATGTTCACCTGCGGAGATGCCTTCAGTGGTGGGCGCATCACACGTCGTTTCCGCAATGCCCATCGCCGCAAACGCCGTGGCGCGATCCGATGCGGACTTGCCGATGAACGGCTTCATCCGGGCAATGGCGGGGAGCGTTATATTCACGTAGCCCTCCACAGCCTGCTGCGTGTGGTCGTTCACTGCCCAGGACGGCGCAGCCGCGATGCCCGCAACGAGCAACAGCAGGCCGACACGGATGCGCCAGATGAACAACCGGGCGAAGCTTTCGATACAGGAAGCGGGCATGGCTATCTTGGAGCTGGTGTTGGAAATTTTCGTCGCGTGAACGTGCGATTGGCTATTTGGGCGCGAGGGTCGCGCATTGCGCGATCATGGCCTTGTACCCAGCGTCATCCTTTTGCATGTCGATTGGCACAGTCCGCCCATCACTCAGCGGCAGGTCGAACGTCTGCGCCAGTTCCACCTTCGCCGGATCGTTATTGTCCTGGTTAAGCTCGTTGGTCTGGTTGTTCTCATAGACGAAATGCGTCGGATCGGAGATCTCCAGCGACATCGTCCCCGCTTCGCCAGTTGACCTGACAACCGCAAACCGCGCGGTCTGGTTCTCGGTCGCGAAAGAATCGAGGCCAAGCGATGTGTCGCTGCCGCTCTTCAGCTCCAGCGCCAACTTTAGCCAGTAGCCGTTCGAGAGAGCGTCCTTGCTGGGGCGGTAATCACAGCTGAGGTTCATGCCGAGTTCGCCGCCGCCGGCCAACACAACATTTCGCGTCGCACTCGCCACCGCGGGCGCGGGAGACACTGTCCAGCCGTCAGCAATCGGCGGAGGAATTGCCGCAACCACTGGCGCGACCGGCGCCTCGGCCGGGATCTCCGGCTTGCTGCAAGCACCTAGCGACAACGCCGCAACAGAAATGACCAGCAATCCCCTGACGGCATTTTCAGTATACACGACCATCTCCAGTGCTGATTCTTGCGGCGACCTTTGGCTGCGGTGTCGGAACTGACAAGCGAAATGGTTTTCGACCGGGCCTCGCCGTTCGGCGCCTCCCCTGTCACGCGCACAATCGATGGCGCTCCAGTGAGGCGACACCCAAAATGGGCAGACCGGCACGAAACGCCGCTGTCCCTGATTTGTTGGCGCCGGGCATTGATACCAACGTGTATATTCGACAACCGGCTGGATCAGAGAGCCCCGCATAGAAAATGGATGCCAGTGTTGATCCACGACTGAGGCTTTCAGCTCAACGCGCTTTGCTGGGAGCCATCAGTCCCGACATTCGACTGATCAAGGTTGGATTGAAAACCCGGACAATCACCTTCACCGTCATCATGGCTACGGCGCCGACGGAACAGGAGCGCGACGCCCTGTCTGTCGCTGCGGCGGAAGTTCTGTCCGACTTTCCGAACTGCGAGATCATCGAGGACATCATCATCGATGCATGTCCAATCCCGCGCGAAAACATCCTGGAACAGGGCTGGGTCTACCTGCGCGCAGAGCGCGCATAACCACTTCCGCCTATTTCCAGCCAATCAGATCCCCAAAGCAAAAGGGCGCGCCTCGCGGCGCGCCCTTCGACAAGCTCAACCGGCAGGTAGCGAGAGACCTACTCGCCGCCGCCTTCGCCATCGCGCGGGATCACGAGGCCCGCCGCGATGCCCGGGCCCATGCCCGGCACCTTGCCTTGCGACTCCAGCTCACGTGCGCCGGCGAGAATGCCGTGCAGCGCGTAATTGCCTTCATGACAGGCGTATTCATAAAGAGGCTCCGGCGAATGGTTCAGGCCCATCTCGCCCTTCCACGGCTGGCTGTAGAGATCGGGATCCTCGACGGTGAATTCGTACAGCACCTGCTGCTTGTTCCAGCGGGTGAAGCGCTCGGTCACCTTGCCGTTCGGCCCGATCATCGCACGCTGTTGCGGGTTCACATTGGTGGTCTCGACCACCAGCGTTTCGCCCTCATACCAGCCCACGGAATCCCCGGCCCATTTCGGAATCGATCCGTGCTTCACGTCCGCCTTGCTGGCGACGATCGGAATGATCCGCGCCTCGTGGTTCATCTCCACCAGGATCATCACCGAGTCCGGCGACTGCACCAGCTGGTAGGTGTTGTTGTACATGCCGTTCTGCATCACGGGGCCAGCCGAACCCGAGAAGCTCATCAGGCAGCGTTCCGCCAGCGGCCGCGTTTCCGGACCATCGAAATTGGTGATCGAATAGCCGCCGCCCGCGCGCGCCGCCGCATTCTTGTAGGGGATGCGCCCGCTTGCCGGTTCAACAATCCACGACGAGCGATACTCGCCCTTCACCAGCGCCATGCGCGTGCCGGGATCAATCCAGAACGCGTTGTAGCCACGGTCGTTGTTCTTGTCCTCGAGCAGCTTGGTGCTGTTCGGGTCCTGGCCGTTGGTCGACTGGTCGTCCTTCGACAGGATGGTCAGAATGTTGCGGCTCACCGCCTTGTTGGCTTCCGCCTCCGACAGCACCAGCGACTTGAGGTTGCCGGGCCGCTGCAGGCTGGTCACCGAAACGTTGGTCCAGAAGCCCTGCAGGTCAGGCGCGCCCCAGGCCGTCTTCGGCTTCACCGCATCGGCAGCGGCCGAGACCTCTTCCGGCTTCGGCTGTTGGGCAAGTGCGCTTCCCGCGCTCATCGCAAAAGCAGCGGCCAGCATGGTGCAAGCCAGCAATCTCGTTTTCATGGCGTAACCTCCTGTGCCCAAGGCTGTCGCGACTCGCTGCGATCTGCGCCGGGGTCTCTGGGCGCGCATGCTATCCCCGCCTTCCGTCGGCGCAAGCTTGACCCAACGTCAAGAAGGCATGACGTTTTGGGGAGGCCGCCAAGATAGTAAGATAACGCCTGAAGCTGGAGAATCGCATGCGCCCCCTCATCGCCATTGCCGCCGCAATCGCCGTCACGGCCTGCTCCCCCGGCGATGGCCGCGAAGCCGGCGCCGCCGAAACAAAAACCTGGCCGATCACCGACTTCACCAGCCTCAAGGCGGAAACCGGCGTCAGGATCATTCTCCAGCAAGGCCCCTACGCCGTCGAAGCCAAATCCGAAAACGGCGACCTCAGCCGCCTCAGCATTGAACAGCGAGACTTCACCCTGGAGGTAGGCTCCAGCGGCATGTTCACCGTCGGCCGCTCGCCGACTTACACCGTCACGCTCACCGCCCCCGAATGGACCGCCATCGAAGCTTCGGCCGGCGCCAGTGTCGAAGGCGAAGGCCTGAAGCTCGCGGCCTTCACGATCGATGCCTCCAGCGGCGCCGGCATCGACCTGTCCGGCGAATGCGCCACCCTCACCGCCAGCGCCGCCGCTGGCGGCTCTATCGAAGCGAGCGATCTCAGATGCGTCACGGTTACAGCCGATGGCCTGGCCGGCGGCAGCGTCCACGTCTTCGCCTCGGAAACCGCAACCGCAACCGCCACAGCCGGCGGCAGCGTCGAAGTCTCCGGCAACCCGGCGAACTTCACCAAGACGGCGACAGCGGGCGGCTCGGTCGGCCCGTAAGGCTCACGCCGCCATCCTGATCCCACCCACATTTATCAGCGCCGCAAACCGCGCCGCCGGCAGCACTGGCGCGCTCACCGCCGACACCTCCCGCGGTTCGATCTCCCGCAACTCTCTCCCGCGTCCCACGCGCGGCGACCAGTCGCGCGCGATGAAGCCGATCGACAGACCGCTCAACCCCTCCTGCGCGATCGGCTTCAGCGCCAACCGTCCGGCAAGCGTCGCATCCGACACCCGTCCGCGCACAAACAGCCCGCGCCCGTCCTCGCGCAGCCGCGTCCAGCTTCCCGCGACGCGCCCGCCCAGGTGCTGCAACAATATCGGCGGCGTTTCGCCCCCCGCCCCCAGGGCGCGAGACTGCGCGCAAATGCTCCCGCCCGCACCACATCGCCCGCCAGATCCTCCACTCTGAACAGCGAGGCATAGCCCTCGAACAGCACGTCCATCACTTTTCCCCATCCGGCTTTGCCTCGATCCGCGCGAGTTGCCGGTTCGCCGCCTCCAGCTGCGCTTCCACGCGCGCGATCCGCTCGCCGATCTCCACCTGTCCTGATGCGCGAATTTCCACCGCATCCAGTCGCGCGGATGCACTTCCCGTCCACATCACAACGCTGCAGAATTGCACCGCCACCGCAACGATCACCGCGATCGTCACTATCTTCTCGATCATTTGCAGCTCCCGCTGATTTTCACGCATGACTCCGCTGGCGCCTCTGATTTTGCTCTGCTAGAAAAAGTCATCCCGGGCTGGGCGGCACGCGACCGGGAACTTCAGAATGAAGCGAGCGACTATCGTCACCGTGCGCCGTCTCCTGTCTGGCGAAGCACGTTTCCGGGCCGGCGCGATGTCGCGCGGCTTCGTCTGGGGCCCGGCCGAAACCGCCCAACTCCTGATGGATCTCGAAGCCGGCGCCCGCGAGCAGCCCAGAAAATCGCCGACTCCCGAACGCTTCTATCTCGGCATCGTCGCGATTTCGACCGCCGCGAAGGACAAGCCCGCCGTCGTGATGGATGGCCAGCAACGCCTCGCCATCATCCAGATGTTCCTCGCTTTCGCACGCGACCGCGTCGACGAAGCGCGCAACACCCGCCACCTCGACCGTTTCGTCTGGCGCCGCGGCATGGGCCGCCTCGCCGAACCGCGCCTGCGCCTCGTCAACGACGATCATGGCTGGTTCGAGCGCAACATCCTCTCGCCCGGCGCCACGCTGCGGCTACCCAATGACGCGCCCGAAGGCGGCCCGCGCAACCTGCTCGCCTGCGCCAAGTTCATGGCCCGCGCCTTCACCAGCTACAGCATGGACGACATCTACCGCCTTGCCGATTTCCTGGTCGAGAACACCGCCGTGGTCCTCTCGGTCAGCGAAGCCGCGCCCGATCCCTACATCCAGCGCAGCCTGCCCCAACCGCAGCCCTACGCCCGCCTCCGCCCGGAAGTGGCCCCCGAACTCCAGATCGAACTCCGTCCGCAGCTGCGTCTCGTTTCGGATTCAACCACCCAGCCCGAACTGGTTCTCTCCGAACCGGTGCGCGCGACGCGGTAGTCGGCCAACTGCCCCTGCGGTTTGACTTCCCCGCCTGCGACCCCAGATGTCGTGTGTGGGGACGCTGAACCAGATGCGTCCGCGTGCTCTGCGGCGCACAAGGCACAAAGGTGCAGACCGATGAATACCCGCAGAACGCTCGCAATCAATCCGTGGACCGCAGCGCAGGAAGAACAACTCCGCCGCTTCGCGCGCGCCAATACCCCGCCTCGCGAGATCGCTCAACGCCTTGGCCGACCGCTCGACGCCGTCGTCGAACGCGCCCACGAACTCGGCCTCACCATGAAACGCAGCTGACCCCCACGCTCTCCTCCGCCCTTTTCGGGGAGGTGGGGAGCGGTGACGCAATTGAGGGTCAGGCAACACACTTTCCCCCGGATCACCGGCGAATTCTTTTGCCCCCGAGAAAATTCTGGGTCGCCATGTCGGTCCCGACCTTGCTCCATCGTCCTGGAGGAAATGGACCAGCCCAGCATTGCTCAACGGATCAGGAGCCCGAACATGAAGATCGCTGTCGAGACCACCGTCAACGCGCCCATCTCCAGGGTCTGGGACGCTTACGTCACGCCGGCCGACATCAAGCAGTGGAATGCCGCCTCCGATGACTGGCACACCACCCAATCCACCGTAGACCTGCGCGTCGGTGGCCTCTTCTCTTCCCGCATGGAAGCGAAGGACGGCAGCTTCGGCTTCGACTTCGCCGGGACCTACACCAGCATCGTGCCGCAAAAGCTTATCGAATATTCCTTTGGCGATCGCGCCGCCACGGTCGAATTCACGCCGGGCGCCAAGGGCGTCACCGTGCGTGTCTCGTTCGACGCCGAAGCGCAGAACTCCGCCGACCAGCAACGCGAAGGCTGGCAAGCCATCCTGGAGAGCTTCCGCAAGCACGTCGAAGCAAAGCAATAGGGGGTCGCCCACGCCGGGCGCGCCCTCAACCCATCCCCACCAGCTCACGCACTTCGCCATCGAGGGACACCGCCTCCAGAAACGCATCGCCGGTGATCACCAGATGGCCGTAGCATGTGTCCAGCAGGTCCGGCCCCGCCTGCTCGCGATTAGGCCACGCAGCCAGATTTGCCAACGCGCCATCCGGTTCACTCGACTTTCGACAGTGCCCGATTTAGCGCGACCGCTTGCCCGGTGGGATATCTTTCCCAAAAATCTGCATCGTGGTGAACGAAACCCTGAACAAGCCCATCCAATCCGGTGAATTTATTTTTCGACGCTTTCACAGGCCTGCGGGATTATTGCGAACCCGGCGCCCCACACTTGCCGGAGGGAGCGCAGACAATGGACATCTCAGCCGCCCGCGAAGCCCGCGCCACCGCCGCCCTCGCACGCGCCGATATGCGTGATGAAGCCGCCAGCTACGGTTACGCCAAGTCCGACCTCCGCCGCGACCAGCGCGTCGAGGAAGCAAAAGACGCCGCCGCAACGCGCGCCGCGCCAAAGGAAAATGCCGTCCCGCGCGATGGCAGGGCGATGTACGTCAACCTGCTGGTCTGACGCGCCGCTCCCTCGCGGAGTCATGGTCGGGTCAGGCTCTGCCATCTTCCCTGTTTGCCATGCCGGAAACGCGAAGCCCATTCTTGTGTAAACATTGCCGGAGCCCAGGTGCTCGAGGTGAAATTTCGCAACGCTTCCCTGGGTTCCGGGTCTGCGCCGCTGCGCGGCTTCGCCCGGAATGACAGCGTGTAGCCTCATCCGGATCACGCCCGCCATGGTTACCGTCTTCTTGACCAACCCACGGTAATCGCGCGCCTGCACCGCACGCTGCTTCAATGCATCTATGCGACAATCCTCACATCGTCCTGGGGCCAGCATGCTGGCGGGGCGACGAGGGGAACCGTCATGTCGATCGATGCTACAGGCTCGCGCCCTGCGGCGCAGAATGAACTCGCAGCCGCGCGCGAGTTCATCGCACAGCTGGCCGCACAGCGCGCCGAACATGAAGCGCGCCAGCAGGACGCCGACCAGTCGATCCAGCAGGTCGAACGCCGCCAGCAAGGCGCCGCCGCCATCCTGCTCGACCTCTGGGCCTAGTCCGCAAGGCCAGCCCGGCAATGCTCCGGCGCTGAACCGCGTCCAGAAGCCGCGCCCTTGACCCAGATCAAGCGCCGCCGCCGTCCCTCGCAGAACCTGTCCCAGACAATCATCTGCAAGGACAGCATCATGGCGGATGACTCCACCGCGAAACGCTACCCGGCAACAGCCATAGCGCTGCACTGGCTGATGCTCGCCCTGATCGTGGCGGTCTACGCCTGCATTCTTCTCCGCGAAAACTATCCGCGCGGCAGCGACCTGCGCGACGCCCTCAAGACATGGCACTTCATGCTTGGGCTCTCCGTGCTCACGCTGGTCATCGTGAGGATCGTCATGCGCCTGTTCATCTGGAAAGCGCCAGAGATCACGCCACAGCCGGCGCGCTGGCAGGTCCTGCTGGCCGGCATCGTGCACGTCGGCCTCTACGCCTTCATGATCGCAATGCCGATCGCCGGATGGCTGATCCTCAGCGCCGAAGGCAAGGTCATCCCGTTCTGGGGGCTGGAGCTGCCGCCGCTCATGGCGGCCGACAAGCCTCTGGGCGAACAGATCCAGGAACTCCACGAAACCGGCGGCACGATCGGCTACTTCCTCGTCGGCCTGCACGCCGCCGCCGCCCTGGTCCACCACTACATCATGAAGGACAACACGCTTGTCCGGATGCTCCCCGGCAAACGCTGATGTCTGGCGACGCCTAGCCGCCCTGCAACATCAGGCGCGCGCGCGGCGCCAGGATCACCGATTTGAGATGCCCGGCAACGCCAAGACCGGGAAACACGATGTGCGCGTGGATGTTCCGGCCCGGCGTCACGAAGTGTCGCGCCTGATCCACCGATGCATACAGCCCCGTGATCACGGCCGTCTGGTTGCTCGTCGTGAAATCTCCGCGCTGCGGCAGCGTATCAAGACTCCATTCCGCAGCCACGATGCGTCCCTCGATCCGGTAAGCCAGCTTTGTCTCGCCCGCGCATCCAGCCTCCACCGCCGCCCGCGCGATTGCAGCCCCCACATCATCAAGACTGGCGAGCCCCTCCACCCCAACCGACGGCCGCCATGCGCGCGGCGACACGACCTGCAGCATGTAGGCGCCCTCGCCCGCTGCTGCGCCGATGCGCTCGGCATGGCCGCCTGCCCCATCCGGTCGCGCCAGATGCAGCACGCCATTCGCCAACGTGATCTCGTCGCTGCGCCCGCCAGCGGCGCCATAGCCGACGCTGGTCGACGTGAATGTCAGGTCCGCGAAAAGGACGTTGGGCGAGTAATCTCCCCGCGCTCCGGCTTCGGGGTCGCTGAAACTGCTCACGCTGGCCGTGCAGAACGGCGCCGCTGCTGGCGCGACCGCTGTCGCGCATCCCGCCGCCCCCAGCACACCGGCGGCAGCCATCGGCCAGGCCCATTGGGAAACGGTCATTCCGGCCTCCTGCCGCCACCTTGATGCGCGCCGCCACGTCTGCATCACATAGCCGCCAGAACTTTGATACAGAACAAGACCGCGAGCAGCGCATGTAGGAGCGTGCCGCCAGGACTGCTTCGCGGGAAACGCCAATGGCCAAGCAACTCGAATACAACGTGTCCGCACGCCGCCTGGATTCCCACGGCAGCCTCGCAACCACCAAGTCGGCCGAGATCACGCTCGACACCGACACGGCTGGCCGACCCGACGCCTTCAACCCGGCCGAACTGCTGCTCGCTGCGATCGCCGCCTGCATGATCAAGGGCATCGAGCGCGTAACGCCCATGCTGAACTTCCAGCTCGACGGCGTCGACGTCAGCCTGCACGCCGTCCGTCGCGACAATCCGCCAGGCTTCGATCTCATCACCTACGAACTCGTGGTCGACACGGGCGAGACCGATCGCCGCCTGGAGCTGCTTCACACCAATGTGCGGAAATACGGCACGGTCTCGAACACCATCGCCGCCGCAACGCGCCTGGAAGGCGTCATTCATCGCAAGTCGCCCGTGGCCATCTGAGTTAGCGCCGGCGGCCCTGCCATTTACGCTTTGGTATCGCCCCGTCTGAAGCCCGGGGGGATGTGAACCGTCAGGCACGGAAAATTAACAATAATGCGCTACGTTACCCGGCAAAATCATCCCATCTGTTTACGCCAGATTCACCGCGCCGCGGCAAAATGACTCCTGTTGGGAGTTATGTCATGAGCGCCGTTTTGGGCGGAGTAGGACCAGTCTCGGTCCGCTACGCTGCACAGATCAAGCAGTTGCTTTTCAGCCAGGCCTTGCAACGCCTGGTCGCTGAACAGGAAGCTGCGCGCGACTCGGCCGAAGCCGACAAGGCTGCTCGCGTCGAAGAGCCCGTGAAAGCGAACGTTGAAACCAAGGCGGCAAAGACAGCATCGCCCGCCGCCCCGGTCCGCGGCGAACGACCTGCCGATGCCCCCGCCGAAACGCCCCCGCCCGCAACTTTCGTGGATATCCAGGCCTAGCCCGCTCTTGCGCGCCGCCGCGCGCCGCGTCAGCGTGCGCCCATGCCGACACCTCCGCCCTCCGACGCTCTCGCCCGTTTCCGCAAGTCGATGATGATCGACTACGACGCATGGAAAGACGGCACGCCGTACGACATTCCCGCGCTGGACGGGATCACCGAGGATGAGCGCTTCCATCTGGCGAAGGAGATCGCCGACAAATCGACGCTCGACTGGCGCGATGTCGAAGCGCTGAAGGCGCTCGGCACCACCATCGCGCTCAAACGTCTCCAGAAGGCGTCAGAGAACCAGGTCGACGGCGGCGGCATCGAAGCCTTCATGCTTGAGCTTGAGACAAAAGACTGGACCGACGAGATGGAGGCCCGCTTCATCGAGAAGCTCGAACGCGCCGAAGCCATGACCAGCGCGCTCGACCGCCTCTACGAGATCGCCGAAGCCCACCAGACGCCCGCGGTCCGCGCCCAGCTGCTCCGCGGCGCACGCATCTCCAGCGACCCGACGGTGCGCTACTCAATGGGCGCCTTCCTGCTCTACCTCGCCGGCCATGTCGACAGCCACTACGTCTTCGACACGGATCACCGCCCGCACCTGCTCGATCTCAACAGCGACGACTACAAGACCTACAAGGCCGCCGTCGCCTGGCTCGAAGACAAGATCGCGCATCCGAAGAAGAGGTAGGGCGTTCCCCCAGAAAAGCGGGAGGGAAACAAAGGCGCCCCACCCACCGCGCACGCCGCGGGCGGGGGTCACGCAAGGGAGCTCTCACGGCTGTTGTACCCGCCTTGGCCTCACCGCCAGCAATGCTAGACTCCCGCCTCCTGAAACAAAGGCGGACGAATCGGTGAAGCGCATCCTTTTCCTCGCAAGCCTGCTGCTCGCACTCGCCGCTCCTGCGATGGCGCAGGAATCCCCGCCCGCCACATCGGAAGCCGCAGCCCCGGCTGAGCCCCCAATCGACCCTCAGCCCGCACCTGCCCCCGCTGCTCCCGTGTGGACCGGCCCCACCGTCACGCTGCAGACCACAATGGGCGACATCACCATCACGCTGGATACCATCGGCGCACCGAAGACGTCCGCGCAATTTCTCGGCCTGGTCAAAAGCGGCCACTACAATGGCGCGGCAGTCTACCGCATCGAACCCGGCTTCGTGATCCAGCTCGGCGACCTTGATGCGAAGCTCCAGCATCGCATGCCGAAACTCCCGCCCATCAAGCTTGAAACCGAAAACAACAGCCACGTCCGCGGCGCCGTCGGCCTCGCACATGGCGATGACCCCGACAGCGGCCAGTCCACCTTCTACATAGACCTCGGCGAAAACTCCGGCCTCAACGCCACGCCCGGCGCCAAGCCCAACACCACCGGCTACGCCGCCTTCGGCCACGTCACTGTTGGGATGGATGTGGCCGACGCCATCGGCGCCGTCGAACTCGCCCCCACCGGCGGTCCCTTCCCCGGCAAACTCCCGACGACCGCCATCGTCGTGAAGAAAGCCGTCGCAGCCCCTGCGCCCCCGCCCGCGCAGTAGCCGCCCTCTCATTTGCCTCTGAAAGTCGCGATCGCGACCAACCGTCCGCGATCGAGGGGATCCGGCACGATCGCGTGTTGCGCTAGCGGCCGATCTCCGCGATCCGAGCGTTACATGTGGCGAAGTCGGCAGCGCGAGCCGCGGACTCGCGGGCGGCATAGCTGCTTCGTTCACCGGTCACCGCGGCGGTTCTCTCACTCCGCTCATAGCCGCGATTGTTGGTTCGCTCGAGCAGAGCATTCGCCCAGGCCATGGCCGACTGAGCCGCCTGGGTCTGGCCCTGTGCGTTCAGGATTTCCGCCTCGACCGCCAGGCGCGCCGCACAGAGGACGTCGCGATCCTTCGCCGGATTGAGCGTGAGAAGCGCGACCTGATGATCGGTGGGAGGCTTGAATGTGCAATCGCCCTTCCCACCCAAGGTCTGCACCAGATCCTGTTGGTATGCCCAGCTTCCGTCTGGGCGAAGGATCAGGACGCCCTTTTTGTCCGCGCCCTCGATCTGGGGCGTCGCCCGAACCTCACCCCCGGTAGCGGCGGCGTCAGTCGCTCTTTTGGCACACAGTTCGAGACCGGCCTGGCAGAGACGACCAGTGGCGTCGTCGTAGACGAAGGTCCAGTCATTGGATGGGTTCGATCGCTGGGCGTCTGTCCTGCGATCAGATGTCTGTGGATCGGCGCCCAGATCGATTGTTCGCTCGACCTTGCAATGCGCCGCGACCGGTTCGGCCAGCGCCGGGCCAGCTATCAACGCTCCAAACAGGAGACACGCGCCTGTCTGCCCTGCCCGCA
>Ga0075163_10003887_pt1 | contig 20052 bp, 17 predicted proteins | sample JI1023141ADNA_FD_71478 | JGI IMG/M metagenome (GOLD analysis project Ga0075163, IMG submission 71478) | Wastewater effluent complex algal communities from Wisconsin, to seasonally profile nutrient transformation and Carbon sequestration -... | ecosystem: Engineered > WWTP > Effluent > Algae... | reverse complement strand
CTGGTGGTGGACAGACCGGTCAGCTTTCATCGATCGGTTCTGTTGATAAGTACACTTTCTTCGGCAACATTCCCAACAACATTGGTAAAGCGCAAGTTATGGTGTCCGACGGTGGACGTGTAACAAGTCTGGTTAAAGTACGTAAAGTGCCTTTGATCGTCTTGCACGTTACCTTCCTCGAAATGAACACCTCGGCTGCTCGCGAACTGGCCCTCAACGCAGGTTTCGGTTTCTCTAGCAACTCCTTTGCATTCGGTGTCGGTGGTAGTGCTGCACCTAACGTTGGTAACACACCATTCCTTGCTGCTCCTGGTATGAAGCAGAATATACCTGTAGGAGCCGTGCCTCCTTCAGTGAGTTATACCACCACTGGTGGTAGCGTTATTACCCCAGCATTGGGCACTGTTGTTCCTTCCAACACGATGGGGGCTTCACTTCAGCCTGTTACATTCCTGTCAACAGCTGGTGTGACTGCTATCGGTCAGAACATCACTTACGCTCCTACATCCTTGCTGTCGTCAGCTAACTTGCTAGGTTCTCCTGGTGGTGTGACTTTTGACTCAGCGACACTGGGTAACTTAGTCACCGGCGTGACTAACATGGGTGGACCTATGGGCCACTTCTCAGTCAACCCCACCATCCAGGGCATCATTGGTGCCCGCAGAGCGAGAGTACTGGCTGAGCCTACACTGGTAACATTGTCTGGTGAGAGAGCATCCTTCCTCGCTGGCGGTGAGATTCCTATCCAGCAAGCTGTGGCAGCTGCCGGTGCGGCGCAACAATCTATTGTGTTTGAGCCCTTCGGTATGCGTATCAACATGATCCCCATACTGCAAGAGAACGGCACAATTAACTTGGAAGTCTCTCCTGAAGAAAGACTGATTGCAAACGAACTATCACTCACTACAATCGGTGCATTTGGTAGAGTCCCTGGTTTCACGACCCGTAAGACTCAAACCATTGTTGAGCTCAAGCCTGGTCAAGAGCTTTATATCTCTGGACTAGTATCAGCCAACGTTGGTCGAGAAATCACCAAAATGCCTATTCTTGGCGAAGTTCCTGTACTCGGTGCACTGTACCGCTCCAAAGCCTTCAACAAAAATGAAAGTGAACTGGTGGTATCAGTCAGACCCGAGATCATCTTGCCCGGTACTCCTGGTCAACTCAAGTTGCCTGAAGAAATCGGTCGTGTAGAAGGACCTCGTGACCTCAACATCTTTGCTGTAGAACCTACAGTGATGGACGAGCGCTACTACAGTTCTGGTCGTTCAGAGCGTCACCAAAAGACCTCACCGACCTTGCCTGAAGGAGCACCTGTGCCAGACAACGAATAATTGTCGGGACAAAGAGAATAATGAGAAAGGGCTGCAATCGCAGCCCTTTTTTTGTGCCACCATTTTGATTAATCCCTTTTCAGATCTGGTGCACTTTCGTCTTGACATACATCTGTACTACGCATGATCGTGCACCATATCTGGTTGTCAAAAGGAGTTGCGCAGCCATTTGACGAAGACTTCGAAACTCTAGCCCTGTCATGGTTTGGCGATACGGCTCAAGCAAGTGTTAAGTCAGTGTTGAATGTGTTGCGGCTGTGAAAAAAGTTTCGTGCATAGTTAGGTCAGTCGTGTTAAGCTTCTGTACTGGTCGGTCTCGTACCGGCATTACCATGAATGCTCCCAGTAGGCAGATGTGTAGGGATACAAATCGGGAGTTCATAGAGGGAGAGTGGAATGAATAAGCCCAAGTTGAGCTTAGCTTTGAGTTTATTAGCGCTAGCAGGGCAGGCTGGTTTGATGCCTGTAGTAGCAGCGCCCAATGGCGACTTTGAGCCCAATAAATTGATTGCTCAAGCTGCCCCAGATCAAAGCGCTTATGTGACCTCTCAGCCGATTCCGCCAGTAGTTAATGGCGTTGTCGAGTTTGAAGAGTTCAAGACAACAAACGCTATTGACCTAAAGGTTTCTCAGTCGAGAACTTTCAAGTTCAAAAACAAAATTGTACGTACTTCAATCAGTGATCCCGGCATCGCAGAACCAGTTGTAGTATCTGAAAACCAGATGGTACTTCTCGGTAAGAGCCCCGGTACCTGCACAATGCTTCTCTGGGATGACGCCGGCAATTCAATCAGCGTCGACCTTAGAGTCTCAAAAGATTATTCTCAATTGCAGGCGACATTGCGTGAGATCGATCCTCGCATCATCGTTAAGGCATACAACGTCGGCGGATCTGACCGTGTGCTTCTGACCGGTGATGTAGATCATCCCGAGTCTATTATCAGAGCCTTTGCTGCTTCTAACGTCTTTATGGACGACAGAGGTATGAATATCCAGGTTGCTAACAGCCGCATCGTGACAGGACGTATCGGTGAATCCGGCACCACTGGTGGTGGTGGTGGTGGTGGTGGTCAGTCTGGGCAGTTGGCTCAACTTAACTCCGTTGATAGATACACATTCTTCGGTAACATCCCCAACAATATCGGCAAAGCACAAGTAATGCTCTCCGATGGTGGACGTGTCACTTCACTAGTCAAAGTTCGCAAAGTGCCTCTCATTGCCCTGCACGTTTCCTTCATGGAGATGAACACCGCAGCTGCTAGAGAACTCGGTACCCAGCTTGGTTTTGGTATATCTGGTAACGGTTATGCCTTCGGTATAGGTGGTCTTGGTGGCGCTGCTGCCAGTAACGTCTACACCGGCTTCGGTGGTTTCAGAGCTCTGCAAGCTCTGACCAACGGTACACCTGGCGGTGCTGGTAACGGTGCGATTCCAGTGTCTATCGGTGGTACACAAGTCCCTAACGCTGGCTTTGGCGGATCAAACAGTATTCAACCTGTATCTTTTGTGAGCACAGCTGGCGTCCGTGGTTTTGGTCAACCATTGCTACTTAACGCACCAGCGACATTGCTTCAACAAGCAGTATTGCTCGCTGCTCCTGGTGGTGCCAGTATCACCCCTGGCGGTTTGATCAACATGTTCACCGCTTTGACCAACTTCGGTAGACAGAACAATGACGGCTCCGGTCCTCAGTTCTCAATCAACCCAACGATTCAAGGTATCATCTCCAACCGTAGAGCCCGCGTATTGGCTGAGCCAACACTAGTCACTATCTCTGGAGAGCGTGCATCATTCTTGGCTGGTGGAGAAATCCCAATCATCCAACAAGTTGCTACCGCTGGTACCGCTCTTAACTCTGTAACGTTCGAACCTTTCGGTATGCGTATCAACATGATCCCCGTACTGCAAGAGAACGGCACAATCAACCTGGAAGTATCTCCAGAAGAGCGAATCATCTCCGCAGCTCTTGCCTTCTCACTTGGACCCGGTACCCAACAACAGATCCCTGGCTTTACCACCAGAAAGAGTCAGACAATCGTCGAACTCAAACCTGGTCAAGAGCTTTTCCTCTGTGGTTTGGTCAGCTCCAACAACGGTCGTGAATTGAGCAAACTACCTATGCTCGGTGAAATCCCCGTTCTTGGTGCCCTTTACCGCTCCAAAGCTTTCAACAAAAACGAAAGCGAACTCGTTGTGTCAGTTAGACCCGAGATCATCCTCCCCGGTACTCCTGGTCAACTCAAGTTGCCCGAAGAAATCGGTCGTGTGGAAGGACCTCGTGACCTGAACATGTTCCAGGTCGAACCATCCGTTCTCGACGAACGTCACCAGACTTCAGGTCGTGCAGAGCGTCACCAAAAGACCTCACCGACTCTGCCAGAAGGTGCACCAATTCCAGACAACGAATAATAAGTCTGACGACTTAGGTAATCGTAAAAGGGAGGCTCCAAGCCTCCCTTTTGCTTTGCTGGCAATCTGCCTTAGTACCTATCCACCCATGTGCTAAAAACCCGCCCCTGGACGTCAGGAGCGGGTTCGAATTTTTCGTATTGGTCTTAGCGGCGTTTACTGACTTTGCGAGTGAGCTTAGCTTGATTGGCTTCAAAGTAGGTCAAGGTTTCTCTCGGATATTCATCACTGAGACTCTTGAGTATTTGCTTTACCGCTTCGGTAATAAATTCTTCGCGATTAAACTTCGGCACATACACATTGGCCAGACCTGCTTTATCCACAATATTGAGCAACTCCTTTTCGGAGAGTCGCACCATTGTGGTCATCACAGTTGTGTAAGCAATTTCACGCTTGACCTTAAGAGCGTCAAAGACTTCTCTTACGGTGGTGGTTGGGGCTGCTAGCTTCCAGACCAGTTCCATGATTTCGCATTCCAGGTCGCCTAAAAACTTTTGCAAGCCAGCCTGGTTTATTCTGAATGAAGCGTTTTCGTCTTGTAATCTCATGTTCAAATTTAAAAGAAACAACTACAACCAATCGTAACATATTCACTGCGCGAAGATAGTAATATTTCTCTTCAATGGATAGCCTGAGCTGTATATCCGTGGTAACTCCTGGTGGTGTTGTATATGACTTTGCGTGCGGTAGTGTTTTTAGACCGAGACGGTACTCTCAATATCGAGGCCGGTTATATCCGCGACCTCAAAAATCTCAATTTGATTGCTGGTGCTGGAGAGGCTGTGCGTCTTTTAAATGAGCAGGGCATTGCTTGCTATTTGACCACCAATCAGACTGGTGCTGCTCGCGGGTACTATACCGAAGACCACATCAAAGCTCTTAATCAGAGACTGACTGAGCTACTAGCCAGTCACGGGGCAAAATTAGACGGCATTTATTATTGTCCGCATTTGAGCCAGGAAGAAGGTGGCACCGTTGCTCCTTACAATATTGCATGCAATTGTCGTAAGCCTTTGCCCGGTCTAGTGGACGCTATATACAAAGACCACGATGATCTCGACTCTGCTCTGTCATTTGTCGTCGGGGATAAAGCTACCGACGTTGAGCTGGCGCATAACTGCGGGGCCAAGGGTATTCTAGTCCAAACTGGCTATGGCAATGAAGTCCTGGCCGGCACCTATCAGTGGCCAGTTAAGCCAGATCACTTAGCCCCTTCTATTGTCGAAGCAGCTAGCTGGATCATTGCCCAGGTGCAAAGTGCTCGGGCTGCTAGCCGTTAAAAGCGTGAGCGTAAAAGAAGGCTGACTTCGTTTAAGAGTGATGGCATATCAAATGGTTTGGGCAGATAAAGGTCTGCTCCGGCTTCCAGCGCCAGTGATTCGTTAGGGTGTGATGTGGCCATCACAATCCAGATTTTGCAAAGTTCTTCGTCTGATTTAAGGGCGCGGCAGAGCTTCCAACCATCGAGTTTGCGACCGGTCAGATTGCTCTCCAGCAAAATCAAATCTGGTGGCTCAAAGCGCGCTAATTCCAGGGCGTCATCGGCAGAGTTTGTCACCTGGACGGTATAGCCCTCCAGTGCCAGGGTCTCCTGCAAAAGACAAGCCATGGCGCCATCCGGCTCGACTACAAGGATACGAGAAACACGTTCGCCGCCTTCTAGATGCTCTACTATGCCTTCGATATGGTCAGAGACAACGGCCAACTCTGTGGTGCCTCTATCGGAGACCCAAAAGCTCCCTGTCTTTTGTTTGGCCAGATAGCGGTAATCTCTGGCTGTAGTCAAAACATCGACATAAGATTGAAATTTACGACTGGTACTGGCGACGATACCAATAGCTATGGAGATTAGCGGCACTCTGCGTCTGACGCCGCCTCTGCCAGCCGAGATCAAATAACCTCTGTCGATGTCACCTTTAGGATAAAAGCGGGTGCTGATACTATCAAACTGCTGGCAAATTAGCTCAGCGCGGCGCTCTGCTACTTCTGGTCTTGTCACCATCAAAAAATCATCTGCTTCGATGTGACCGACAAATTCGGTCTCATCGGCAATATCGACCAGAATGGCTGCCAGAGCCTTAATTAGCTGGTCACCAGCGAGGTCACCATAAGTCTCGTTATAGACACGTATTTTGTTTAAATCTATTGAGAGTGCTGCCCAGTGTCTATCAGAGTAGAGACATTGATCGAGCATACGTCTGATCAAATTGGGACCGGGCAACTGGGTGAGCTGATGGCTAAATTCTTCCTGCCGTCTACGCAAGTGAGCGAGGACACGGATAGCCAGCTCATTTTTGTCGATAGGGTCACCGAGGACGTCGTCTGCTCCGTATCTAAAGGCATTGATGCGCTCAGTCACATCAGTAGATGTATGCAAAAGTACTAGCACCGGCCGTGGTGGCGCTAGAGTGGCTCTGACTTGCTGGCAATAGAGCCTGCCGTCTCCGCCTTCAGCTCCATTGAGCTGGTGCGGCAGGATGATTATATCCGGGTGGAGGAAGGACAATATTTCGTTGGCTTCTTCAAACGAAGTGACCGCATGTACTTTGCTGCCTGTCTTTTCAAGCACCGCGGCAAATTCTGCAGCCTTAATAGGCTCATTGATAATCAGGATTACAGGAGTAGGTAATAACACTAGCCCCTGCCTCTAGCGGCCTGCTGCTCTGGTGTTGCAGCCGGTAGCCTGACTGTAAAAGTGGTACCGCCGGGGATGCTTTCGACTGTAATTTGACCACCAAGAGCAAGTACGAGAGAGCGAGTTATATAAAGGCCCAGTCCGGTGCCTTCGGTTTGTCTTACCAGTGGATTATCGAGTCTGCCAAATTTGCTAAATACCTGAGGCAGGTGCTCTTCTGGTATACCAACACCCTGATCGGCGATGGCAAATTCCACCATTTCGGGGCTGGATTGTATGTCTTTGGCCGTGATAGTAACTGTTTTGCCTGGCATCGAATACTTAATAGCGTTGTCTACGAGATTAGTGAGGATTTGCTCCAGGCGATCGGCATCGGCCCAGACTGGAGTAAGACCATTAGGTACCTGGACTACGACATTGTGTTTTTTTGCTTTGTCAGCTAGATTTTGTTGTACGCGCTCGATGGCTTCTCTGATATCTATGGCGCGGATAGTCAGCTGCAGCTTCTTGGACTCAAGGCGCGATACAGCCAGCAGGTCTTCTACCAGTCTGGTCAGTCTATCGGCCTGGTCTTTGATGATGCCGACATAACGTCTTTGCTGTGATACATCCAGCCTCTCGCCGGCTCTCAGTATTGTGTCGGCAAAGCCTTTGATACTGGTCAATGGAGTGCGCAATTCATGGGACACTGTGCTGACAAACTCTGTTTGAGCCTGCTGCAGCGAATTGGCTTGAATGACATACACAATAGTGAGATGCCCCGCCAATACTTGCTTATCAGCATCTTGATAGAGTGGGAAATGCGCCGCTGGCATGACAAATTCAGCGCCACTTTTGGACAAAACAGTGACAGTTTTGGTCTGCTCTTCTTCTGTGCCATGACCATTGTTTACGCTGTCTGCGTTACCTGGCATGTTTTCGTCTTCTTGCCAGTGTGAATCAACAAAGGAGCCGATACTACTGCCCACAATTTCTTCGATTTCAGCTCCCACCAGACGCGCAAATGATGGGTTGGTCGTGGTTATTACACCAGCTTTATCAGTAACAATGACGCCATCAGCTGAGTTGAGCAGCAATGTACGGTAAATTTCTTCGTTTTGCACTGACATTTTTTAAGCCCTGTTGGTGGCTACACTGTTGCCGCCTCTATGGGCTAAGTTAACACCTGATATCCGGGCTTAGCGGCATTACAAGTTAACCTTAAGAATTAGTGCCGGATCCGTTATGTTATTTTGATAGTCACAATAAATCGTTAAGTTTTGGTTTCTAAATCATCGCTTTGATTAGATGTATGAAGATCGCTTTCGGTCATATTTAAAACGCTTTGCAGTCTTGTCTCATCAGTCAAATAGAGATAACCCACCAGTGCTTCAAAGGCGGTGGCCTGTCTTAGTGTTGATTGTTCTACGTTTTTTCTAAAGCCAGCTGTTTTGAGGTTGCGAGCGCGTCTGACGATATCGCTCTCCTCCTCAGTTAGCTGTGGTCTGAGGATATGCAAAAGCCTGGCTTGCTCTTTGGAGTTGACCCGATTTACTACTTTTTTGTGCATGCTATTGACTGTGACAGCATCCAAAAGTTGACGCTCACGCTGGTAAAGGTCAAATACGGCGTCGCCAAGATGGGCTAGATTGCGCAAATCCAGATTTTTAACTGTAAAGTTGCGCTCCTCTTTTGATTTGTGCTCTAAAAAGAGGTTGCCAAAAAGCATCAGTGACTGTGCTCCTTGAGTGCTTCAATCTGGATAGTGGGCTTACCTCTACCAGTGAGACTTTCGCTCATCGCCAGCAAGGCAAAGGCTGGTAACGTTGTAGCCATGCGGCTAAAGCGCCAGGGTTCTTTTTGCAGGCGATAGAGCCATTCTAGATGCATGTCCTGATAGCTCTTTGGGGCGCGCTGGACAAAGCCAGTCCAGACGTCAAAACTGCCGCCCACACCAATAAGTACTGCCTGACCAAAGATCTGGCGATGTTTATTGATAAAAAATTCTTGTCTCGGCACACCCAGAGCAATTAGTACCAGTCCTGGTTTGTGTTCGGCAATTGAGGCTACAAGTGCGTCTTCTTCCTCTGGTTTAAAATAACCATCGTGATATGCCACCAGATTTAGTGTGGGATATTTTTCTTTGAGTACTCCGGTGAGCTTTTGCATTACTTCCGGGCGACCGCCAATGAGAGCCACTGCCACGCCCTTTTGAGCGGCTGCTGCCAGAGCCCTGTCTGCTAGCTCAATGCCAGGTAAGCGCGATACGTTTTTGTGCAATCCGCCTTTGGCCTTAAGAGCAAACACTACACCGGCACCATCTGGCACCACCAGGTCGGCACGTTTGATCACATCACCCAGTGCTGGATTTTTGCGAGACTGCATAGACATCTCGGCATTGAGAGTGACGACATGCATAGCCTCTTTGCTGAGCCAGGCTTGCTCAATTAAAGCGATAGCCTCAGGCATGGAGACCAGGTCAACAGGATAAGTAAGGACAAAGGCACGATGTCTGGTCATATTGATACTGCAAGTGGTGATTTATTGTGCAAGCATTTTAGCGATAATTGCCTGATTCTGACAAGCTCCGCTTTTTACGCTCGTCAGTGTTTTGCTAATAGCTAGCTTGCCCGATTGCAAGTTTGCCAGGGTCTGAGCGATTGTCGTTTGCCAAATTGGAGCGCAGTCCGCCGCACTTTTGGATTGATAAGGCAATATGGGCTGGTTAAACTCTTCCATGACGGCTTTGACTTTAGGGTCGTAAGCGATACCAATCACAGGCACCTCTGCTGAGAGAGCCATGATAAGAGAGTGCAGTCTCATGCCTATTAAGAGATCGGCCGCTCCTAAGAGTGCCAGCCACTGACTGGGCAGCTTTAGCAAGCTTGTATCAGGCTCAAGAGTCTTGCCGCCAAGTTTTTGATAGCACTCTCTAAAATAAGCCAGTGGCTCTGTGTCCTGGTTTTTTTGCAGAGGCAAAAGCATAACAGTGCAGGGCTCTTTGATAGTTTTTATAAGTGTATTAGCCAGGCAGGCGATGTGTTCGCTATCAAAGCCACCGCCGGCTCTGAGCGATAGTGCCAAAAGTTTGCCGTGTTCTTTAGCTCTGCCCAGATCTCTCACTATGGACTCAGGCAGTTCTCCTGGAGTCAAAAGCCAGACTGGGTCTCCTGTTAGAGTGGAGTCTATGTGCCAATCTTTGAGCATCTTTTGTGAGCCGGGGTCTCTTACTGCTATGGCGCTTACCCGTCTAAAAGTTTGTCTCGTCAGGATTTTGCTTAACTGGGCTTTGAGCGGACCTAAGCCTTGAGCATAGACCATGACCTTTGCCCCGGCCATTCTCGCTATATTTATAAGACCACCGTAATAAATAACTGATTTGATTGAGCCTGTGTCCTGAAAAAGTCCACCGCCACCGCTTATAAATAGTTTTGTCTGACCCATCAGTCCGGCAATCTTGCTTATCTGCCAGCGGTTGATTGCTTTGACGCCATATAGATTGGCTGTAGCATTGGGGTCTTGTGAGAGCACAACGATATCTTCTAGTGCCACAAGCGTTTTTAACTCGCTTACAAGCTCTTCTAAAATGGCTTCATCGCCCAGGTTGTTAAAGCCGTAATAACCGGAGACAACCACAAGTTTTCTTCCAGTTTTACTTACTTCAGTCATCAGTTCTTTCCTCGACTGAGATTTTATCAGCTAACAGGATATTATTAGTGTGGCAAGCAATGTAGGGTGTGTGCTTTGACCGATATATGCAATGTGCTGGAGAGCGGACATACTGCCTGGGGGTGGACCTTAGAGGCTCCATCTGATATTGCCGAGCTAAAGGAGCTGGTCCAGACTGTCATTGCTCAGGATAAAGGCATCTCCAGCGCCAATCCTCATAAGCTTGCCAGTTATATTGACCGCGATACTGTTTTTGTGGATTTGTCCAGGCTGAGTAGTGTGAGAGAGCATGTCGTCTCAGATCTCGTTATTGGAGTGGAGAGCGGAATTACACTATCAGAGCTAGGTCGACTGCTCAAAGAGCGCGGTCAATTTTTTGCCGCCAGTGATGATATGGGCAAACTTGCTGATCTGCTGCGCCTTGGCGATGGTGGACCATTTGAGTCAGGATACGGCTACCTGCGCAGCAATGTGCTGGGCTTTGAGTTTTTTGATAGCCATGGCTCACTAATTAAATGTGGTGGCAGAGTGGTCAAAAATGTCACCGGATATGATACCACAAAGCTGTTAGTTGGCTCGAGCGCATTTGGTTTGCCTGCCTTTGCCTTTTTACGCCTATTTGCCCTGCCACAAAAGACTGTCAGTCTTATAGTCAGTGGGCAGGAGCTAAGTGCCCTACTGCAATTCAGTCATAAGTTGATAATTTCGGCCCTGCCTTTTAGCGCACTAGAAATCACCGAGACAAATGCGCGGGATGGTTATTTGCTCTCCCTGGTCTTTAGTGGTGCAAGTAATATGGTGGATGATCTCATTGAGGCGGCGAGGTCCCTGGCCGAGGATGCTGGATTTGTTTTAAGTGAAGGTGAGCTGCCAGTCAAGACATCTGCGTCTTTTGGCAGAGTGGAGTTAGCGCTCTCTATCAGTTTATTAAAACGAATCAGTAGTGGCTTTTGTGACAAGCTTGGCCAGGTCAGTATAAGACCGTCGCAAGGTCGATTGACCATAGACTGTGAGAGTGCTGAGCAACTACAGTCGAGCAGTGCCGCTGTCAAAAAATTATTGTTAGCAGACCTCCAGGACAAGTCAATTAAAGCCACTGCTATGGAGTCTTACAGTTATAGTGTAAGGGTGGATGGCGTGCTATTGGACACTGTGGAGCTGGCTAGCCCGGGTGCTATGCGTACTGAGCTTTTGTCCAATCTAGCGCAAGGACTGGCCAGTCCTGCCTATCATCCATTTAGAAGTGGGTTGTTTGCATGAGTGCACCTTGCGACAAATTGGAGCTTTTGTCTCTATCCAAAGAATTATTAGAAAGCTGCATCCACTGCGGTTTATGCCTGCCTGCCTGTCCCACCTATCTGGCCACCGGCCGGGAGACTGAGTCCCCGCGCGGTCGCATCTATGCCGTTACCAAATGGCAAGAAAAAGGTGGCGATATGGATGCTCGTACTGCTGAGCATCTAAATAGCTGTCTTGGTTGTCTGGGCTGTCAGACAGCCTGCCCATCAGGCGTCAAGTATGAGCAAATATTAGAAGGAGTAAGACCCACTCTTGGCCAAAAGCGTCCGCCACTGGTCCGGGCATTTATGCGTTTTGCTTTTGCATATCTCTTGCCCAATTATTTTTTGCTCTCCATAATGGGAGCCGCTCTCAGACTTGTGCAGAGACTTAAGCTGGACCGGCTGCCGCTTATTGATAGTGTCCAAAAGCTCAGAGAGTGGCGCATGTTTACGCCCCAGGTGCCACCACATAAAGTGCTGCCGCTGGATAGTGCAGCACTGTCTGGAGCAGGGCAAAACAAGACTGCTCAATTTTTTAAGGGCTGTGTCATGGATGTCTTTTATAACGACGTCAATAATGCTGCCCTGAGGGTACTCAACCGCACTGGCACAAGCTGTCATATAGGAGCACAGACTTGTTGTGGAGCCTTGGCTTTTCACGCTGGAGATGAGGATATTGCTCTTAATCTAGCCAGGCAAAATATCAATTACTTTAGCGCTACTGATGGCGACATTGTAGTCACATCAGCTGGTTGCGGTGCGATTCTCAAGAGCTATGGACATATACTGGCAAATGATCCGGTTTATGCGGACAAAGCCCGAGCATTTGCCTCTAGAGTCAAAGATTTTAGTGAGGCTATTGATCCTCAGCAACTTAAAAACTCGCTTATCAAAGACAACTCTGGCGCCAGAGTTAAAGTGGCTTACCATGCCGCTTGCCATCTGGCTCATGCCCAGGGTGTCAGGCTAGAGCCCAAGGCGTTACTTGATGTACTCGCTCAAAATCAGCTGGTAGAGCTGATTGCCCTGGTGGATAGTGAGCATTGCTGTGGTAGTGCTGGCATTTATAACCTGATAAATACTGAGCTATCGCTCAAAGTCCTTGACGCCAAGATGCAAAACGTCAAAGACTGCGCTGTGGACTGTGTTGTTACCTCCAATCCAGGTTGCCTTTTGCAGTTAAATGCCGGTGTCAGTAGAGATAGGCTCAATGTCAAGGTAAAGCATCTAGCCCAGTTGCTAGACAGTCCTGATGCTCATTAGATAGACGATATCTTGGCTCCCAAAGCCGCTTGAGCCGACTATAATTTGGTAGTCGGTAATAGATACTGGCGTTAAAAAGGGGACATCTTGAAGTCTGAATTACTGGTTAAGCACCGCAAACCTGAACTCTTCGAAGGCGACATCCCGGAAGAGCGTCTCAAGCACTATCTAACTAAAAAGGTAGTGGCAATCGATACTGAGACTAGAGGGCTTATCCTCAGGCGCGACAGGCTCTGTCTTGTGCAAATTTGCGACGAAGACGGTGTTGTTAGCTTTGTCCGCTATGGTGATGTCAAAGACATGCATCCAGAGGCTATGAGCAATGTCAAAAAGCTCTGCCATGACCCTAATGTGGTCAAAATCTTTCACTATGGTCGCTTTGATGTGTCTGTACTCAAATATTATCTGGGCATTGATGTAAAGCCGCTATTTTGCACTAAGATCGCAAGCAAACTGGTACGCACTTATACAGACAGGCACAGTCTCAAAGATCTGGTGCGCGAATTACTCGGTGTTGAACTGGATAAATCAGATCAAACCAGCGATTGGGCTCAGCCAAACTTGACTGACAGTCAGCTTGAGTACGCGGCAAACGATGTGAGAGTGCTTTTGCCAATTTACGACAAAATCAAAGAACTCCTCATCAGAGAAAACCGCCTGGATCTGCACACAAGACTCTGTCAGGCTCTGCCAACAGTGTGCGAGCTTGACGCTATGGGTTTTAACAATATTTTTGAACACTAAATTTGGGTGGCAATAGCCTTATATAGCAGGGGAAAAAAATGGAACAGCTTATATACGAAAAGTCCAAAGCCGGCAGACGCGCAGAAATACTGCCTAAAGCCCAGGTCCCTCAAAAAGACTTGAAGTCACTCATACCCGCCAATTTATTGAGAAACAGCCTCCCTGCCCTGCCTGAAGTCAGTGAGCTTGATGCAGTAAGGCACTTTGTCAAACTTTCTCATCTCAATCATTGCATTGATACTGGATTTTATCCTCTGGGTTCTTGCACGATGAAGTACAACCCCAAAGTCAACGATGCTATGGCTGCTCTCGATGGTTTCCGCGACTTGCATCCATTTCAGCCAGAAGATCAAATCCAGGGTGCTCTGGAGCTGCTCTACAACCTGGAGCGAGCTATTGCTGATGTCGTAGGTCTCCCCCATGTGACTCTGCAGCCAGCTGCCGGTGCCCATGGTGAAATGACTGGTCTGCTTTTGATCAAGTCATACTTTGAAGCCAAAGGTCAGACCAAACGTACAAAGGTTATTGTCCCTGATACTGCCCACGGTACCAACCCTGCTACCGCTGCTCTGGTCGGCTTTGAAGTAGTCGAAATTAAGAGTAACGCTAAAGGTCTGGTAGATCTCGTTGCCCTCAAAGAAGTGCTCGGTGATGATACCGCTGCCATCATGCTCACCAACCCCAATACACTGGGTCTCTTTGAAGAAGAAATCTTTGAAGTGCAAAAACTGGTGCACGAAGCTGGTGGTTTGCTCTACTACGATGGTGCCAACCTCAATGCCATCATGGGTATAGTCAGACCTGGTGATATGGGCTTTGATGTTTGCCACCTCAATTTGCACAAGACCTTTAGCACCCCTCACGGCGGTGGTGGACCTGGTGGTTGTGCTGTTGCTTGTCGCGACATCCTCGAGCCATTTTTGCCCAAGCCGACCATCGTCAAGTCTGGCGATAAATTTGCGTTTGACTGGCAGCGTCCGCAGTCTATTGGCAAAGTCAAAGGCTTCTATGGCAACTTTGGTATTCTCGTCAGAGCGTACAGTTATATGCTCGCTCATGGTGGCAACGGTCTGACTCAGGTCTCTCGTGATGCCATCCTTAACGCTAACTATCTCAAAAACAAACTCAAACGCAACTTTGTTGTGGCTCATGAGCAGCCCTGCATGCATGAGTTTGTTTTGTCCGGCGTTAAGCAAAAAGAGCGTGGTGTCTCCACTCTCAATATCGCTAAGCGATTGCTAGATTATGGTGTGCATGCTCCTACAGTTTATTTCCCACTCGTTGTGCCAGAAGCAATGATGATCGAACCAACTGAGACTGAGAGCATCGAGACTCTTAAGTCATTTGCCGACATCATGATCAAAATCGACCACGAAATTGATGAAAATAAAGAACTGGTACTCAGTGCACCGGTGAACACACCAGTTGGTCGCCTGGATGAAGCCAGTGCTGCACGCAAGCCAAACTTGCGCTGGTCACCAGCTAAGTAAGTAGCAACTAACAAAACAAAAAAGCTCGGGATAAGTCCCGAGCTTTTTTTAGATCTTATGTGAGGCTGTCATATTCGACGTGTAGCTTGAGGTAGGTTTTGCGCTCAACCAGCCGGGCGATTTCTTTTTTTGTGCCTTTGATTGGTACCAGGCAGGTCAATCCCACCAGGTTGATAAATAACAAAGGTGTAGAAGCCATCATGATTTTGGTGATTTCATCACCAATGTATTCAAAATAGCATTTGCAGGCTATAAACAAGCCAATTAAATTGATTGCCAGAAAGATGCCGCAGTGCATCAGTAAGAAGAAGCGCTCACGCACTAGCATTGTTTCTATATGGAGCAGTTCTTCGCGAATAGCTGGTGCAACTGCTTTTTTCTTTTTGCGAGCAAAAGTGGGAGTGGCACTGTTTTTTGCTTGACCTGCTGAGAGTACGTTGGCGCGGTTAGACTCAGCTCGGTTTTTGCTACTGGCAAAAGCTCTCAGCTCGTCAGTAATGTGAGTGACGTTACTGACTTTGTTTTCAACTGGAGTAGGAGTGGCATTGTGAGCCGCTCCGCAGTTGCCGCAAAATTTGGCGACACTCTCGATGTAATGATTGCAGTGAGCGCAGCCCACCAGATTGGAGGGTTTAGTTGTTGCGCCAAAGCCTGGAGTAATCAGGTTAGTCGTGGTCATCAATCCTCTGAGGCGAATCAGGAGCTTATGCTCCCTCTTTGCATTGTTATTTTGCGCCTAAAAGAGTTGTTTTTGAGCGACACTAAATAGTTTTAAGCGTCAGTCAAGAGTTTAAGTGGGAAAAACCGAACAAAATAGCCGTTTTTGCCACAGAAATGTAACTTAGCTTGTAAAGATGTTTAGCGAAGTGAACTGGAGAATGAGGCTGCAGTCTTAATTAGCTTGATTGCGGCCTGCCTATTGAACTTACCATCGGTAAATACTTCTTTGAAGATTGCCTGACTCAAGACCTGATTGTTTTTGAAAATCAGTCTGTGAGCAAAAGGCATAGCGGCATCAACGAAGTTAAATTCGGGGTTGATAGTCAGTGCAATACCTTCCAGCGTCAAAAGAGCGCGCATTACATAGGTAAATTCTGATGGCAGGCGGAAGGGATACTGAAAGCAGACTTCGGAGAAATCAAAGAGCATCTTGCGGAAACGCACTCGCGACATGCCTTCGGCAAAGCGAGCATCAAGGATGGGCGTGAGGTCAGCACAAAGTGCCTCTCTATCGGCGTCAGCTTTGAGGAAGCCCATACCAACAAAGTCATCTACCAGGAGTCTGTATTCTCTCTGGATTGTATGCAAGAAGGCATTGACCAGGTGACCTTTAAGCTCAGGTGAGATGCGACCAACCATACCAAAATCAAAGATACCAACGCGGCCATCTGCCATCACCCGCATATTGCCCGGGTGGGGGTCAGCGTGGAAGAAGCCTTCTTCCAATAACTGTCTCAGATAGAAATTGGCGCCAGTTCTGGTGATTTCCTGGGGATCCAGTCCCATCGCTTTGATGCCTTCGACATCGGTGATGCGCAGACCAGAGACATACTCTATTGTCAAAACCCTTCTGCCGGTGAGCTTCCAGATGATGCGGGGGATATAAATACTGTCAAAGTTGCGGTAATTACTTCTAAAGACGTCGGCATTGCGCCCTTCTCTGATGTAATCAACCTCTTCCATGATGGTTTTGGCAAATTCTTCGACAATCCCTGGCCAGTCGGTATGGCGGCAGAGACTGGGGTATTTCATCACTTCGTCAGCTACTGCTGCCAATATCTGGATGTCTACCACGATTATTTTGGAGAGGTCCGGGCGCTGTACTTTTACCACGACTTCGCGGCCGTCGTGGAGAGTGGCTTTGTAAGCCTGGCTCAGACTGGCTGTGGCCAGCGATACTTTGTCAAACTCTTTATAGAGATTCTCCGGTCTGTCGCCCAGTTCGCGCATGATTACCGCTTCGGCTATTTCATAGTCAAAGGGATCGACTTCTTCCTGGAGTTTGGCCAGCTCAAGCATAGCTGGCAGAGGTAGGAGGTCAGCACGAGTGGAGAGTGTCTGACCGATTTTAATAAAAGTAGGTCCCAGGTCGTGCAGGCGTCTGGTGAGCCAGCGTCCAAGTCTGCGGTATTCTTCGTAATCGGCAGAGGAGAGTGCCTCTTCTTCTTTATCTATAGCCTCATCATTACCTTCTTTGAGCATTTCAAATTGCTCAGCGTGGTAACGGCTAAAGCCGCGAGTAGCCCAGATGATGGTCCAGACAATAGGCAGGACCCGGACTGCCGCTTTGATGCCCTGCAGTCTGTAGATCCGGCTGATAACAATGCAAGTCGAGACAAACAGCTTAAAGGCTGTCACGTCCTTAAACGACTCTTTTATGGGGTTGAAGTCTAGTATCTCTTCTACAGTCACTATTTGAGCCTGTGGTTTTCACTTGACCTCTAGTGTAAGGGTTTATCCGCTGTTGTCAGCAGGAAAAAGCATAAATTTAAGTTTCGCGTAACTCAACTTAAATCAAAGAGCTTCTTGAGGAGGTCTTACTTTTATCTTAGCGTCTGTTAAGACAATCTATTTGCATTCCAATGATTTCTTTTATGCCTTTATTGGCCAAAAGCATCAAATCGTTAAGTTTGGTCGGATCGTAGGGCTTAGCCTCAGAAGTCATCTGCAACTCGAGGATTTTGCCTGATTCGGTCAAAACGATATTGGAGTCCATCTCAGCTTGAGAGTCCTCACTGTAATTGGGATCTAGCAAAAGTTGTCCGTTAATCTGGACGATTGATACTGCTGCCATATGCTCTGTGATTGGCAGGTCATCAAAGACTCCAGACTTGCGCAATTTACTAAGAGCATCATAGAGTGCGACAAATCCGGCACAGATACTGGCTACACGAGTGCCGGCATCGGCCTGGAGTACATCGCAGTCGATGGTAATTGTGCGTTCGCCCATGGAGCGGCGGTCTACGACAGCTCTCAGACAGCGCCCAATCAATCTCTGGATTTCGCTAGTGCGACCAGACGGTTGTCCACGCGTCACTTCGCGGGGCGATCTGACCAGGGTTGAGCCCGGTAGCATGGAGTATTCAGCCGTGACCCAGCCTTCACCTTTACCGATGAGAAAAGCAGGTACACGTTCTTCGATCTTGGCGGTACAGAAGACTTTTGTGTCTCCAAACTCGGCAAAGACCGATCCATCAGCATTTTTTGTATAGTTGCGCGTAAACTTTACTGGCCTGAGCTGGTCCCATTGTCTACTATCGCGCCGCTTCAGCATTAAATTCTCGCTTTCCAGGTATAAGCAAGCGACTCACGTAAGTATATAACTTTAGAGCCTGGATTTCTTCATACCGGACTTATAACAGTATCACCGACCAAAACGTAGTCGATTGATTTGGGCCGTACCAGTTACAACAAGTTGTTTGCCGGCCTGTACCTTGATATCGGTAAAGGCAAAATGGATATCGTCCGAGCGGTGACCGAGATTTGAGAGATTGTTTATCTTCTTCACCAGCATCTCTGAGAGCTGGGGAGAAATCTCCTGACCACTGGTCATAAGCTTGGTTTCACCAACTTGCACCCAGCCGTCCTGGAGAAAAAGTTTGCTTTCTACTTCGGCCTTAAGAGGGATGGTCAATTGTGAAACGCCCACTTTGCCCGTTGCTGCTATGTGGATTTTGTTGTTGCGCTGGAGTTTGCCTTCAGCGGAGTCCACAGTGAGACCAAAGTTACCGCCATTATTGCCCAGCAAATTGGCAATCAGTGAGCCCGTTTTGCCTGCAGTGACAGATAAACGTTCGAGAGTGGATGGTGCTTTGAGAAATTTATTGAGGCTCTCCTCGCTGATTTGAGCGGTGACCTGGGCCGTGGCAGGAGAGGTAAATTGCAAAAGTTTTTGGTTAAAGACAAGTCCTGAGTCAAAATTTAGCGCGCCCTCAGTAGATATGGTCAATTTATCAACAATAAAATCTTGCAAGTGCGCGCCGTCAATAACGATGTCTAGAGCCTTTAGCTCACCTTGACCGAGATCTAGATTGCGGGCAGTGAGATGTAAATGATCAGCTGCACCACTATAAAATTGACCATCGACCATATCGATATCGAGCTTGCCAAAGCGTCCTGAATTGACGTCGATGAAGTTAAGTGGCGCTGGTGCCAGTACCTGCCCTGGTTGTGGCGTCACTGGAATTTGTGCTTGAGCGCTGACTGTTGAGCTAAGTGCACATGCAACAAATAAGGCACTGATAATTTTGGTCGACAATAATTTAGACATTTGATAACCCTGGGCAAAAGCGACATCAAAGAGACTAACGCTTAAAAGTAATAGCTTGGTTAGTCAAACTTAGTCTTGCTCCAAAAAGAAACAAGCTCCTCTATCGAGGAGCTTGTTTCTAAATCGCAAAAGTCTGAAGGACTAGTGTGATTCGGTTGTTGTTGTTGTGCTGGTGGTTGTTGCAGCTGGTGCATCGGTTGTAGCGCCAGTAGCAGCAGCATCAGTGCTGGTAGCTGTGGTTGTTGTAGTTTCGGTTGTAGCAGCAGTGGTGGCGCCGGTGTCGGTGCCAGTTGTTGTTGTTGTTGTGGAAGATGTTTCGGAAGCACCGCCGCAAGCAGCCATAGAAGCTACAAGAGCGAGACTAGCCAAAGCAAGTGCCAGGTTTTTCAAAGTAATCATGTACGATTCGTCTCCTTCATAATCCTGATAAAAGTCTGCTCCAGAGTTCAATTTCTGATACAGGTCTCTCAGAGTGACAATTGGAGGCAAAGTTAGTAAGTTTTGCCCGCCTGAAATCGCTCGAATTATACAGGTTATCCTACGTAAGTGATACCTCTTGGTATCAGGTCGTTTAATTATCTGCCACTTTTTCTTACAGACGTACTCAAATCGAGATGCAGTGCATATCTCGTGTATGTAATATCAGTCGTTAGACTTCGTTGCAAAAGGCAAAATACTAACCACTTATCAAGCACTTCCCTGTCATTTCTTTTGGCTTGTCATACCCCATAGCCGCCAAAATAGTTGGTGCTACATCAGCCAGACTGCCGTCTCTCAATGTACTGTTGCCGCCTGTTCCCACCAATTTAAGAGGGTCGTATTGAGGCGTCTGAAAACTCGCCACTATCAGCGGTACCGGGTTAGTTGTATGAGCGGTGTGGGGTTCGCCAGTCTTATAGTCTATTAATTGTTCGATATTGCCGTGATCTGCCGTTACAAAAAGAGTGCCTTTAGATTCTTCGATTGCACCAAGCAATTG